>OIYT01001534.1_pt1 | contig 16152 bp, 7 predicted proteins | sample 1588201 | NCBI WGS metagenome assembly OIYT01 (sample SAMN03283260) | human gut metagenome | biome: human-associated habitat; material: feces | host: Homo sapiens | place: USA | collected 2013
GGCGTTCTGTCACGGTACGCATCTATACGATGAACGGATTCCCCGTAGAGAGCTTCAAGCTTGATTACGGCGAACGTACCGTATTCCTGCCTACGGGTATCTATATCGTGAACCGGCAGAAGGTATGGGTAGACTAACATTAATATATATACAATCTAAATACGAGTAAAAATGAGAAGAAAACTGATATATCTATTCCTGTTTTGCGTGGCCCTACTGCGGGGTCACGCACAAGGTACCCTGGTACCACCCGATGAGGGGCCTGATTTCAATTGGGAGATCGCTACGATGGGCGGCAAGAGTTATAACTCGCTGGAAGCCGCTTTCGAGAATTTGAATCAAGACGGGCAGATCATCACCTTGGTGAACGGTACTACAGTAAAGAAAGCCGTAACGGTGGATTATACGACCACATTGGCCCTAGGTGGCCTACCACTGGTATTTACCACTGACGCCCAATTCACCATCGGTAAGGGTAAGACTTTCTATATGACCGGGCAACCGGAGATTCGGCACAGCGGCTCGTTCAAACTGGGCGGCGAAGGTAACTTCTTCGAAGGGGCCGACGTGAATCTTACGGGAATCAGCGTGCTGGACGCCGCCCGGCCCGCCGTCAACCTGTACCGGGTATTGGTACAACTGCCCTCCAATGACGGTGAGGTCAGTAACCTTACGTACGGTAAACAGGCCGTGACTCGTTTCACGCAGAAAGACGGTGTCCTTTGTTGCTGGCTCACGCAAAGCGTAGCCACGCAAACGATCCAGTTCAGCTATATCCCCAAGGGGGGGACTAACGAGAGCTACGCTACGGCTCCCCTCGCCGTCACGCTCCATGCCAACACAGTCATTACCTGCGCCAAACAAGATAGTGGCAGTGGTACCGTAACTAACGTTGCGGAAGTGAACGGGAACGTATACGAGACACTGGGGAAAGCCATAGATGCCGTAAAGACGGGAGGCACGATCTCGCTTATCAATAACGCCGTGCTGAACGAGGTGGTGAAACCGACCGGGAAGATCGTCCTCCAATTAAACGGGTTCACCCTCTCGTCCTCCGGCGTAGCCGGAATGGAACCGGGCGAGGGAGGCAGCTTCACTATCGAGAAGGGGACAACCGCCGGAGGACGGGTAACGGGTACCTTCTCTATAAACGATCGTTGCCAAGTGGCGGGTTCCGTACCCCTCACGGCTGCGATCCTAAGAAATGGAAAGCAGGTCTATCGTACCCGCCTAATCCTGCCCGCTGATGCTAAAGATAAAACCGTGGCCTATACCTACGCCAACGAGACCGGACAGGCACTCACCCCTTCCATGGAGGAAAGCGAGCTTATCGCTTATCGCTGGATGGTCTCACACAGCCCGGCGACATTCGTCCTCAGCTACGACGGGAAGGCTGTTACGCTTTACGATATAGCCATTCAGACGAACCATGACAACACCATCGACCTCCGTAAAGGAGCGATCGAGGCAAGCCTGTACAATAACGCCGAAGGTACAGGTACGGGAACGGATTACGCCTCCTTCCATGATGCCTTGAGTGACGCCACCCGGCAAAATGGGAGCCATCTCTTCTTGCGCCGTAACGTGAAATTCGGTAGCAATGACACCCACAAGCTCAATCAGAACGTAATAACGACTCTCCATTTGGACGGCCATTCCATAACCGCTTCCAACAGCTTGCTGGACGCTTCCGAGGAAGGAGCCGCCTTCATCATCCACTCCGACCGGGGAACCGGGCGCATCACCGGAAATCTCCGTATCGCCGGAGACGTGTATATCGGCAAGGAAACGATAGCCGGCAATATCGGAGTCGTGCAACAGGGAAATACGCCCACACAACTCTACCGCCTGCTCGCCACGATAGAGAGTGACCAGAAACCCACCGACGGGATCTATCCCTACACATGGGGAGAACAGACAGGTACTTGTTATCTCCGGGATAATATCGCTTGCCTGTGGTTACCTACCGGACAAGGGGACGTTACCTTGCGAATAGGCGATAAGACCTACCGGACAACTAGCGTAACGATCAGCGGTACGCACTCGAACACAGTCATCCTGCGGAAACCGGGTGTGGTAGCGAAGATCGGCAATACCTCGTACAGCTCGTTACAGGAGGCGTTCAACGCCGCCAAGGATAAGGATAAGATTACCTTGATCGCAGGAACTTCCCTAACCCAAGATATCGGTTTCGGTAATGATCTCACGTTATCACTCGACCTAAACGGACAACAGTTGGCCTGCTCCGGCAAGGCCGCGTTCACGGGGGCTGGAAACTTGCACATCTACAACGGAGATATCAATGGAACCTTACAAGTCTCCTCCACCGTAATCATCGATAATACCGTGGCTCTTACCGCCGCTATCCTAGAGAACGGACGCCAGGCATACCGGATGCGCGTGGAGCTACCTACCTCCGGCAGTAACTTCCGCTACAGCTATGACCAGACGAAGGCACGGCCCTTATACGAGCTGAACGAAGGCGGGCAACCGGTAGCTTATCTCTGGCAACCTGCGCATGCGGCCGCTCCTCTCACCCTGCTCCTTACCGGTGGCGATGGAAAGGAACAAAGCAAAACGAAATACGATGTCAGCATATTACCCCATCACGACAACCGGATTTCCTTGAAAGAGGGAGATACGGAAGCGATCCTATTCCCGGATGGCAAGGATATCGACAAGCCTACTGAAGGGATTCCTTACGAAACCTTCCACGAGGCCTTGAACGCAGCTGGCAACATGGATAAAAGCCGGTTGAGGTTGCGCCGTGACGTACAATTCAGCGGACAGACAACGCACACCCATACGATCGGTAAGGATATACATACCGAACTCTTGCTGGACGGGCATACCGTAACCGCCACAAATTGTGTACTGGATGCCTCCGCCCCTAACGCCTACCTCTTTATAGGCGACAAGGAAGGACGAGGACGTATAGAGGGGAATTTCCGCATCCGGGGGAACGTATATATCGGACGGGATATCCCGGCTGGGAATATCGGAAATGTTTCTTCCGCCGATGGTAGCAATCCTTTGCTGTACCGCGTATTGGCGGTCGTGAAAAGCGACGCGCCTATTTCCGACAGACTCTGTTCTTGGCAATGGAACGGGGAAGAAACGCAAACATGTTATTTGTCGGACAACACGGCCTGCCTCTGGTTACCTCTCAGTACCCTACATGGAACCCTGCGCCTTATCATCGATGGCGATTCCTATACGGCTACCGACGTACAAATATCGGCCTCACATGGTAATACGGTAACGGTAAAGAAACCGGATCTCATAGCCCGGGTCGGCAACCAAGCCTATACCTCCCTCGAAGAGGCTTTTGCGCATGCCGGTAACGGACAGGCGGTCATTACCCTAGAGCAAAGCACCACTTTCAATTCACCGCTTTCCGCTGCTAACGGCCAACAAATCACGTTAAAACTGCAAGGGAATACGCTAACCGCACAAGGGGCGGCCGCCTTGCGGACAGAAGGAACAGGGAGCCTTACGCTTACCAGCGATACCGGGCAAGGAACCCTCGCCGGGAACCTGAACGTAACAAAGGATGTAAATATATCGTCCAAGATCTCGATCTCCGGCCTCGTACGCATGGATGGCGTAACCGTTTATCGTACCCGCCTCTTCCTGCCGGAAGATACCGAGGCCGCCCGTTACCAATATGACACGCAAAGCGGAGAACTGCGATTTATCGATGAAAAGAATAGCCTAGGGCAAACGGTTGGTTACGCTTGGCTGGAGCCCGTGACCGGTACACACGATCTCAAGGCGACCATAACCCGTCCCGAGCCGGAACAGACCAAGACGCTTACCGAGGCGATCGTGCAGGCCACCCACAACAACCAATTCGATATGGAAGCGGGCAATAACGTGGCCTCCCTCAACGGTGTTTATTATCCCACGCTGGCAAGCGCCATAGAAGCGGCGAACAAGGCAGGAGGCGGAATCATCAACCTGACACATGACATTACCTTGCGGGGAACCCTCGTGATATCCCGGGAAATAACGATCGACCTAGGAGAACACAACCTAGCCGCCACCGCTGACGCGGCCTTTGATATTAGCAGCAAAGCCTCTCTCCGGATCACGGACCCGACCGGGAAGGGAATCGTATACGGAACCTTCCTGACTGACGGGGATCTGGTCGTAGCCAAAGAGGTTCGTCTGGCTGCTACCGTAATCCATGACGGCGGCAAGGTATACCGGATGATGATAGATGGCCTGTCCGTACGGGATACGGATCATCTGTCCTATCATTTCCTGACCTCCGGGGATAAAGGAAAGCTGTCGTACCTAGACGGAACCGCCTATATCTGGTTACCCGAGATAATCCAAGAGGAAGATTTACGGATAGTGGCGGATAACGTCCCTTATACGGCTCTCGTACGACCTTTTGGCACAGGGCACGATACGATATTGAAGGCCTATCCTTTCCGTTTGGTAAACGATAACGAGACTTGGAATGATGCCACTTACAAGGATGCGGACATAGAGATCGCCTCCGGCGTAACACTGACAATCGACACCCAAGAAAAATTAGGGACTATACGCCGCCTAACCTTGAGAGACGGTTCACAACTCGTAACCGGAGACCGCATATTGGCAACAGAAGGTATCCGCTATAAAAAAAGCTTCGATAAGCCGAATCGCTGGGAGACCTTCTCGCTCCCCTTTGAACCGAGAGATATCACAGCGGAGATAAACGGACAGTCCGTTTCCCTCTCCCCATACCTAGCTTCCGGTACAGGTGGGCATTTTTGGCTGAAATCATTACAGGACGACCACACGTTTACCTATGTAGACGAGGAGCGCATCTTGGCGAATAAAGGGTATATCATCGCCGTACCGCAAGACCTATCCACCGAGGGAGGGAATACCGGAAGACGGCTTATCTTTATCTCGGCAGGCAACCAGTTCCTCAACCGGGCCTCTCTACCGGCCACGTTACCGGATAATAAGCAGATGGAACTAATGGCTACCGGAACGCTCCGAGATCGAATCATGACCACCTCGTTCTACCTATTGGGCAAAGAAGGTCAGGAGTTCATCCGGCAAGATGGAGTATCCGCGGAAAAGCCCCGGAGCATACGGCCATTTACCGCTTATCTGCTGGTAGAGTCTGGACTCGCTGCCGCTAATGCCAGTTTCCGTTTAGCCGGTCTACCCACTGGCAATGAGATAGGGGTAGCGGAAGAGGATAGTCTATCCGATTACAGATTATATGGCGAGAGGGAGACACTCGTAATAGAGAGCCGTAAAGCCTCCGAGATCAGTATATATAGCTTGAACGGGCAATTAATCATTAAACGGCAGGTAGCTATCGGGACGACCCGCATACCATTACCTACCGGCAACTATATTATCAATCAGACTAAAATTCATATCAGATAACATGAGACCAAGAACAATCATACAAGGAATCCTGTGCTTATTCCTGCTTATGCTGAGCTATGCGACAGTGGCACAAGATATCGTAGGGCCGGACGGACCCGATGATCCCTCTACCCTAGAAAAGTATATCACCGTAACCCAACATGAGAATGGCACGATCTTGCCGAAAGGGAAAGATGGGAAGGTCACCCTTTATTCGGGAAATGACCAGAAGTTCACCATTGCCTCCAATCCCGGCTATGCGATCGAGCAAGTCATAGTGGATGGGAAAGCGCTCCTTCTTGATAAAGGGCTTACCTCTTATACCTATACCTTCAGGAAGGTGAGCGACAACAGCCACAGCATAGAGGCCACCTTCCGTGCCTCCCGCTTTACCTTAACCGGTATAGCCGAGACAGGTGGATGTATCATTCCGGCTACAGCAACGATCGATGAGGGTGGCTATCAGTTATTCACTTTTACGGCTGATACCGGATTCGAGATTGACGGGATACGGATCGATAACGGTACCCTTGACCCGGCTTTACGGGGCAAGACCGAGGGTACTTACCTATTGGAAAACATCAAGGCAAATCATGCCGTGAAAGCGATCTTTCGGGGAAAGCAACATGCCGTGACATGGGAGGCTTCCGAACAAGGGAACCTGATCGTGAAAGGGCCGGATGGCAATACCTTGTCTTCTGGCGATAAGATCGCCTATGGAAGCCTACTTACTATCGAGACTAAGCCCCATGCGGGATATGAGAGCGACAAACTTACCGCTAACGGGATACGGATCAACGGACATACCTATACGATAACCGGGGATGTCACCTTTGCCGCCTCATTCAAACAGGCGAACTATACAGTCACGGTCCAGACCGGTTCCGAAGGAGGGCTTCTTACGGTAAAAAATGGAAATACAAGCTTGGGAAACGGAACACATACATTGCCATATGGCACCATCCTAAAACTATCGGCCACTCCACGGATAGGGCATGAACTGAAGGAGTATAGCGTGGCACCGACCGGATCATTAAAAGGTGATGTGGTGACCATAACGGAAGACGTTTCCATTCAAGCGATCTGGAAAGCGATCTCCTATCCGCTGACCGTCGCCTCACCCGATCCGGCGGATGGTACGCTTCTAATCGATGGCATCACCGCCAAGAATGGTACCTACCCCTATGGCACGACGCTCACGCTCGAGAACGCCCCGAAGCAGGGGAAGATACTGGACTGTTACTCAGCTTCTCCCGCCGCAGCCTTATCTGGCAACCAGCTTACGATCACTGCCGCCACTAAGCTTACCGCACGTTTCAAGCCTATCCCAAAAGAAGAGGAGGCGGTTGATCCCGAAGACGGGAAAAAACTTTTCCGGGTTACTTTCCCCTCTACATTGACAGTCATGAACGGTTCGGAAGCAATCGGCAACAATAGTCTTATCAAAGAGGGGACTCTCTTGACTCTAATGGCAGAGAATACCGAAGCCGAACAACTCAGTTCTTTAACAGCCAATGGGAACCCGATCCGTTTCCAAACGACTGGCTACTTGAATATGGGTGGCCATGTGTTAAACGTTCCGACACAGTTCGCCGCCACTTTCACTCCAAACCGCTATACCATTCACATCGATACCCCACAAGGAGGTACCTTAAGCGCAACTATAGATGGAGTTCCCGTTCTCTCGGGCTCAGTTTATCCCCACGGCTCAGATATCCGCATAACCGCCACACCCGGACAAGGCTACAAGCTCACACATATCTGGGCAGGGCCGCAAGATATCACCGACAGCCGGAGAATCTCCCTCACCGCCCCCCTCAGCCTATACGCCGAGTTTAAACGGGAAACCGAGATCGGTACCAATACCGACCCGTCCGATCCCGATCCTGAATCTCCCCTTGGGATCGACTTATCACCCCAATCCGTAACCTATGACCGGAAAGAGCAGTTCTTCACGCTGAAGGCATTGCCGGACGGCTTGATGGACAAGATCACGATACGATACCGGCAAGGGGATAAGTACGTGAAGCCCGTAAATGCGGGTGTCTATGACGTATACATCGACCGCCCGGCGGATGACCGTTACCCGGCCTTCAGCGAGACGATACCCGCCGGGCTGGAAATACGGAAAGCCCCGGTCAGCCTTACGGATATCAAGTATTCAGAGGAGCAGATTTTGGGCAACCAACCTAAGACCACAGCGGTATTGCAAGGTGGCGAGGCCGAATATCTGGGCCAAGCGGTGGAGGGAACCTTTACATGGATCTCCGCTTTAGCGCAAAGCAACCGGCTGACCGTTACCCGATCCTCCATAGAGGAGGTACGCTTCACACCAAAAGACGAGACGAACTACCTCACCGCATCCGCCAAGGTACGGATACAAGTGGGAACGGAGTCTTCGTCAACCTACAAGATAAAGGTTACGACCGAGGGGGAAGGCTCGGTGGAATACCTAACAGGCTCCTTGTGGTATCCGAAGGAAGGACCGTTCTATGAGGATATGGAGCTGTCCCTAAAAGCAATAGCTGGTACCGGACATCGTTTCGCAGGCTTTCTGATAGAGGGCATAACCTATGCCCAAAGCCCCTATACAATCCGAGTCTCGAAAGACATGGAGGTCACCGCACGGTTCATACCGAAAGAGGACCCGGCAAATCCCAGTGATCCCACAGCCCCCGATGCACTGAAGGTCACCATTGACGTACCCTCTCCTTGTGTCTACGACGGAACGCCCAAACTGGTAGGAGTGTCATCCACGCCAGCTCTGAAGGGTTTCCAAATTAAATATCTCGACAAGGACAAGAATGCCGTGATCCCGGTGGAAGCCGGTACCTACCAAGTGATCGTAACCCGCCCGGAAGACGAGATCTATAAGGCCTACAGCCGTACCGTGTCATTGACCGTCAGCAAGGCATCGCCCGTGATCACCCGGCTCCCAACCGCCTCCGTGATACCGGTAGGAGCTCCACTGGAGGATTCCCGGTTATCTGGAGGGGAAGCGACCGTGAACGGGACAAGAACGATCCCGGGTACTTTCGTATGGGCGGAGCCGGAGAAAACGATCTCGCAAAATACGGAGGAGCCCGTCGTGTTCACTCCCGCCAACACGATCAACTATTATAGCATTAGCGACCGGTCCGTTCCGGTGCGTATAATCCAGGGCAGCGAGCCTATCCCAGTCTTGATCACCTACGGCCAACCCGCAGGCGGCAAGCTCATAATCTCGAAAGAATTGGACGAGTCCCCCATTCCCAGCGGTAGCTTACTGGATCCGGGAACGGAGATCCGTATCGAGACACGACCGGATAACGGCATGAGGCTGTATCAACTCCATATCGGTGACGCTGACTATACCGCCAAGGCCATCGCCGGGCAATACACGATCGTACGGAAGATGTACACCTCGGCGACTATCAAAGCCGTCTTCACCGGGACAGGTACAAAACCAGACCCAGACCCCAATCCAGACCCGAATCCCAATCCGGGAACAGACCCGACACCGGGTACAGGCACCTATACAGTCTGGGTATCCAAGACTGGGCTAGGCACCGTATCGCCGGAGACCAGCAAGGTCCGTTGGGGCGATAACCTGTCTTTCACCATCACGCCGGGTAGCGGGCAACAAATCGTGGACGTGCGCTTGAACGGCAACAGCGTGGGAGCCGTACGTAACTATACGCTGAACAATATACAGGCAGACGCCTCGATCGAGGTGGTCTTCTCCCAACCGGGAATACCCGTATACACATTGAGATCCATAACCGAGGGCAAGGGGGGAGCCGTAAGCCCGACAATTGTCAGAGTCACGGAAGGAAGCAACCATCGTTTCGTGATCCGCAAGGAGAATAAGGGTCAGATCGTGGATGTCTGTATCGGCGACTCAACAAGTCTGGAGAGTATCGGCAAGCCGTCTAGCTACGTATTCCAGAACGTGCGGGCGGACTCCTTAATCGTAGCCACTTTCTCCATCCCGACCTCGAACCAGTCGATATCCATGGAAGAGTCCTGCCATATCTCATCCGGATATGGGTACCTACAGGTAACGCCATATCGGGGAAATATCCTCTTACAAGTATATAAGGCAGACGGAAGACTTGTTTTCAAAAATCGAGTTTCCGAGCAAACCTTGATCCGAGGATTACAGACAGGTGTCTACCTCTTGGAGATATATCAAAACGGACACGTCAGAAAAGAGAAGATCGCCATAAACGGCTTCTGATAAAGCGATCTTACCCTCACCCATTTGAAAGTGCATCAAAAGGTATCCCTACCCCCTATCCCAAAGAAAAGGGATACCTTTTGATACGCCTTCAATTATTAAGTAACTATTACTTTATACAACCGTAATATCCCTGCAACACCTCGCTAATATCTTTGCCTCCGAAATTAATAGACATAAAGTTTAATAGAAGAATCATGGAAAGGTTATTTAAAATCAGAATCTTTACGGTTATGTTCTTTTTAGCCGTAGCTTCTATGGCAGCGAACGCTAAAGAAAGTAAGAAGGAAGGTGACAATTATCATGCGAAGCAAATTCTCATCGTAGGTTTGCACGATAACGTGAAATCAAACTATTTCTACAATGGGATGATCGCCGAAGAGACCGGTATGAAAGCGGATAGTATCGACCAAACGTATAATACGATCATCGCCGAGAATATCGCCGCATCCGTAAAGAACGGAGATTGCAAGTTTATTCCGGCAAACGCTACACAAGTGACCGGACAGGTACTGAATGAGATCAAGGTGAACGGGGAGAGCGAGGATTGCTATTCCGATCTTTCAGCCGTGCCGACCGAAGAGTTACAAAAAGTATTGGATAATGCCGACGCTGATTATCTGCTGGTATTAAACCAGCATTATCTTAAATGGCAAGACCAACCGTTGCGCACACTTTTCCATATCGTCAGCTATACCCTATTCGATAAAGATAAAAACGAGGTATATCGGGGGAATAACTTCTTTACCTGTATGAATCTTGAGAATCCGGATAAACTCAGAAAGAGCAGCCGCAAGAGTTCATCCAAGATAGCATCTAGCATTATCAAAACGTTGGATGAGGACTAACCTTCTTCTTTATAGACACATTTATAATTTTCTCGTTGAGCCTAATGGATATCCTTCATTAGGCTTTTTTCTTTATTTAAACCTACACACGGATGTAATCTCTTTGCAAAACCGGACACTTACTTTTGCGCCGTAAAAGATATTTAGGTTTAATTTTAAAAAGATTATTATGAGGATGTTTAACAAACGCATTACTTGCAGGTTACTTGCCTGTTTGTTATTTTTTAATTGCTTACCGGCTCTCCTATTCGCACAAGGAACGCAAGCCATTATCACCGGTACGGTCGTGGATAATAAAGGGGAATCAGTGATCGGGGCCACGATCCAAGTCAAGAATGAATCTACCGGATTCTTCACGGGCTCTATCACGAACGATAAAGGAGAATACACCATCAAGCAGCTTCCGCTAGGTTCTCCTTATACCGTTACAGCTTCTTATATCGGTTATGGGGAACAGAAAAAGACAGGATACGCATTGAACCAAGGGGATATGCCTCGAGTGGATTTCAAGCTAGCGGAGGAATCGGTGGAGATCCAAGCTGTCGAGGTAGTCGCTAATTCCTTGAAGAACAAGGTTCCGAAAATCGGTGCGGCAACATCTATCTCCGCTCAAAATATCACGAAGCTTCCAGTAAACGGCCGTAACTTCACATCCCTGATGGATCTCTCGCCATTGAGTAGCGGAGGAAATATCGCCGGGCAATTATCATCCTCAACGAATTACACCATCGACGGTATGACGGCTAAAGGAACCGTAGCGAGCGGAACGACTTCCGGCGCTTATACGATATCCATGGAAGCCGTCCGCGAGTTTGAGGTGGTAACCAATCAATATGACGTGACCAACGGACGTTCCGGGGGCGGCACCGTGAGCGCTGTCACGAAATCAGGAACCAATACTTTCACCGGAAGTGTATTCGGATTCGGTCGTGCCGATTGGTTATCCAGCTCCTATGATATACGGGGAAATAAATCGACTTCCGACTTCTCTACCTATCAATATGGTTTCTCTTTGGGAGGCCCGATCGTGAAAGACCGTGCGCACTTCTATGTCGTATGGGATCACCAACAGGATTCCCGTCCGATTTATATAGCGGATATCAAGACGGCGGCGGACGAGTCTCGCTATAATGTCACTCAATCTACGCTAGACCGTTATCTGGATATCGCCCGTACTAAATACGGAGTCTCCAATGATCCTCAATTCGGGGAGTTCGGCAAGAAGAAGCAGACGAACGCAGTCTTCGCCCGTATCGACTGGCAGTTAAACGCAACCAACTTGTTAACCATTCGCAATAATTTCATCAACGAGGATAATAAACAGAGCGAGAGCGATAACTCCAGTATCAATCTTTACGAGGTTTGGATCGACCGCAAATCGCATAACAACAGCTTACTCGCTACCTTACGCTCGGTATTAAGCCCAAAGCTGACCAACGAGTTGAAGCTTCAACATTTCTTGGTTTACGAGGCCACGACCCCGAACAAGCAATTGCCAAGCTCTAATATCCCAAGAGCAATCGTAGAGAACGTGGAATCTATATCTGGTGACAAGAGCATGTACACTTCCATCCAACTTGGAGGTCAACGCTACGCTCCCGAACATTTCAAGGATAATGTACTTCAATTGGTAGACAATATGTATTATAATACGGACCGCATCAACTATACATTCGGAGCGGACTTCATGTACACCAATATGAAATCACTCTACGGCAGTGAGATGAACGGACGGTTTTATTTCACGGGACTGGATAATTTCGAGCATATGACTCCTTACCGCTATGCCCGGGAAATCGCCTTGGTAGATGATCCTACCGTAAAGATGAATACCTTGAACTCCGCTATCTACGGACAATTACAAACGAAGCTTTTCACCGGATTCGAGGTCATGGCCGGTATCCGTGCGGATTATACCCGCTATTTCAACCACGCGAACTTTAACCAGACCGTTTATGACGAACTAGGCTTACGTACAGACAACGTAATCTCCACCTTCCAGTTGCAACCCCGCATTCAATTCACGTGGGACGTGAATGATAAACATCAAGATATTATCCGCCTTGGCGCCGGTATCTTCGGCTCGGATTTAAACAACTATTCGATGATCAACAATATGCTGTTCGACGGTACGAAGGTAGCGTCCGTGGATATACAAGGCAATTTGGTTCCGACACCGAATTTCCCGGCATACCGAAAAGATCCTTCTACCGCTCCGGGCGTTGATTTATTCAACAACCCGAATATCCAAAAGATCAGCACGATCAATATGAATAGTAAGGATGCCCGTGTACCGGTAGTATATAAGTTGAACGCCAGCTACACGCATTTCTTCTCCGATCGCTTGCGGGTAGGTATCAGTGCTTACGCCAACTGGGCACGCCATAATTATATGTACGTAGACCGTAATATGGTGGATGAGCCTTACTTCCGTATCGCCGCCGAGGGGAATCGTGGCGTGTTCGTCCCCGCCGAGAGTATCAATACCAAGAACGGAGCTACCGACTGGATGCAAGGACGTAAAAGTAATAAGGTAGGCCGTGTGCTGGAATTAATCAGCGATGGAAAAATCAACCAATACGCGTTCGTCGTAGATGGAACTTGGCGTTATTTCAAGGATGGCGAGCTTTCTTTCAGCTATACGTGGAACGATTCCAAGGATAACACCTCTTACAACGGTAACGTAGCGAATACAGCGACTCTAGCCTTGATGGTAAAAGATGATCCTCGTGATTTGAGTACCATGACTTACTCGGACAACCAATTCCGCCATAAGGTCGTATTCTACGGTACGGCTCCTTCTTTCTGGGGAATCAGCGTAGGCTTGCGTTTCTCCGGGATCGGTGGGACCCGCTACTCTTTAGCGGTTAGTGGTAATATGAACGGTGATTTCGTATCATCCAACGACTTGGCTTATATCTATGACCCGAACGATAGTAATACGCCTCAATATCTTCGTGAGGGTATCCAAGCGATCTTGGACAATCCGGAAGCGGAGAAGAGCGTAAAAGATTATATCCGTAAAAACTATGGGAAGGTTGCCGAGCGTAACGGTGGCGTAAATGGCTTCTACGGTACTTTCGATTTGCGCTTGAACAAGAACTTCAAGATCTATAAGACTCATTCCATCGAGGCCTCGATAGACTTTTTCAATTTCCTGAATATGCTGAACAAGGACTGGGGTGCCGGACATAATCTAGGCAAGCAGAATATCTACTCCATCAAGAGTTTTGACGCAGAGAAGAAGCAATACGTATATAACGTAAACAAAAACACGGGTGTATCCAATATGAACGGAAATCCTTGGCAGATTCAAATCGGCGTACGTTATAAATTCTAACTAACATATTCTATATTCAAATCATAAAAAAAATTACGATGAAGAGACAATTCTTATCATTCACGCTTTTACTTGCGTTATCCACTTGGATAGCGCAAGCCGCTACCGTAAGAGGCACTGTATCCGATACGGCAGGCAAACCGCTACAAGGCGTAGTCGTTACGGATGGCTATAATTAATGTGTATAATTTTCTATCTATTTAATACTGAATATCATGTATTTATAGCGTAGAATATATCAATATTAACATTTTACAAACATGCAATTTGCATACAAATAGAGTGGTTATAAGAAAACAGAAAAGGATATTTGTTGTTAATGGGTAAATGTGGTAGGAGATGTTTTTATATCTGTTTTCCCTCGTTTTTCAGTGAAAAATAGACATGATACAGGCGAAAAGAAGAATACTGTTTTTCTTTTCGCCTGTATATATATTTTGCTGTCTATAAAAGTAGGTTTAGTTCGTTTTGGATATATAGACAAAGGGATAAACTAAACTTGCAATGTATAGGAAAGCCTTTTCTTGAATATTAAAAGTTAATTTGTTCAAACTTAATAAGAAAAAAATAGCTTAACAAGCTGTTCTATTATTAACTTTCCCTATATTTGAGTGTTGTTTATATGACTGGTTATGAAACATTTTCTACCCATATTATTTATATTTTCTTTCAATCTTGTCAGCCCACTTTTAGCACAAGACAAGAATTGTGCAGATATGTCTGCTTTATTAGAGAACAAAATATGGAAAGTGCAACTTCCTAAAGACAAACAATATGCAATGGAAATGGAATTTCGTAGTGCCGGATGGAGAACTACGTTTCTATATGATGAAAAACAAACCAAAACATTTTATTCCTATTCTTTGCATGGAGATACTATCAAAGTTTTTGAATCGGGGAAAAATTGTATCATTCAAGAACTTACAGATAGTACTCTGACATTCCTTTATCTACCGGAAAGTTTGACAATCGGAGTTGCGCCTGTTAGATGTACAACAGATAACAGTATTCAAGGGCTACGAGAGAACGAAAAACGATTGGATAGTATTTGGCGCAAAGAAGATATTTGGAACAAGGGTACTGCTCCTATCAATAAAACTCAGGCTATCAAAGAATATCCCCGATGGGCTGTATGGGATTATGACTTGGAAAAGTATTTCGTTTCTCAAATGAAATACCCCAAAGAGTTACTGAAAAAGAATGTGGCAGGTCATTCTGTTGTGATGTTTTCCATCGACACACTGGGTTTACCTCGTGAAATCAATATTCTGACTACTATCCATAAAGAGTTTGACAAAGAAATAATTAGATTAACAAAAGAACTTCCACACTGTCTGCCTTGCAGGGATAAGAACGGTAAACGAATAGAATGCTTCCATACAGTATATGTACCATTCTTACCACAACATTATAGAGATAGAGTAAAATCGGACAGCATTGCAGAGGAAGAATTGAAACAAAGTTTTGTGGAATGGGAAACTGTGTCTTATTTTGAAAAAGCAAATCCGTATGCAGTTACCAACTACATCAATGAACGCCTAACATACGACCCCAAGCTATTGAACGGCAAAAAAGAAGCCAAAGGGATTTATACGATACGAATTGATTCTTACGGAGAAATAATAAAGGTAGAAACCTTACGAAGTTGTGGCATACCTGAATGGGATAAGCAAGTATTGCAAATCATAAAAGGTATGCCACGGTGGACTCCTACCATCAATTATTACGGGAAAGGTGAATATCACAACTCCGTTTGGACTGTACCTGTTTTATTTAAAAATGATAATCGGTAAATCCTTGAATGAACATCGTGATTATAATTGAATTATCAAAACAGAAATTAAATTTAAACTAAAAAATGGGAACATTAGGCTGTATAAATGATATGCTACAACGGGACAAAGAGAACCGTGAGCTTCGCAAATTGAATAAAGAAAGGATGAAAGAACATCATAAATACCTCGTAAACAAGGGAAAAAATATTAATTTATCCAACATTTCCATTGAAACGATAGAGGAAATCCGTAAAAATACCATAGCAAAAGAACAGTCAGACCAAATTTATCTATTCAAGGCATATATAATTTTTGCAATATGCCTTTTAGGATTATTTTTATTGGGCATACTTTGTTATAAATTATTCTTCTGAATACCTAACGACATGCTGTCCGAAGAAAAATAAATGAATTTGAAAAGCCGGGCGATAAACATGATTCATCACTCCGGCTTTACTCCACTTATGGCTTACCTAGTTTATCGGCTTCCTTTCTCAACAGCTCGGCTTGTTCATTGAGTAGCCTTGCACGCTCCAACGCTTCCGCCTGCTTCCTGCTGCGATACTCAAAATCTATCACAGAATCGGTTAG
>OIYT01001535.1_pt1 | contig 16124 bp, 17 predicted proteins | sample 1588201 | NCBI WGS metagenome assembly OIYT01 (sample SAMN03283260) | human gut metagenome | biome: human-associated habitat; material: feces | host: Homo sapiens | place: USA | collected 2013
CGGCAACTGCGGTTGCCTCCCCAGCAGGGCTGCCCTTTGAAAAGGTCACCCTGCATCCCGCCGAAACTTCTGTGACGGTGTGTGACGATGGTGACGGTATTTTTGATACCGCCCCCGCTCATAGAAATATTGTCACACCGTCACATATCGTCACGCCCGCTCTGCCGCTGCAAGCTTTACGGTGCGCTCGTTCCGATTACGGCTGCTTTCATATCGGATGCCGTACTCATTCAGCAGCCGTCCGGCGTTGACATTCAGCCGCCTTGTCAGGGCATTTGGCTTCATATCTACACCGAGAAGTGCCGCAAGCTCTGTGGGCGTTCCTGCCCACTCCTTACCGCCCGAAGAAAGGAAAACCGAAATCTGTTCCAGTAACGGCTCCGGCGGCGCTTTCCAAAGCTCCGTTTCCACACGCTCCAGCTCCCACGCAAGGGTTTCGTCGTTGCGGAAAAGGTGCAGCCGCTGATCCGGCTGGTCTCTGCCGGACACATCAAGGCAAGCGGCGTTGCCGGTGCGCTTTTCTTTGGTGAGCAGAAACGCTCCGTCCGCCGCACCCAACAGCCCGTTGGTGCCGGAGATCATATCAAACTTATCGTCCGCCTGCTGCTTTCGGGTGTGATGGACAAGGAGCAGACAGATGCCATAGCTATCCGCCAGTGCCTTCAACCGAGTGATGATCTGATAATCGTTGGCATAGCTGTAGTTATCCCCTCCGACTTCCCGCACCTTCTGAAGCGTGTCGATAATGATAAGGGAAGTGTCCGGATGCTCCCGCAGAAAAATAGTAAGCTGCTCGTCCAGACCACTGCCGAGCTGACCGGCTGAAACAGAGAAGAACAGGCTCTCGTTTTCTGCCGTGCCGAACATTCGATAGGAACGCTCCTGCAAGCGCCGGTAATCGTCCTCAAGGGCAAGGTACAGCACCGTGCCTTTGCGGACTGAATAATTCCACAGTGGTGTGCCGGTGCTGATGTGATAGGCAAGCTGGGTCATCAGGAAGCTTTTTCCCAGCTTCGGAGCGCCGACAAAAAGATAAGTACCTCGGTAGAGCAGACCGTCCACAAGGGACGGCTTGCTCTGATACACATTGTCCAGCAGCTCAGACATTGACACGGTTTTCAAGTAGGACGGGTCCATCATTCGCAGAATTTCTCTCTGCATTTCATCAAGCCCCTTGAAATCCGGGTCAAAATCGGTTAAACTATTGTCAGTAAGGTTTTGGGATGACTGCTCCGTATCTGCGCCAACAGATACATTCGGGGCGGTCATTTCTTTTTCGTTGGTCATTCAGATTCCTCCTTCATTCCGCCGAGAATATCGGCTATCATTTCAATTAGGTCAAGCAGCTCATCATTGACTGCGTTACCGTTCTCAATTCTTTGCAACTCCGAAAGCACTTCGGCAAGCTGACTCCGCAGCGCCTTGAACACTCTGGGATTGCCCTGCACCACTACATCCTTGTGGGTAAGCCGCCGGGTGATATAGTCCTGCTTTGTCAGCCCGGAGAGCTGCACATAGCGTTCGATTTGAGCGTCCTCCTCCGGCGATACCCGGAAGGCGACCGTCCTATTGCGCCAGCGATTATGCTCGTCTCTGTTCTTTAGTGACATTATCTGTACCGTCCTTTCTGAACTGATTGAGTTTGTCGGCCATATCGCTTTGCGTGGAGGGGAACAGGTGAGCATAGTTGTAGGTGATATTGATGCTTTCGTGTCCCACCCGGTCGGCAATCGCTACCGCCGAATAGCCCATTTCAATCAGAAGCGAAATATGGCTGTGTCTCAAATCGTGGATTCTGATCCTCTTGACCCCTGCGGCCTTGGCGCCTCTGTCCATTTCGTGATGAAGATAGCTTTTTGTGACTTCAAACAGCCGGTCGTTTTTGCCGATTCGGTAGAGCTGTTTCATATAGTCCTGCATTTCTTCACAGAGGAACTCTGGCATTTTGATTGTCCGGTTGCTTTTCGGCGTTTTCGGGTCAGTGATGATGTCCCGGCCGCCGATACGCTGGTAGGATTTATTGATCGTGACCGTCTGCCGGTCAAAATCAAAATCTGACGGGGTCAGCGCCAGCAGCTCTCCCTCCCGGATACCGCACCAATACAGCATTCCAAAGGCATAGAAAGAAACGGGCTTGTCCATCATTTCTTCGGAGAATTTCTTGTATTCCTCCTGCGTCCAGAAAAGCATCTCTCTTGCTTTGGCCTTTCCCATATTGCCGACCTTAGCGGCGGGATTATCTTTCAGCCCGTAGAATTTCACGGCGTGATTGAAAATGGCACTGAGTTGATTGTGCAGGGTTTTGAGATATACCGGCGAATACGCCTCACCGCTCTTATCCCGACATTTGATCATCTCATTTTGCCAAGCGATAATGTCTTTGGGCTGGATCGAGTTCATTTTCCGCTTGGCGAAATAGGGAAGCAGCTTGGTGCGGATGATATGCTCCTTTGTGTGCCAGGTGTTCTCTTTCAGCCGGTTCTTCATATCGGCTGTGTAGGTGTCGATAAAACTTTCAAAGGTCATATCCAGATCGGCTTCTACCTTGTGGAGCTGTTCCCGCTCCCAAGCAAGCGCCTCTCGTTTTGTGGGAAAGCCACACTTTGTAGATTGGTGTACCTTTCCCTGCCAATCTGTGAAGCGGTAGTAGACCTTCCAAGTGTTGTTCTTGGTATCTTTGTAAACTGACATTTTTACCTCTCTTTCTGAACGGCACCGTAACAGGTGCGTTCCATAAAATATTGCTTGTTAACTCGTCCCGAAATCGTGAGAAAGCCCTTGCTTTTCAGTTCTTCATTCAGCTTTTGGACGATCTTATAGGCGTAGGATTTAGAAACGCCCAGTTCCTGCGCCACTTCCTCCACTCTCATAAAGCTTGTGTTTTCCATTTCATCCCCCCTTTCGTGTGCATATAATTTTCTTGTTTATTGTCGGAGAACTTTCTGGCCGCATTTCGATTTGCCCGAGCGGTTACGCCATTACCGTGACGCACGACGGATATTCTGTTTCCCACAAATAACTTAACGCTATTTGCTATAGCTATTATACTAAGCAAATTTGCTATTATCAAGAGGCTTGCAGAAAAATATTTAACTTTTTTGATTTGGCTATCTTGACAAAGCCTAAATCTATATGCTATACTGATTGCACAGAACAAAAACGAGGAGCGTAATCGCTATGGCAATCGGTGAGAGAATTCGATTCTTCCGCAATTTGCGGGGAATGACGCAAAAATACTTGGGACAGGTGGTCGGCTTTCCTGAAAAGACTGCCGACATCCGTATGGCGCAGTATGAATCCGGCAGCAGAACGCCAAAGGCGGAGCTGACGGAGAGCCTTGCCAGTGCGTTGGGCGTGTCGCCGCTGGCACTGTCCGTGCCGGACATTGACAGCTATCTCGGTCTGATGCACACGCTGTTTACCTTGGAGGATCGCTACGGATTGACGGTAGAAACCGGCGAGAACGGCGTTTTTCTGCGTGTTGATCCCCGCAAGGGGAAGGACGCTGCCGAGCTATCCGAAATGCTCACTGCGTGGGCTGAGCAGGCGGAAAGGCTCCACAATGGCGAAATCAACCGGGAGGACTACGATAAGTGGCGTTATAACTATCCGAAATACGATGAAACCTCCGGCTATGTAAAAGTCCCGTCTCAGCAACTTAGCGATGCAATGGTGGAGGCGTTCAAGGACCGGCTGAAAGCTGACTAAAAAACAATAGAAAAAAGCGCTATCTGACTTGGCTTCAAATCAGATAGCGCTTTTTGTTATCGCAATAATTCAAATAATGTTGCCATTTTGTTGCCACAGCGGACACTCATGGCGAAAAAGCCTTGGTATGACTGGGCTTTTTCCGGGATGCAATCATTCCCACTCGATGGTTGCCGGGGGTTTTGCCGTGATATCGTAGACCACGCGGTTGACTCCCTTGACCTCGTTTGTGATCCTTGAGGACATTCTGGAGAGCAGCGGGTAGGGCAGCTTTGCGTATTCGCAGGTCATAAAGTCGCCCGTGCGCACCGCACGTATCGCTATAACGTTATCGTATGTGCGGAAGTCGCCCATAACGCCGACGCTGCGTGTGTCGGTCATGACCGCAAAGTACTGGTCGGCGCGTGCGCGGCAGCGGCCGATCTCCTCGCGGACGATGGCATCCGCCTCGCGCAGTATATTCAGCTTCTCCTCGGTCACCTCGCCGATAATGCGTATTGCAAGTCCGGGGCCGGGGAAGGGCTGGCGCCATACGAGCTTTTTGGGCAGCCCGAGCAGCACGCCGAGACGGCGCACCTCATCCTTGAAAAGCAGGTTGAGCGGTTCGACGACGCCCTCAAAGCCGAGATCCTTCGGCAGCCCGCCCACGTTGTGGTGGCTCTTTATGACGGCAGATTTGTTTTTGCTGCCAGACTCAACGACGTCGGGGTAGATGGTGCCCTGCGCCAGAAATTCGGGGCAGCCGTGTTTTTTGGCTTCGTCCTCGAACGTTCTTGCGAACTCGGCGCCGATTATCTTACGCTTTGCCTCGGGATCGGTGACTCCCTTGAGCTTCGATATGAATCTGTCCTTCGCGTCAACATAGACGAAATCAAGATCGCGGCCCGCAAAGACCTCGCGTATCTGATCTGTTTCGCCCTTGCGCATGAAGCCGTGATCGACGTAGATGCAGACGAGCTGACCGGGTATGGCGCGCGAAAGCAGCGCCGCGCAGACGGAGGAATCAACTCCGCCCGAAAGACCGAGCAGCACGCGCTTTTTGCCGACCTGAGCTCTGACCTCCTCTATCTTGCGGGTGAGGTAGTCCTCCATGGAGTAGTCGCCCGCCGCACCGCAGATGCGGTAGAGGAAGTTGTTTATCATCTTGCTGCCGTTTTTGGTGTTTTCGACTTCGGGATGGAACTGCACGCCGAATATCTTCTCACCGTAGTTTTCAAACGCGGCGACGGGGCAGAATGCCGTCGAGGCGATGGAGCGGAAGCCTGCGGGGAGCTTTGATACCATGTCTGTATGGCTCATGAGCACCGCCTGATCGGGCGAGAGGCGGTTGAAAAGGTCGGAAGTCGTGTCCACCTTCGAGTCAAGCGTTCCGTATTCGCTTGAGTGGCAGGTCACGACCGTGCCGCCGAACAGGTGGCAGATGAGCTGCATTCCGTAGCAGATGCCGAGCACCGGAACGCCCAGCTTGAATATATCCATAGAGCACTTAGGCGACTCATCCGAATACACGCTGTTGGGACCGCCGGTGAAGATGATGCCTATCGGCTTCATGGCAGCGATCTCGGCTACGTCGGTGTCGTAAGGGAGAATGACCGAGTACACGCCGCATTCGCGGACGCGCCGTGCGATCAGTTCCTTGTACTGTCCTCCGAAGTCGAGGATCACGATGGTTTGATTGTTCATATGATCGTCCTTTCGTCGCGGCTTTATCAGCCGAGATATGTTTTCAGAATGTTCTTTGCAGCTTCAATGCGCGGGATGCGCAGATCCATAGCCTGTTTTTCGATGTATCTGTGCGCCTGCTCCTCGCTCATTTTAAGATAGTCGATGAGGACCCACTTGGCGCGGTCGATTATCCTGAATTCGTCTATCTTTCCCGCAAGTTTTTCGTTTTCGACCGAGAGCTTTCCCGACATGCGGCACGCCGCCGCCAAAAACCAGAACGCAGAGTGCATCATCGGCTCGCTCACCGGTCGTGGCAGCACGAAAATGCCGTCCTCGGCTGCTTTTTTTGCCTCGGGATACGTCGCGTCGGAAACTATGAGCAGCACGGCGCAGCCGTCGCGCGCCAACGTGCGTGCGAGAGATATGCCGTCGCCGTCGCAAAGCGGAGAGTTTATCAGCACGACGCCGAACTGCGATCCCGCGGCGGTGCGCGTCGCTTCGGCGCAGCTTACGGCGGGAATTATCGGGAAAAACGGGAAGTCCCCCTCCGAAATGTACCGCATAACGGCGTCGGCAGAGCGGCACGGGCGTGACACGATGAGCGTCGGTATTTGTGCTGCGGAGCTGCCGGCGGCAGCGTTTATTTCGCTCATTCCGGCGCCCCCTCTCTGTATGGCAAATTACACATCAAATTATACCTCATTATTTTTTACCTGTCAACCCGAAAAGGTTGAATGAAAAATTAACATCCGGTGAAGTGATGTGTGCCGCCGAAGGGCGGCGGATAGGCGACGGATGCTGTATTGTAATATATGATAAATTGTGATACAATATAAGCAGCAAGCGTTTGCCTGTCTGACGGCAGCCGCAACACCGGGGAGGATCCAAACATGAAAAATGTACTTATTATTGAGGGCAGCCCGCGCGCGAACGGGAATTCGGCCGTTCTGTGCGATGAATTTGCACGCGGCGCGGAGGAGGCTGGCTGCAGTGTGAAGAGGATACGTGCGGCGAGAAAAAAAGTCGCGGGATGTCTCGGCTGCAACGCCTGTCTGCGCAACGGCGGCAGCTGTGTACAAAAGGATGATATGGCGGAGATAAGAGCCGAGATGCTGGCGGCTGATGTGATAGTTCTGGCGTCGCCGATCTATTTCTACTCCATGACCGCACAGCTCAAGGCGGTGATCGACCGCACGTATGCGTTTTACAATGAACTGGCGGGAAAGACCTTTTATTTCATCGTCACCTGCGGCGCTCCCGACGCGTCATATACCGAGACTATGCTCGCGGCTCTGCGCGGCTTCACCTGCTGCGTTCCGGAATCCAAAGAGGGCGGTGTTGTGCTCGGAGTGGATTCAATGGAGGCGGGCGATGTCCGCAAAACGGCAGCAGTGGCTGAGGCGTACGAAATGGGGCGCGGGATCTTATAAAAAACGGTCCATAGTGACGTGAGCGAGGCGTCCGTTCATATTTACAGGTTTACAAGCGGTCGCCGCATTGCGCGGCGGCCGCTTGTATCGCGTTGCCCCTTGCCGCCGGCATTTGGTGGACAGATGATCTGCGGGGCAAATAATTTGTAACAGTTTGTGAATTTTTGCGCGCCGTATTGACAGGCTGCGAATGATATGCTATAATGCACGAGTTAGCAGCTGCTAACCGCAATGACGAAAGGAAAACCAACGAAAAATGAAAAAAGCCATTCTGTCGGTCAGCTACGGTACGTGTGACAAAGCGCAGCTTGAGGACACGATAGCGCGCGTCGAAGATCTTTACGGGAGGGAGTTCCCCGACTTTGAGGTATTTCGTGCGTTTACGTCAAAGCATGTGATCGCATCTCTCAAAAAGGCGGGAGTGCACGTTGACACCGTCTCCGAGGCTTTGGAGCGGCTGAAAAAAGCGGGCTTTGACGAGGTATACATACAGCCGACGCATATAATATGCGGCGGGGAATACGACGGGATAGTCGAGCATACGCATTTGCAGAGCGGCAGCTTTGCAAGGCTGCGCGTCGGAAGACCTCTTCTTGACCGGGAAGAGGACAACAAATACATCTGTAATTTTTTTGAGAACGAGTTAGCTGCGGCTAACCGCGCAACGGTGCTCATGGGGCACGGCTCCGAGCATCCCGACAATATAAAATACGCCAAGCTTCAGGCAACGGCAAAGCGGCTCGGGTACGGAGATATCTTTGTGATGACGCTCGAGGCTCAGCCCTCGGTGAATGATATCATACCGATGCTCCGCGAAGCAGGGTATTCGAAGGTCCTTCTGACGCCGCTCCTGTTCGGCGCCGCGGGACACGCAAGGCGCGATATGGCGGGCGATGAGCCGGGAAGCGTCGCGTCAATCCTGCGCTCGGAGGGCTTTGAGGTTGAGTGCCTTGTGAGGGGACTCGGCGAATACGACGCCTTTGCAGAGCTTTACGCCGCGCATCTGCGCCGTGCTATCGAGAGCTGACGTGTCAGCCGAAAAGAAAGGAGCGATAATTGACATGGGAAAGACAGTGATAATATTTTCAACGATAACGGGAAATGCGTTCAGGCTTGCCGAAGCGGCGGCGAGCGTGGTGCCCGATCATGCGGGACCATACAACATACGCTATGTAAACGACGAGGTGATAGATACATTTGACACCTTCATCCTCGCTTATTGGTGCGATAAGGGGAGCGCCGACTCCGATACGATAGAGCTGATACGCAGGCTTCACGGAAAGAAGTTGATAGTCATAGGCTCGCTCGGCGTCGAACCCGACACAAAGCACGGGCAGGATGTGTCGGCGCGCGTGTCGGCGCTTGCCTCCGAAAATAATACGCTCCTCGGGCATTTTCTCTGCCAGGGCGCCATCGACCTTGCCCGCACGGGGAAGAAGTTGCGCGAGGGAAGGATAACGCCCGAGCGCTATGAACGGCAAAAGCTTTCCGCGGGACATCCCGATGCAGCCGACCTTGAGAACTGCCGTGCAGCCGTGAGGAGCTTTCTCGAAAAAGCATGACCGGAATGAAAAAACATATCCGCGGGATAACGGTGATCGTTGTGCTTTTCGCGCTGAGCATCGCGGCGATCGTGGTATGCGTCGGCATCGGCACGATAGAATTCACGCCGCGTGAGATCATACGTGCGATATTTACCGACGACGGCTCGCCATCCCGGCTTATTGTCTGGAATCTGCGGCTGCCGCGCATACTCACCGGCGGGCTTGTAGGCATATGCCTTGCGCTTTCGGGCTGCGTGCTCCAGGGCGTGATGCGCAACAACCTAGCGTCCCCGTCAACCATCGGCGTCACCGGCGGCGCAAGCTTTGTCGGATATCTGACGCTCGTTGCATTTCCAGCATATTCGTATCTTTTGCCGGTCGGCTCGATAGCCGGCGCATTCGTGACGACGATGCTGATATACGCGCTCGCCTATCAGAAGGGTGTGAGCCCCGTGCGCATGATCCTCTCCGGTATGGCGGTCTCGGCGCTGTTCGGCGCGTTCAACGATATTATAAAAACACTTTTTGCCGAATCTCTCGGGAACGCCTCGGGATTCCTCGTCGGCGGTCTGAACGGGTGCGGCTGGGGCAGCTTCCGTATGATATTGCCTTACGCCCTTGCGGGCATGGTCGTGTGCCTCTTTTTGCCGTCAAAGATGAACATACTCATGCTCGGCGATGAGACGGCAAATTCGCTCGGGCTCAGAACGGAGCTTTTCAGATTCATACTCATCGCGGTATCGTCGCTCCTTTCGGGCGCAGCAATAGCGGCGGTCGGAATGCTGAGCTTTGTCGGTCTCATCGTCCCGCATATCGCGCGCATACTCGTGGGCTCCGATTACCGGTATCTTTTCCCGGCATCGACTCTTCTCGGGTTTTCGCTGATAGTTATCTGCGACACGATCGGACGTGTGATAATGCCGCCCGGAGAGGTCCCCGTCAGCATAATAATTTCCTTTATCGGAGCGCCGTTTTTCCTCTTTCTGCTCCGTTCGCGCGGAAAGGAGGGGAACTAATCATGTATTTCGGATTCAAAAACATAGCGGTCGATTACGGAAAGAAAAAAGTCCTCTCCGGGCTTTCGCTTGACGTCCCGAAAGGGAAGATCATGACGCTCATCGGGCAGAACGGGTGCGGGAAATCAACGCTCCTGAAGGTCATTCCCCGTGCGGTCACACCTAAGACGGGCTGCTGCGAGCTTGACGGCAGATCGATACGCGAATACAGATCGAAGCTGCTCGCAAGAAGGATCGCGTATCTTGCACAGGTGCATACGTCGCCGCCCGATATCGACGTTCGCACGCTCGTTTCCTACGGGCGTTACCCATACATGAAGCCGGGGCGCGGTATGACAAAAGCCGACGGCGAGATCGTTGACAACATTATCCGCATGACGGGGCTTGAAAAGCTCTCCGCGCAGCCGCTCTCGACCCTTTCGGGCGGCGAGAGGCAGCGCGCATGGATCGCAATGACGGTCGCGCAGGAGCCCGAGATACTCGTTCTCGACGAACCGACGACATATCTTGACATAGGCTATCAGATCGAAGTGCTTGAGCTTGTGAAAAACCTTAACCGGACGCTCGGCATCACGATATTGATGGTGCTGCACGACCTTAACCTTGCGGCGCGGTATTCCGATATACTTGCCGCGATAAAGGACGGCAGAGTCTATGTATCCGGCACGCCGACAGAGGTGCTGACGGTCGAAAACCTGCGCACGATCTTCGGCATCGGTTCTACCGTAACGAGAGACGAGGCGCACGACTGCCCGTTCTTTATTCCCGAATGATATCCTCCCGCTTCGGCGGATGATATAAATGTTCCACTAAGAAAGGATAGCAAATACCAATGAAAAAAATCTTGACCCTTATTCTTGCGGTCGCCCTTATGCTCGGCGCACTCGTTTCCTGCACCGGTACCGGCGATTCCGACAAAACGACTCCCTCCACCTCCTCCGACGCCGTCACGACCGGCTCGGCGGACGTCACGACAGAAGCCCCATCAGATACCGATAATTCGGCGGCAGCCGAGGCTCTGCGCACCTCCTTCCTTGCAAAGGCGAACGAGGTCACAGTGAATGACGACTCGGTCACCTTCACCGATGCGTCCGGCAAGGAGAGCGTCACCATAAAGAAGAACCCCAAAAATGTCGTCAACCTTTATGCCAGCTTTACGACTCTCTGGTACGAGGCGGGCGGAAAGGTCGCGGGACTCATCGGCGGCAGTTCTTCCGTTGAGCTTTACAAGGAATACATCGGACGCGATATAACCGCCGACGAGGGCGTTACCACCGTTGCGACCTCATCCTCGGGCAAAAAGTGGGCTACGGAGACGATCGTTGCCATGAAGCCCGACCTCATCATCTGCTCGACAGCCATGAGCGGATATAAAACGATCGAAGCCCCCGCAGCGGCGGCGGGCATCCCCGTTATCGCAATGAGCTACAACGATTTCTCCGATTACCTCAAGTGGTTCAAGGTGTTCTCGAACCTGACCGGACACCCCGAGCTTTGGGACGAGGTCGCTCTCAAGGCGCTGAACGAGGTCGTTGACGTGCTGCTTGCCTGCCCGACCGAAAACACCCCCAACGTGTTCTGCATGTTCTCGTCAGCCGACACTCTTCAGGCCAATACCTCGAGCACCGTCGTCGGCGGTATGATCGACGCAATGAACGCGAAGAATATCGTTGACAAATGGGACGGCGCCGCTACCGCCGAGAGAGTAGACATCAACCTTGAGACTGTTTTTGCGGCAAACCCCGATATAATCCTTGTGCAGTGCCATGCCGGTAAAGAGGATGCGGAGGCACTTGTCGCGTCGCTTTACGGCAGCAACCCGGTCTGGCAGTCGCTTGACGCGGTGAAGAACGGTAAGGTCTTCTATCTTGAAAAGACACTGTTCCACAACAAACCCAACAGCCGCTTTGCCGAGGCATATAAGGTGCTTGCCGGTTATCTGTACCCGGATATGAAGTTCTGAAAAGACGGACGGCAAAAGGTATAAAAAAGAGCGCCGCCGTGAGACATATGCCTCACGGCGGTCATTCAATGCTGTGCACCTTTGCGGGCTTGAGTCGGCTCAAGAATAATATTGCTTGTAGCAACATAAAAGGGCAGCAAAAGCTGCCATTTTATGTTGTGAGAGGACTATAAAAAAGATTTTTTCGCCTTTTTAGGTTGGTATTTGTACCCTTACAAAAAATCTTGAACTTTCAAGGTTAAGGGCGGAGGTGAGCCGCTGTCATTCGGTCAGCGGCTGCACCGATTTGAGACCGCCTTTGAATATTACGGTGACCTGTTCTTTTGAGTCAACCACTATGCATTCGAGCAGTTGGCGGACGATTTGGTCATCGTATTCCATCGGACGGTTTTTTATGCCGTCCAGTATAGTATAGATATCATCGAGTCGGGATTTTGCGTTTTCTCGCCGTTGCTCAGCGTCGGCTATGTTGTCGAGCTGCTGTTGCAGACGGCTTTTTTCGTTCATGAGCCGAGTTGCGGTTTCCTCATCAAAGGCTTCGATGGTGTCGGTGGATACTCGGTCGAGCATCTTTTTGAATTCTGCGTCGATTTCGGCGATCCGTATCTGTAGGTCGATGCTGTTATCCTCGCTCTTTTCTCCCGCCAAGCCCATGCCGATGTGTGTCTTTAGTGTTCGCAGCACCTCGGCATTTTGGTTGGCGGTTTCCATGATTGCCGCCATCACAGCCCGTTGCAGTACGCTTTCCTCTACGGATGGCGAGTTGTGACAGTATTTCTTGGCGTATTCAATGCGGTTGATGCATCGCCACACGATTTTCTTTTTACCGCTTGCCGTCCATGTGCATCGGCGGTAGGCGGACTTGCATTCCCCGCAGACGAGCAGTTCTGTCAGAGCGTATTTGCTTGAGTATTTGCCTTGCTCGGTCTTGGCTTTTCGGCTGATCTTTCGTTTGCCGGAGCGCCTTGCGAGTTCCTCCTGAACTCTGCCGAAGGTAGCCGAGTCGATGATGGCAGGGTGGCTGTTTTCCACATAGTATTTCGGGCGTTCGCCGTTGTTGACTCTGACCTTTTTGCTGATGCAGTCGGTGATGTAGGTCTTATTGATGATGGCATCGCCTTTGTACCTCTCGTTGGAGAGAATGGACTGTATCGTGGAAAACTGCCACTCTGCTTTTCCCGTCGGGCTTTTGATGCCCTTTTCTTCAAGTAGTTTGGCAATTCCTTTTAAGCTGTCGCCTGCGAGGAAGCGGTCATATATAAAGCGGATCGTTTCGGCTTCTTCGGGGACGATTTCAGGTTGTCCGTCCTCGCCCTTGCGATAGCCGAGGAAGTTCTTGTATCTGAATACTACCTTGCCTTCACGGGCGGCCTGTGCCTTGCCCCATTTAATGTTGGCGCTGATATTTTCCGATTCGCTTTGGGCGATGCTGCCGTAGATGGTGATGTAAAACTCGGCACCGGGCTGATTGCTGTGGATGCCCTGTTCCTCGAAGTACACATCGACACCGAGGTCATTGAGCAGTCGGACATACTTCAAGCAGTCCACCGTGTTCCGCGCGAACCGGGCAATGGATTTCGTGATGATCATGTCGATTTTCCCTTGCTTGCATCGGCGGATCATACGGTTGAATTCATCTCGGTTTTTCACGCTTGTGCCGGAGATGCCCTTGTCGGCGTAGATACCTTCAAGCGTCCATCCGTTTTCGGAATTGATGCGTTCGGTGTAGTGTTCCACCTGATTTTCATAACTGTTGAGCTGTTCCTCCTGCTTAGTGGAAACGCGGCAGTATGCCGCCACCCGCAGGACTCGGTAATGGGTTTTCACGCTCTCTCTGACCGATATTGTCGGTTCGATTATCCGCACCACTCTCTGAGGGGCGACCGTTGTTTGTTGCATGACCTTGCTCCTTTCGTATGATCTGTCCGTTCAGCAGTATGATGTCTGCCGTTTTGTCGGTGTACAGGCGTATTTCGCTGACCGTGCGGTTCAGCCGCTCGGCGATGTCTGCCGTACTGCCAACTTCGACCTTCAGCCTTTGTACGGCGCAGCACCCGTTGCCGAGTTCTTTATATTTCCGGGCGAAGCATTTCGTCATTTTGCTTCGCAACACAGCCTTGTCTATTTCCGCCATGTCAAGCATTCGGCTGATCTCGTTATTCAGCCGTATTACCTCGGTGCTCGGCTCGTAGGGTGATTCGACAGGCATTTTGATGCTGTCGGCGGTTACCGTGCCGAGAAGGTCGGCGAGTGCGGTCAGCAGTTCGGCCTCGGATATCTCGATCCGCAGACGGCAGGCCGTGTTCTCACAAGTCCAGCGCTCTTGGCATTTGCATCGGCTGTCGTGTCGGCGACGCATTCGGTCGCCGCAGCTTGGGCATCGGACGGGGACGGTCAGCTTGAATATGTCCTGTGTTTTGTTCGTGTTCTTTTGTGTGTTGCGCCCATGCTTTGTTTTCTGTATTTTCTCATAGGTCTCTTGGTCGATGATCGGCGGATACACCTCTGTGCCGAGATATTTTGTATTGTCAATGAGATGCTTGAGCCGCCCCTTGTTCCAACCGGTAACGCCGTTCCTGTATTCGATTTTCTCTCTGTTCAGTTGCTCGGCTATGGTCAGCATAGAGGAGCCGTCAAGGTATGCAGCAAAGATTCGTTTCAGTACCTTGCTTTCCTGCGGTTCTGTGACGATAACGCCGTTTTTACAGCAGTAGCCGTAAGGCAGGGTTCTGTTTTTCATTCGGGTTTCACCGTCCTTTCTTGGGGATTTGCTCGGTCAGTGCAATGCCGCCGATGAGTTTGAAGGTGAGTTGTTCGCTGCTGTTCACCATGATGCTCTCGACGATTTCGTCAAACAGCCCGTTGTCAAACTCGACGGTCGGCTCGTATTCATCGAGGATGCCGTTTAAGTCTTTGAGAGTGGCGAGTAATTGGTCGTCCTCATCCTCGGTGAGCTTTTGCCGCCGTTCGATGCGCAGCTCGGTGAGGCGGTTGCCGATTTCCGAAGTCTGCATGGCGTAATCGGCGGCGTTCATAGCGCCGCTTGTGTGCAGCCTTGCAATAACATGGTTCTTTGCACCGAGGTCGGCGATCTCCTTGTCTATCTGCCGTATGCGCTCCTGATTGCGGCTTGTGCGTTCCTGCATGGTTTCCATTTGGTGGATCAGCGTACCGAGCAGTTCGCCTCGGTAGGTTTTCAGCTTGATAACCATATCGGTGAATATATCGTATACGATATTCTCACGCACATGGCGGTGTTGACAGTCGGTTGCACCGGACGAGCGGCAAGAGCATATCCAATGCGCCTTGCCGTTTACCACCTGATGTCGGAAGACTCTGCCGCATTCGGGACAGCGCAGCTTTCCGGTCAGCGGATAGGACTTTCTTTTGCATTTTTCCGTTTTCCGTGAGCGCAGCAGGTTCTGCGCCGCCTGAAAGGTTTCTCGGCTGACGATGGCAGGGTTGCTGTTCTCCACATAGTATTGCGGCAGCCGTCCGTCGTTTTTCATTTTCCGAAACGGCAGGGTTTCGGTAGTGTAGCTCTTTTGCAGGAGCGCATCTCCCATATAGCGTTCATTGTTCAACACATAGTTGATGGAACTCGGCAGCCATTTTTCGTAGCCGTGCTTCCGCGGTATGCCGTCCTCATTCAGCATTTTTGCAATGGCAAGCGTTCCGTATCCTTGGAGATATAGGTCGAATATGCGCCGAATGACCGCCGCCTCCGTTTCGTTGATTACGAGCTCGCCGTCCTTGAGGTCGAAGCCGTAAGCCGGACAGGTGCAGTTGAAGTCACCGGACTGCATCCGCTTTTGATAGCTCCAACGCAAATTCCCCGATATGTTCACACTTTCTTGCTGTGCGGCCATACCGGGGAATGTTACGATCATTTCCATATTCAGTTTTTCGGTGTCGATGCCCTGTTCCTCGAAATACACGCTCACGCCGATCTCTTTGCACATCCGCAGCAGTACGAGCAGCTCCTCGGTGTTCCGTGCCAATCGGGAAACCGATTTGACGATGATGCGGTCGACCTTACCTTTCCTGCAGTCGGCTATCAGCCGATTCAGCTCGTCCCGCTTTTTCATCTCGGTTCCCGTGATGCCCTCATCGGCATAAATATCGACAAGCTGATATTCGGGATGCTTCTTGGCATAGTCGCTGTAGTAGCGGATCTGTGCGGCGAAGGAGTGGAGCTGGTCGGTAGAGTCACTCGACACCCGGCAGTATGGGGCCAACCGAAGCCGTTCGGCTGTCTGCTTCTTTGTGCTTGTGATTTCAGTAATGTTCATGTCTTTCTCCTTTCCGCAAGGGGTCACCTTGCTGTTATTCGCCTTTTGGCACGACACACCATACCACAATAGTTCGAATACTTCCAGCGGTTTTTCGCAAAAAATTGAGAATTAAGATTTCAGACATAAATCAGATCAGCACCGTAATGTTCGGCGCTGATCTGAGCGATTTTTTCGTATTCGTCCTCGGTTATCAGATTCATATCAAGCAGCATTCGTAAAAGATTCAAGCTGTAAGCGAATGATGTATTGTTGATGTCGGTTCTTTTATCCATTGAGCAGTTCCTCCAGGTATTTGATGCCGAGGCTCACCACAATGGCACGGTCAACGGCGGCAAGGGTCTTGCTGTCGAGCCTGCCGATGTATTCGCCGAGCCTCGCTTTGTCTATCGTCCTGATTTGTTCGAGCAGGACGGTGGATTCGGTTTTAAGCCCTTTCGCCATGATTTTCACATGGGTGGGCAGAGCCGCTTTTGTCTTTCTGCCTGTGATCGCCGCCACGATGG
>OIYT01001541.1_pt1 | contig 16072 bp, 11 predicted proteins | sample 1588201 | NCBI WGS metagenome assembly OIYT01 (sample SAMN03283260) | human gut metagenome | biome: human-associated habitat; material: feces | host: Homo sapiens | place: USA | collected 2013
TGGTTCAAGTCCGGCCCATGGCATTAACTATTTTTAAAATATTATTATCTTTATTGAAAAAAGCTATTTTTTATTATTTAAATTATAAAAAAAGTGATGGAAGATTCTAGTCGAATCTTATAGGTTTTGGAGTTACTTGTGTGTTTTCTCTTAAAGTACGGTATTTTTCTACGATTTCATAACCGCAGTTACTTCCAATTAAATCAGCTCCACCGGTTAAAAGCTGATTAGCTAATTTATAAGTATCAACACCACCATAAATTTCAATTTTAAGTTGAGGTGCATATTTTTGGATGATATTAATATCATTAACTTTTGAATAAATATTGTCTGGTGCAATAAAGCCTGTAGATGTTTTGATGAAATCTACTTTATTTTCTTCCAGTACTTTTGCAATACTTGCTTTTTCGCTGTCATCTATTGTCTGCATTTCAACAATGACTTTTAAAGTTTTGTCTCCTAAAAGTTCTCTTAATTGCTTAAGTTCTTCATGAATTAAATTATATTTGTGGTCTTTTAGGTGGTTTAAATTGATTACTGATTCAATTTCATCTGCTCCATCTTCAAGAGCTTTAGCTGCTTGTGCTATTTTGCCTTCGGTTGTTTCAAAACCTAAAGGAAATCCAACAACGGTGCTTATTTTTGTAGTGCTGTCAGCTAATTTTTCTTTAGCTAATGATACATATGTTGGACTTATTGTAATGGAATTAAAGTTTAGTTTTCCTACTTTATCTAAATATTCTTCCATTTCTTCTTCACTTATCATGTTATTTAAGTTTATACAGTTGATAAGGCTTGCTAACTCTTTTGAGTTTTTTATTTTATACATTATATAACACTCCTATATAAGTAATTTAATTAGTACTATTACGAATAATCTATATAATACTTTTGTCTTGATTTTTTCAGATTAATTTTTTAGCCATGTACGGACCTTTTCTTTCATATCCAAATTTACGGTAGTAATTTCTAGTTCCTATCCCACTGATTATAGCTATTTCATTTTTTCCTTTCTTAATAGCTAATTTTTCAGCTTCTTTTAATAGTTTTTCTCCAAATCCTGTGTGTTGACCTATTTTAGAATTTTTGCCACCTATTTTAATCATATTTCCATAAACATGCAATTCACGTATAAGTGCAGTTTTATCAGTGATTTCCGGCCTATAATGATTTGGGGAAGGAATTCTAAATCTTAAAAATCCAGCAATACTTTCTTCGTTTTTATCTTCAATTGATAAAAATGTTTCTTCACCCCCACACGCAGTGTATGATTCTTTAAATAATTTAAAATCATCTAAGCCATATTTCTGACTTGCTTTTTTATGGCCAATTTCACGACAACGTATACACTGACAGTTAATGTTGTGTTCTTCCAGTTTATTGTAAACCAGTTCTCCTAAGTTGGATTTTTGAACACCTGCTTCGATTAATGTTGACGGAATATCTCTTTGAATTCTCATGGTTCTAACCCATTTAGGGAGAATTTGTTTAACTTTAACAATTAAATCAACAGCTTCTTCATCAGTATAGGGATTATATTTTCCTTCTTTCCACAGGTCATATAGTTCGCTGCCTTTTGTAACAAGACATGGATAAATCTTAAGCATATCTGGCTTGAAATTATCGTCGCTAAACAGCTTTTTAAACATATTTAAATCTTCATCTGAGCTTACAAATAATCCCGGCATCATATGCATTGCTACTTTTATTGCACTGTCACGAAGGAGAGTATTTGCTTCTATTACATCAGCTATTGTATGCCCTCTTTTAATTTTTGTGTACAATTCATCAGATAATGTTTGAACACCTAACTCAACTCTTGTAACTCCAAAATTCAGCATTCTATTTATGTGTTCTTTTTTACAGTAATCTGGACGGGTTTCAAATGTCATTCCAACACATCTGACTTTGGAATTTTCATTAGCTTTTTGAACATCATCAATAAGAACATAGCTGTTTGGTTCATAACTTTTAAGAATACCTTTTTCAAATCCTTTTATTTCTATTGGATCTAAGTTGTATTCATTATCTTCGGGTTTATTTTTAAGTATCAATCCAAAATCAACCATTGCCTTTAAACATTGTGATACAAACCATTCCTGATAACATAAATCTCTGGAAGGGAATGTTCCCCCCATTATGATAAGTTCTACTTTATCAATTGGATGACCTATTTTTTTAAGCTGTTTCAAACGGTTAAAACATTGTACATATGGATGAAATTCATACATTCTGCCTCTTAGAGCTGCAGGTTCTTCACCGGTATAACTTGGTGGAGCATTGTTACTTTTTGGACAGTAGAAACATCTTCCATGAGGACATTCATGAGGATGGCACATTACAGCTACTATTGCAACGCCGGACATTGTTCGGGTAGGTTTTTTCTTTAAGATATTTGAAACAATTTCCTTTTCTTGAGGAGTTGCATATTCTAAAATATCTGCATTGCTCATAAACTTAGATAGTTTTAATTCACGACATAACTGTCTTTTTTTAACTTCCAGCTCTTTTCTGGTGTTTATGTTGTTTTTTAAAATATCCTCAATTATTATGCGACAGGCATTTTCCATATTATTCTAACCTTTTATAAATTTAATAGTTAATTATTTATATTGATATAATTATAATATTTACTGTTTTATAGAGGATATTTTTTTAAAATATCTAAAGAATAAGGTGATAACTATGAATATTAAAGAAGTTTTAGGCTCTAAAGTTTTAGATAAAAATGCATATGAAGTTGGAACTGTAAGTGATTTTGATTTTGATCAAAAAGAAGGAACTATCAATTCCATGATTGTTTCTTTAAAAAAAGGAGTATTTTCTAAAGAAGAACTTGAAGTACCTTTTGAAGACATTGAAACCATTGGAGGATATGTTATTTTATCTAAAGAATTACCTGAAGCTGAAGAAACTGAAGAAGAAGTTGAAGTTCAAAAAGTTGAAGTAGAAAAAGAAGAATAAATAAAATATTTTTAAAAAGGAGTTTTTAAAATGATTGTTGATGCAAGAAATAAGGAAATAACTCTTGGATCACATGTAAGATATGTAGATACTGGAACTGTTGGTGAGGTTACTGACAGTAAAGTGGAAAATGATGCTTCCTGGGTTAAAATCGATAAAACTAATTTATGGTATCTTGCAAATAAATTAGAATTATTAAATGATGAAGATTTTAAAACTAAAACTTATCATGATGATAAGGATATAGATATTGAAGCTATTAAAAACTCTGAAAAAATGTTTGAGGATGTTGAAATATCTTCCAGTGCAGCTAATGGTGGAGGATAGTTTCATCCTTTCTTTTTTTAATGATTCATAGTAAATATTTTAACTTTGCCTGCAAGTTTGGGACCGATACCTTCTACTTTTTGTAAATCTTTTTCACTTGCTTCACTTAAATTATCGCCGAATGTTTTCATAAGAAGTCTTGCTCTTTTTCTTCCAAGTCTTTTAACTCCTACAACAAGAGGGATTATATCTTCTTTTACTCCGTAATATAATCTGGCAGATAAATAATCCATGTCTTTCAGGTTGGAATAATTTCCAAGAACTTCAAGTGTGTTTTTAGCAAATTTAACTAAACGGGAAGCTTCATAAGCTGATCTTCGGGTAGATGCTGAATAAACATTGTATGCATTTTCAATTTCATACTCATTTCGCTCATCAATCCATTCGATTAAAGAAACGGCAGTGGCTTCGGGGTTTCCTATATCAACTGCAAAAAGGCCGCATTCAGACAGTTTGTCACGAACAGGATCTTTGCTTTTTCTTCCTTTAAATGAAATTAATGGTAAATCAGGAGTTTCAGCTAATGCATAAATCATTTCTGCAGGGTTTAATTTTTCCATAGTTGAAACATATTCCTTAATTTTTACAGCTGTTTCAACTGCATAGTTTGATTTAGCTATTAGATTACCGAAGTCTGTTGTTTTAAGTCCTTCTGGGGTGGCTCTTATTATTCCATTTTGAAGCAGGAATTCAAGAGCACTTTCAAGCTCCCAGTTTAAACTGTCCTGAGCAAACATGGACATGGAAGGATTGTTTTTCATTTGGAATCCGTATAATGTTTTTCCAAAGAAATCATTTAAATCATCAAGGTTTTTGGAAAGTGAAGATGCGATCTGTGCTATAATCTGTTTGTAGATGGCATCTTTGTTGTCTATTAATTTTGAATTTGTTAATTCAATTTCACCGTTAACATAACGTGCTTCCAAATCAAATGCCTCATCCATTGTTTTAGCTACCAAATAGGAATAACCTACATCATCATATTGCGGTCTTCCGGCTCTTCCGGACATCTGTTCATAATCAAAAACAGGTATTGATGCAGGACCGTTGCTTGTCCATCTGGTGTGGTCTCTGATTACCACATATTTTGATGGCAAATTAACACCGTACATCAAACTTGGAGTTGCAGTAATCATCAGTATATTCCCTTTTCTGAATTCATCTTCAATTATTTCTTTCTGTTCATTGAAAAGTCCTGCATGATGGAATACAACTCCTTTTTCAGCAGCTTCAGCTAGTTTAAGACAGGTTGTAGTTGGAAGTGATCCTTTTTTCTTTGGAACTTCAAGTAATTTATCAGCTACCTGTTTAAATTTCTGTTTTTGTTCCTTTGTTGTTTTTTTATCTATTTTTTTAGCAACATAGGTAGCTAAGCTTTCTGTAAATCTTCTTGTTGACACAAAACTTAATGCTTGTGAATTGTCTTCAATAGCTTTTTCAACAATTTTTACAATAACATCGTTTTTATTTTTTGTATTGAACATTTCAGCATCCAAAACTTCTTTATTTAAAGGCACTGGTCTGTAATTATGTTCTACAGTTTTCCCGCCAAGCCACTGTTCAATTTCATCTATGTTTTTTAAAGTAGCTGAAAGAGCAATTATTCTTAAACTTGGATTGATAATTTTAGCTCTTGTAATAGCTGATTCTAATGTGGGTCCTCTTGAGTATTCTCCGATCATATGGAATTCGTCAATAATCAGTGTATCTACTTCACGAAGCACATTCCAGGAAAATCTTGTAAGCGCATCAAATGATTCAAAAACCATAACAGATAAATCGGAGTTGGATGGGTGTTTGCCTACTTTAATTCCATGTTCTTCAAAGGCTTTAAATTCTTTTACTTTTTCATTTTGAATTGAAAGAAGGGGTGCTGCATAAATGGCTTTTCCACCATTTAAAATAGTTTTCAGAGCAGGCAGAATTCCAAGTACTGTTTTACCACTGGCCGTTGGAATTGATATAATATAATTAGATTTATCTTCTAAATATCCTGATTCGATTACTGCTTTTTGCGCGGAATTGAATTTCTTTATGTAAGGATAAGCAGTATTTATTATTGTTTTTATATCATTTGACAAATTTTCCATAGTAATCATTTAAAATTTATTTTTTTCATATATATTAAGCTTTTCACTAATTGTTTTGTTGAGTGCTGTTTTTATATTAATACTTTTTTTTATTTTATTATTAATGAAGTATTACTTTTTTTAATTAAAATCATAATAATTATATAGTTTGGTGATTAATAGGATTATCATTAATGAATTTGGATTAATTCGTTATGTTATTAAAATTTGGAGGAAATTAAATGAATTTTAACAATGGATTAATAGTTGTTTTAGCAGCTATTTGTTTAATTTTCATGTCATTAACTGCTGTATCTGCAGAAGAATTAATATATAATTCTAATGATGGTGCTCTGGTTAATAATTTAAATGATAAATTAGGTAGTGAATATACTAATTTAAACGGTAATATGGAAGGAGAGGGATATGCTACTGAAAATCTGGTTCCTGTAAATTCAACTGAAATATATGTTAGTGTTGATGGTATGGGTGATGGATCTAGCAATAATCCTACAAATTGGACTTCTGCTATTGATAATATTGGGGATAATGGAACAATATACTTTAATGATGGTGAATATAAGTTCGCAAATCAAGTTATTTCTAAAAACTTAACATTAAGTGCTCTAGAGAATACTTCTCCTATAATCAATGGTGAAAAATTAGGGAATATTTTTGTTGTTAAAACAGGAAATTCTTTAACTGTAAATTCTTTAACTTTCATAAATGGTGAAGGTAAAGTGGGACTTGCATCTAATGGTGGTGCTATTGAAGTTAGTGATAATGCTAATTTGAATGTTATTTGCTGTACTTTTAAAGATAATACTGGTACTATTGGTGGTGCGGTTCATATTTCTAATAAAGGAACTGGAAGTTTTGTTAATTCGACATTTATAAGAAATACTGGTAAAACTGCTGGTGGAGCTATTGGTTCTGTTGGTAGAATAATCACTATTGATAATTGTGTTTTTGAAAATAATAGGGCTATTACAAGAAATACTGGAAATGGTGGAGCTATTTATTTAAGTAGTTTTTCAAAAGCTTTAATAAGTAACTGTAATCTTACAGGAAATAATGGAAGTAAATCTGGAGCTATTTATCTGAGTTCTGCACTTGGTAGTAATAATGCAAGTATTACAAACTCTAATTTTGTAAATAATAAAGCAACTTATAATCAGGGAAGTGCCAGCTATGGGCATGGTGGAGGAATTTATGGAACTTCTGAGACAAAATTAAATATTATGGGGTGTAGTTTTGTAAATAATACCAATCCTAAAGGTAATTCCAATGATTTATACATTGACTATAACTGTATAGCTAATTGTGATTATAATTGGTGGGGAAGCAATTTAGCTCCTGTATCTAATGTTAACTATAATTTTAAAGGTGATGTTACATTAAATTATTGGCTAATTGCATCTAATAATACTGATAATGGTCAAGTTTCAATTAATATAAATAAATTCACTGATAAAGAAGGTAATATTGACAGTATTGAAGGTATTTTGGTTAAAAGACAAGTATTTTTTAATTCAACTGAAATGATACCTAATTCTACAGTAACAGGTATGATTTCTATGTTTAATGGTATTGAAGCTAAAAATATCACTGCCATTGTTGATAATCAAATATTGAACTTAAAGATAACTCCTTATGTGGAACCTAAATTTGAAGGTAAAGAATTATATGTTGATGGAAGTATTAGTGAATCAGGCAACGGTTCTTTACTTAATCCTTTTAAAACTATTTTGGAGGCTGTTGATTTAGCAAATACTGCTGATCATTTAGTGACTATTTATATTTTGGCAGGTACCTACGAAGATATTAATATGACTGTTACAAATAATTTAACTATTAGTAGTTATAATGGAGCTAAAGTTGTTTTAGATGCAAACAAGAAAGGTTATTTCTTTAATTCAAATAATTCATCAAATACTTTAACCGTCAATAATTTAATATTTAATAATGCGACAGGATTGTATAGTGATGGCTTTTCAAAGACTATAGGTGGTGCAATAAACTCTGAAGGGCATTTGAATGTTTATAACTGTGAATTTAACAACAATATGGCAGGGTCTAATGGTGGAACTATCTTATCAAGAAATGGAGCTACTTTAATTAATTCTACAATATCTAATGGTGTTGCGGACTATAATGGTGGAGCTATATGTGTTTATGAAAATCTTAGTGTAGTTAATTGTACTTTTATAAATAATCATGCTCAATATCGTGGAGGTGCTATTAAATCCTTTGGTAATGCAAGTATTATAAATTCTACTTTTATGGATAATATTGTTAAACGAAAAGGAGAAGCAGGTTATGGTGGAGCTATCTCAGTTACTTTAGGTAATTTATATATTGATAATTCTATCTTTTTAAATAATACTGCATACTATGGTGGTGGAGCTATTTATTTGGGTGATGGTGATGAATATATTGTATCCAAATATCTCTTTACTGTTAAAAATTCCATTTTTGATGGCAATTTAGCACCTTTCGGTGGAGCAATAGGAACTAGTGACCGTGGTATAAATATGACTGGTTCTAAAGTTTGCAACAATGCTGTTCCTCAGGACAGTGTAATGTCCAGATATGGAACAGGTACTGGTATTTACATTAAACAGGGAAACAGTCTTGTTAATGGAAGCATATTTGCAGATAATGTTAATTTGGGAAATGGTAAAGATATTTATATTGGTAATGGAAATATTATAGCTAATTATAACTGGTGGGGAACTAATGCTAAAGTAGCAATTCCAAAAAATGTTCAGGTTAAATCAGGTACTTTAACTTTAGATAATTGGGTAATTATGAATACTACTTATGAAATTAAAGATAATGATATTGAAATTACATCAAACTTTAATAATTGTATTGATGATGAAGGAACCTACATTAAATCACCTGTTAAATTAATGGATATTGATGTTGCATTTGATAATGGTGTTGAATCTAGAGTAATTAAAAGTAAAGATGGAATAGCTAGCACTGTCTTTGATTTAACAACAAGCGGAAGTGTATTTACAATAACTGCAAATAATGAAGTTCAAAAAATTAATATTTCTACAAAACAAGACTCAATAATTAATATTACAGTAAATGATGTTATTGTAGGTAATGATGTGGTTGTTAAGGTTGATATAACTTCTGGTGCTACTGGTAATGTTACTTTTACTGTTGGTGATGTGTCTAAAAATGTTACTATTGTAGATGCTATGGCTAGTGCCACTTTCAAAGATTTAGGTATTGGTGCGTATAATGTTACTGTTGTTTATTCTGGTGATAATAATTATCGTCCGGCTTTAAATAGTTCTTCATTTAATGTAGTGTTGCCTGATGTTGTTATTGGCTCTGTTTCTACTCAATGGTCTTCTGGTATTTATGCTGGTGTAGATAATATTTTTACTATTAACATTAATAATAAAGAGCATGTTAATCTTGGCGGAGTGATTGTTGAGCTGTATTCTAATGAGACTAATAAACTTATTGCTAGTTATGCCATTGATAATTTAGTTTCTGGTAATAATAAGATTACTTTAGTTGATCCTACTATTAGGCCTATTGATGAAAATACTGTTTGGCCTAATGCATCAAGTAATAAGATTAATTTTATTGTTAAATTAAAATATAAAGAGTTTGATTTAAATAATAAGACTATTACTAAAATTTTGGCTTATAATGGTTATTTAAATAAAACTTATGCATATAATGGCTCTGGCAATATTATCAATCGTAATTATACTATTTCCGGTGATGTGATTATTTCAAGTCAACCTGCTTCCCAGTATATGAGTCAATTTTCCAAATTTAGAAATGAAACTTGGAATATTATGATTCCTGAGGATTCTAATGTTGTTAAAGCAATTCTTTACTTTAATTATAATTGGGATACAAGTTTATTCCCTAATGGCTGGAATTTAACATTTAATGGACATGATATAACTAATAAGTATATTAATCATGAAATTGATCAGGGTAATTTAGGTGGTTATGGTGCATATCGATATGGAAGTTTAGTATTTGATGTAACTGATTATTACAATAGTAATGGAAACAATAGTTTTGTAATTAATAAAACTGTCAATTGTGCTCTTTATCCTAGTACTTTAGCTGTTTTATATAATATTACAGGCAGTGAAAGTATTAAAGATGTTTACTTTAGTGATTGTTGTGATATTTTCTACCCATATTATAATCAATATGGTTATGATGATAAACTTAGTTCATTGTTTACATTTAATAATTTAAATATAAATGGTGTTATTAATGCAACATGGTATGCTTTTGCTGGTTCTGGTAACAATGGTGATGGTAATTTAACTTTCAATGGTGTTGAATATGTCAATGTTTGGGATGGAGGTAGTCAGGAGAGTTGTAATGCATTTATTGTTGATGTAACTAACATTATTAAAGAAAATAATACTGCATATTTCCTCACTTCATCTGATAGTAAGGTTCAAACTACTGTTGTTGCTTATGAGCAAATTTTAGTAGTTGAAAGACAAAAAAGAAATTCAACAATCATCATTGATGTTAATGATGTTAAAATAGGTGAAGATGTAGTTGTTAATGCTAGTGTAACCTCTGGGGCTACGGGTAATTTTACTTTCACTATTGGTAATGAAACTCAAACTGTTGCTATTAGTGATAGTAAAGCTTCTGCTATTTTTAAAGGTTTAGCTAGTGGTAATTACACTGTTAAAGTTGAATATTCAGGGGATGATAATTATAATGCTAATCAAAGCACAGCGAACTTTATGGTGTCCAAAATATCTGATTACAACATGGATATTTCTGTTCCTGAAATTAAAGAAGGAGTAAATTCCACTATGGGTGTAGATTTACCTAAAGATGCAACCGGAACAGTTACTGTTGAAATTGACAGCAAAAAATACACTGCAAATGTAATTAATGGAACCGCAAATGTAATTGTTTCTGGTTTAAGTGCTGGAGATTATAATATCACTACCACTTACTCCGGAGATGCTAAATATGATTCCATGACTAAAAAAGGAAACATAACAGTAATTCCAAATGTAAATGTAAATCTTGATGTTGGTGATGTTGAAATGATTTACCATGATGGAAGTCGTTTAGTTGCCAAATTAACAGATTTCCAAGGCAAACCAATAGTTAATGCCACAATATATATCAGTATTAATGGTGTAAATTATGCTAAAACAACTGATGCAAATGGTACTGCTTCTATAGGTCTTAATTTAGATTCCAACACATATCAAGCAACCATAACTTATAACGGATCTGCTAATTATAGTAAAATCTCTAAAAATATTACAGTTACTATTAATTCAAGTATCATAGCTGATGATTTAGTTAAAATGTATAAAAATGCTACAGATTTCAGAGCTAAATTCTTAGGTAGTGATGGAAAAGTATTAGTTAATACTCAGGTTAAATTTAACATCAACGGTGTTTTCTATACTAGAAGCACGGATAAATATGGTGTAGCCAGTTTGGCTATTAATTTAAGGCCGGGAGATTATATTTTAACTGCATATAACCCTGTAACTGGTGAACAACAAGGATTTAACATAACTGTAAAATCATTAATAGTACAAAATGACTTAACTAAGTATTACATGAATGCATCTAAGTTCCAAGCAACTATCTATGATAAAAACGGAAGTTTAGCAGTAAATAAAAATGTAACCTTCAATATCAATGGAGTATTTTATACAAGAACCACAGATTCCAACGGTGTAGTTAGTTTGAATATTAATTTAAGACCTGGAGAATATATTGTCACAACAATATATGATGGATTAGACATAGGTAATAATATATTTGTTTTACCTACGCTGGTTACTCATGACCTTAATATGGCTTATGGAGACGGCAGTAAATTTACTGCACAAACCTTAGACGGTCAGGGAAAACCATTAGCTAATCAAAAGGTATCATTTAACATAAATGGTATATTTTATAATGAAATAACTGGTGATAATGGTATTGCTTCATTAAATATTAATTTAATGAGTGGAAAATACATTATTACATCTTATTGGAATGATTTCCAAACAGGAAACAATATAAAAATTAGTCCTTAAGAGAATTTCTATTATTCTCTTAATTTTTTCTTTTTTAACAAATATTGTTGATAAAAACAGAAATTCCACTAATAAATTGAAAGGTGAATCTGAACATTTGATTTCAGATTATCTTGGAAGTTTAAAAAATGTTTACAATTTATTTGAAATTCTTTGGAAGTACGGTTTAATATAATCAATTGAAGATTGGCTTTTTGTTAACAAAAACATCATATAATTCGATTCAGGTTTTTGATTGAGTTATCATGTCTTTAATCTAGAATGGATAAAAATCAACGGGAAATTAAAATATCGCTATACATCATGAGTCTATTTTTAATTGCATTGTAGCTGATGTAATATATGATAATAAAGATAAAACAACTACTGAAAAGTTTTTAAAAGAATCTGCATGAAATAAAAATAAAATTGCAATCACAACAGATTTAGATAAAAAGATATTCTACAAGAATCTCATTTCTGATGAATAATATCCGGGATGCTACCAACAACTGAAAATAATTAGATATTGGTTTGATTTAAATAATTGCAATGAATTCACAAATAAATTATAATCTTTAATTTATCATAAAACTGAATTTCGTCTAATAATAATTTCAAATATTTATGAAACTTGCACAAAGATATAAAAGTTTCATTCATCACTTAAAAGATAAGAAAATTGAAAAAAACAAGTAACAAAATTGAAAATGTATTTAAAAAAACAATGCCAAAAATCTAGGAAACAAACATTCAAGACTAAGCAAGGAGTTTTAAAATGAATATATTTCAGAAATTTGATTTGGAGCCAAAATAGAAAACCGATTTTGAAAATCAACAAAGTTTTTGAAAGGGTTCTGTAGGGAATTAGCTAAATAATTATATATTAGTTTTAATAAATTATTCAATCAATTAATTTAATAGGAGATAAAAACCATGGTAGTGAAAGTAGAAGTATTTACATCTGATAGCTGTCCTCATTGTCCGGCTGCAGTTAATGTTGCTAATGAAGCAAAAGAAGTTTTAGGTGATGCTGCGGATATTATTATTTGTAATATTGCTTCAGAAGAAAATAGGCAAAAAGCAATTAGCCTTGGAATTATGGCTGTTCCTACAATAGCTATTAATGATGAAGTGGCATTTGTTGGTGCACCTGCTTTAGATGAACTTGTTAATAAAGTTAAATCTTTGATTTAATTTTATCTTCTTTTTTTATAACTTGTAAACATGACAAATGAAAATTATACTGGAGTTACTACTGGAACTATAGCTACTGCCTGTTCTCTTGCAGCTTTGGAATCTATTTTGGATACTTCAGATATTGATTGTGTCAAAGTCAAAACACCTAAAAAAACTTTAGACATTATAATTGATGAATGCAAAAGGTTATCTCATTCTTCTGCCTGTGCTGTAGCTCATAAGAATCCTTATAATGATCCTGATGTTACTGTAGGTCTGGCTATTGTTGCTACTGTTGAATTATTGGATAAAACCAGTGATGAAGATAGTGTCATAATAACTGGTGGTGAGGGTGTTGGTAAAATAACAAAACCTGGCCTTCAAATTCCAGTGGGGGAATATGCAATAAATCCGGTTCCCCTCAGAATGATTAGGAAAAATTTGGAAAGGATTTTGCCGGAAGATAAAGTAGCTAAAGTAACAATTTCAATTCCTGAAGGTCGAAAGATAGCTAAAAAAACAATGAATCCTAAATTGGGTATTGTTGGAGGAATATCTGTCATTGGAACTACTGGAATAGCCAGATCCATGTCCAGTGAAGCTTATAAAAATTCCATTGTTACTCAAATAGATGTTGCATTGGCTTTAAATTTGGATAATCTGGTTTTTGTTCCGGGAAATATTGGTGAAAAATTGGCATTAAAGCAACTTGACATTACAAAGCAGCACATTATTCAGACTGGAAATTATGTTGGTTTTATGTTTGAGGAAGCCAAAAAAAGAGGAATTGATGAATTTACTTTCTTTGGTCACATTGGAAAGCTGATTAAAATAGCCGGCGGAATTTTTAACACCAAACATGCAATAGCAGACGGAAGGCGGGAAATAATGATTACTCATGCAGGTATTTGCGGTGCTGATACAAAAACACTTCAGAAACTGTATGATTCTAAAACAACTGAAGACATGTTGGATATTTTAGATGAAGAAAATTTGCATTTGGATGTTTGTAATAGTATTGCATTGGCTATTAAAGAGAGATGTATGCAGAGATTTGATTTAGATTTAAATGTTATTTTGGTTGATATGGAAGGTAACTATTTAAATGATAATTTTGAAAGGTTTTTATTATGAAAATAGCAATGGTCGGTCAGTTTCCGCCTCATGTAGGTGGTGTAGGGGTTCATATTCATACTTTATCCAAGGAACTTGTAAAACAAGGTCATGAAGTTTATGTAATAACTTATCCTCATAAAGATATTGAAGATATTGATGGTATTCATGTAATCGGAACCAAAGGAGTTAATATTCCTGGAATCCGTGGATTGATGTTTAAGATAAATGCAAAAAAAGCATTGGAAAACTTATTAAAAGAAGTTGACATTGATATTATCCATGGCCATTACCTGTTTCCTGCAGGGGCAGCAAGTGTTGAAGTTGGAAAAAAACATGGTATTAAAACATATATAACTGCACATGGTTCTGACATGTTTGAAATGTATAAAAAACAGTTTTTTATGAGGCCTATTATTAAAAAAGTATTAAAAAAGGCAGATGTTATTTTTGCAGTAAGCAATGCTTTGAAAGATGAAATATTAGCTACTAAAGTTCCTGGAATTGAAAATAAAACAAGGTTGTATTGGAATTCTGTGGATATTGATAAGTTTAATAATAATTCAAATACTCAGTTCAAATCACAATTTAAAAATGATAAGCCAATTGTTCTTTTTGTAGGCAATATTATCAAACGTAAAAATGTAAATTCTTTACTGGAAGCTAAAAAAATAGCTAAAACTGATTATAATCTTGTTGTTGTAGGAAATGGCCCTCTTTTAAAACAGCTTAAGGATAAAGCAGAAAAAGAAAATATTTCTGATGTTTATTTCACAGGGGCCAGAAATGATGTGGAAAATATTATGCCATGTGCAGATATGCTTGTATTGCCGTCTTTTTCAGAAAGTTTCGGGCTGGTTTTAATTGAAGCTCTGGCCTGCGGAAAACCCGTTATCGGAAGTGATGTTGGGGGAATTAAAGAAATTATAACTCCTGGAGTGGGGCTGTTAATTGACCCGAACAGTCCTGAAACTATATCTGATGCTATTGATAAGATGATTTTGGATGATGAATTTAGAAGTAATTTAGCTTCAAATGCAAGAAACAGGGCTAAAATATTCAGTAAAGTTGAAATTCCTTATGATGAGGTAAAATAATGAAAAAATCAGTAAGGTCTCCAGGTTCAGCAACAGTAATTAATGCAATAGCTACAGGTTTCGGTGCTGCTTTTGGTATAGGTTTGGATATAAAATGCTGTGCCAATACTCAAAATAGTTCTATAACCTGCTCTAATGATGTTGGAGCACCAACTACATTGATGGAGATTTGTGCTAAAAAAACTTTTGAAAAATATGGAATTTCTTCAGATGATTTTGGAATGAATTTTAAGACAGAATCCGAACTGCCGATGGCATCAGGATTATCAAGTAGCAGTGCATTATCTAATGCTGTTGTAAGTATATCTTCCAAAATTATTGCAGAAGAATTTAATTTAATGCCTCTTGATGATTTGGAAATAATCAATTTAGCTATTGATGCATCTCTTGAGGCAAAAGTTACTATAACCGGATCATTTGATGATGCAACAGCTTCATATTTTGGAGGAGTTGTTGTTACAGATAACAAAAATAGAAAATTCATCATCAAAGAGAAAATGGAAGAATATCCTGTTTTGGTTTATATGCCTAATTTTGGTTCTAAATCCGGAAGTTCTGATGTTGGCCGTATGAAAGTGCTGTCACCACTTGTTGAAACAGCTTTCGGATTGGCCAGATCAGGAGATTATTTTAAAGCACTTAATTTAAATGGTTTAATTTATGCAAACACTTTAGGTTTTGATTCCAATATAGCTATTGATGCTTTGGAAGTTGGTGCAATAGCTTCAGGTTTATCTGGAACGGGATCATCATTTGTAGCTATATGTGAGGATGAAGCAATTGATGATATTAAGGAAACTTGGTCCAAATATGAAGGAAGGGTTATTGAAACAAAAGTTGATAACATCGGGTGTCAGTTTATAGGATAATAATTTTATGTATGACCAAAATAAATTTTTATTAGAAACATCAAATAATCCATAGTATTAAATAGTATAATACTAATAAATTATATTATTATCATTATTATCAAAAGATGGTGATTTCTTGAAAAATAATTACAAGCTAAAATCTTTTAAAGATAAAAAAGATTATAAAAAGTATCTTGAACTTGCCTTAACCTTAATTAAAGATAAGGAGAAGAAATAATGAAAAAGACACTAAAAGAAGTATTTGATTTAAAAGAAGAAAATAATAATTTAATAGATATTCCAGATTATGAAGTATTTAGTGATAAAGCACTTCTTGATACTTTAAGAAATAAAATAGTACAAAGTGCAATTGATAATAATATACCTAATAATAAGAATTTAAATACATATATAAATTAAGAAAT
>OIYT01001545.1_pt1 | contig 16033 bp, 20 predicted proteins | sample 1588201 | NCBI WGS metagenome assembly OIYT01 (sample SAMN03283260) | human gut metagenome | biome: human-associated habitat; material: feces | host: Homo sapiens | place: USA | collected 2013
TTTCACTGCTCCCAAAAGCTGAAATTTCTACTTGACTTTTGTTAGCAGGTCTTTCTGAAAATGAATTTTGTTTATGAATTATCAGGTTGCATTAGAATCTAATTACCCCAATCGTATGCCGTTTATCGTTCTTCCACCATACCGTCCAGCGGGCGGTATGTGTTATGCCATTCTGCATAGGGAACAGAATCCTTGCTGGGATAGCCAATCGGCAATAAACAGATGGGCTTAATCTGTTCAGGCAAATCAAATGACTTTGCTACCTGCCTTGCGTCAAAGCCCCGTACCCATACAGAGCCAATCCCAAGTTCCCATGCCTCCAGCATCATGTGTGTACAAACAATGCTTATATCCATTTCTCCGGTGTTGTACCCATGTTCCGTAGGGCTTTTCCAAGCCTTTGAGGTGTCCGCACAGAACAGCAACACAACGGGGGCGTTGTAGGCAAAATGGGTGAGAGAGCGGATTGTATCAAGTGCCTCTTTGCTTTTTAGGATATAGATTTTCTGCGGTTGAAAATTGACCGCTGTGGGGGCAACCTGTCCGGCCTTCAAAATTTTCTCCATTTTTTCTGGTTCAATCGGACGGTCAGAAAAGGAACGGACAGAATAGCGGTCTGTCGCAAGTTGTAAAAAGTCCATTCCAACCCTCCTTTTATTTCGCCGGGCGGATCTGAGCGTAGCCGTTCCAGGCGAACAGGGCTTCCTCGCTCTCGTCCCCATAGACCTGTTCCACATCGCAGATATACAGATAATGGTCGCCCACTTCGTAATACTCTTTTAGATTGCAGACAATGGCAACGCGGCTGTGGACAGGGATTTTGATAGAACTGCCCTCCACCCCGGCCAGCTCAATGTTGAATTTGGCGACCTTATCTGTATTGCGTCCGGTAGTGCTACCACAGCCGAGAACAGCATCCGCAATCTCTGCACCGGGGATGGTAAGAATGACCTTTTTATTGTTCCGCACCATCTCACCGCTGTAGGATGTCTTGGCCATAGCGTAGGCGATCATATTCGGATTGTAGGAGAGATACGTCCACCAGGATACCGTGGCCAGGTTGGTAGAACCGTCCGGCTTTTGGGTGCATACCACCGTTACCGGGTTGGGAGAAGTCAGTTGAGAAGCCTTAGGCAGAGTGATTTTTTCCATTGTAATCAATTCCTTTCTTATGAGTTTTTTCAAGCGCATATCCTTATTGTTCTTTTACTTGTGCATCAAGTCTGCGCCGCTGTGCCATGCTTGACCGACCTTCTCGCCAATGGCATAATACCCATTCTGCATTTGGTCAAAGGCAAAAGCATGAAGCTTCCCGGCATCGATTTTTCCGGCGTCGTCCAAAACTTTATCGTCGGCAATTACATTGACAATCTTTCCGAGTACCCGCAGGCCATAGGGCTGGGATTGCATTTCTACAACCTCACACTCTAATGTGAGCGGATATTCAGTAATGACAGGCGCATCTACTCGCTCGCTTTTAACGGCGTGGAGGCCAGTGCGCTCAAATTTGTCCGCCATCTTGTTGGAACTGGCGATTCCGAGAAAATCAGATTCCCGCAGAGTATCTGTTCCGGGGACAGCAAGGGTAAAGGCTTTTCGTGTTTCTAAGTTAGCCACCGTCTTGTGCTCGGCCTCCAGATTCAGCGCAACCATATCTTCCGCGCAAATTCCGCCCCAGGCCATCATCATCACATCAACGGTGTCATCCTCGTTATAGGTGCCGATCATGTAAGTCGGCATGGGGAACAAATAGGGCTTCACGCCCAAATCTTTTGACATAAGCTATGACTCCTTTCCGTGTAGTCGGATTGACTTTATTCGCCTTTGATATTATAATCATAACAAGAATGAAAAGAAAAACAAGTACGCACATTTAAGTGCGATACTAACATCAAAGCAATATACTAACTTTTAGGAGAGTGTAAAATGAGTATAGAGTGTATCAAAGATGCCAATTTAGAGGAAACCGGATTCAACTACACCATGTCGCTGATTCAAGGCAAATACAAAATGTTTATTCTGTACGCCCTGATGGGATTTAAAGTTGTTCGTTTCAATGAATTAAAGAAATATATTAAAACCATTTCTTATAAAACATTGAGTACCACCTTGAAAGAATTAGAAGCAGATGGACTTGTCCATCGGGAGGAGTATCCGCAAATTCCCCCGAAAGTAGAGTACAGTTTAACAGAGCGCGGGAAATCACTAATTCCGATTTTAGACAGTATGTGTGATTGGGGCACAGAGAATAGAAAATAGAACCATGACCTATAAGTAAAGTCCATTTACAAAGGTTGCACAAAACGGCAAGCAATTCGAGTGTGCCCACACTCGAAATTTTTGCCAGGCCGCAGGCCCGCAAAAATGCTTGTTGGGGAGCTCCCCAAACCCGCAGGACTTCGGGACAAAGTGTCCCAAAGTCCCCGGCGCGGTGCGCCTGTTGTCTGCGGCCTGTCGCTACCGCTCCTGGGCCTTATTTTCCCGCCCGTCCGTCACGCCGAGCAGATGATCAATGTTGGCCTTGACCGCCACGGCCTCCCGCATATCCGCCTGGGCCTGGCGGTACTCGGCATAGAGGGACTTTTTCTTTTCCGCCAGTTCCCGGCGGGATTTTTTCAGCGTGTCTATTTTGGGGAGCTTTGCCCCGTCCAGGATTTCATTCATGGCCGCCTTTGCCGCCCGATAAGCGGCCAGCTCCGCCTCATGCTGGGCCAAGTATTTTTTACTGTACCGGGCCGCCTTGTAGCCATCGAACACAGGCCGGGTCTTGGCATAGTCCACCGTGGCCTCCATAAGCCGGGCCGTTTTGGAGAGGGCGGCCTCCGTGTCCCGCAGCTCCCCGGCCAGCTTGTGAAAGCGATCCACCGCCGCCTCGGTGCTGGCCTCCAGCGCGGCATAGTCGGCCAGTTCGTGCTCCCGCAGATACTGGAGCGCGGCGGCCATCTGCTTTAGATTGTAGACCTTGGCCCACCGCGCATAGGCCGGGCCCTTGCCCTGGGCCATGCGCTGTTGAATGTCAATCACCAGATCAACGCGCCGGGGCGGGGCCGGAGCGTCCTGGGGGAGCTCCGGGATGGGCCGCTCCCCGGCAATCACCGCCCGGATGTCCTCCAAGTCAAAGCCCGCGCCCAGGGTAGAAGCCCGGAGCCGGGTCGGTTTATCCTGGCCGGGAGCCAGGAACGAGATCACGCCGCCCCGCCCATGCTTGACGGCAAAGCCGGACTCCTCCATGAGCCGCAGGAACGCCGCAAAGTCGGCGGGCTTTTTCTCCAGGGCCGCGATGACAGCCAGCCGCACCCTCTGCTGGGCAGAGGGCGGCTTTTCCCCAATCCATTGACCGTAATGGAGAAAACGGCCCTTGCTGTGCAGTTTGGGATTTTGGATATAGGACAGCTCGTGCTCAATGCACACCCGGTCAGACAGCCGCCGCAGGGCAAAGGACGAGCCAATGAAATTATGGAATTTCCGGGAGCGGTCAAAGGCCGTGGAGTTGTAATAAATGTGATTGTGAATGTGGCCTTTGTCGGTATGCGTGCAGACGAAAAACTGGTATTTGCCTTTCGTCCAGCGCATCGCCGTTTCATAACCGATTTTATTTGCCTCCTCCGCCGTCACCTCGCCGGGCGGGAACGCCTGCCGGATCTGGAAGAACAGGGCCCCGCGCTCCACGGGCCGGGCCGTTTCTGCCTGGTACTGGCTTTTTACCAGCAGGAACTCGGCGGGAGCTGTGGACGGGTCGCAGAGATAAGAGGACACGGCCCCCATCTTTTTGGGATTGAGCCCGTAATCAAACCGCTCCTCCATCGTCTGGATTGCGCTTTTTCCAGCCGCTACCTTGTAGGGCCGGATGTAGGTTGTGGCCGTGAATACCCCTCCTCTCTGTATGCGGCTTTCGCCACCTTGGGACAAAGTGTCCCAAAGTCGTGAAAACCGGGGAGCGGTAAAACACCGCTCCCCGGAGGGTCAAAGCTCCACCACGGCGGAGAGCCTTTCCAGTAAATCAGACAGCGGCCCCCATAAGGCCGCATAATCCCTTTGCAGGGCGGCGATCTCCTCCGGGTAGATGCCGCCGTAGGTGTTGGCCTGGATCGCCACCTGGTTTAGATTGTTTGAGCACCGCCGCTGGAGCGACACCAGCTCCCGGACGGGCGAGAGGTCAACGTGGAGCACATAGCCGTTAAGGGCCATTTTCCGCATATAGGCTCCCATGTTGCGGATGCCAGCCTCGGCCATGCGCTCCCGGATCAGCGCCTGCTCCTCTTCAGACACCATGACATGAAGATGGACAGGGCGGCGGCGTTTCTTTGTCACCGCTCCTCCCGTTCCCGGCTCCGATAGGGGCGGGGCGGCTCCTTGACCTTATCCAAGGGCTTTTCCTCCACAGGGGGCAGGGGCGCGTCGAACACGCCGCAAAGACGCTTGACCTCCAGATGGGCAAATTCCTGGTCTTTCTGTTTTTCCATAGACACCTCCTCAAGCATAACAGCCTGGGACTTCGGGACACTTTGTCCCAAAGTCCCGTTTTTCCATGTTGACAGCATTTCGGCCATTCCGGGGCCGGGCATATAAAACTACGGCCCGCCCCAAAAGCGGCCCCAAAAAGCCTTGAAATCAATGGCTTTTCCGGGGGCTAATTGTCAACAGATCACCTCCGTTTCCGGCGCATATATTCCCGCTGTTGGCGGCGGTGGGCTTTTAAGGCGCAAACCTCTGAACAATACGCCTGCCGCCTGTCCGGGGCCACGGCCCCGCCGCAGATGGGGCAGGGCTTGAAATCCGGCCTGGGGCCCTCAGTAGTAAGGGCGGCCTCCAGAGCCGGATCAAGGGGCAGGACGGCCTCCCGGAAGTAGCGGCAATAGGCACCTGTCCAGCACTTTCCCAGCATATAGCACTCACAGTCCAGGGGCAGGCATCCACAGGCCCGGTCATAGTTGGCGCACCATTTCACCACCAGGGAGCGGATGGCCGCCTTTTCCTCCCGTGTCAGTTCGCGGGCCAAAGCGTCACCTCCCGCCGCCCGGCCTGGGAGAAAGTTTCTGATAACAGCAGACACAGCGCAGGCCCCGCCAGTAGGGACAGCCGGAGCAGGCGGAGCCTCTGGGCGGTTTGGCCGGGCCGGGAGCCTGGGGCCGGGGCTTTTGTTTCATCATCCGTTCAAAAGAGCTCGTTGTGAAATTCATTCCCCGTCCTCCGTTTCCTCGTTTTCTTCCTCGTCCTCATCCCAGGGCGGGCTGTCCTCCTCGCCGTCATAGTCCTCCAGTTCCTCGCCGTAGTCCTCCTCCGGCTCTGTTGCCGTCTGCTGTTTGGGGCGGTACACCTTGAAATAGAACGCGGCCCCGCCGCCCAGCACCGCCACGGCCAGCACCAGCAGGAGCATCCCGGCGTTGCCTTTTTCTGTTTCCGGTTCCGGCTCGGCGTCGGGCTCGGTCACAGGTTCCGGCTCCGGCTCTGGCTCCACGCCCGCGCACTCGGTCATGTTGACGGCGCACACCGCGCAGTCGGTATTGACGGCCCCCGCCGCGCATTTGTCCGAGCAGGAGCAGGAGGCCAGCTCCGCGCCAGCGGCCTCGGCAGCGGCCAGCAGGTCGGCCTCGTCCACCGTATTCAGAAAATAGGTCTGGTACTGTTCGCCATCCTCGTCCACGGGCTTGTCGTAGTCAATGACAATGTAAAAGGTGGCCCCGCCGCTGGTCTGGACGGTAATAAACTGCTTGTTGGTATGCTTGTCATAGAGCAGATCACGGGTCACAAGATTGCCGTCCTCAGAAAAGCCCTCGCCGGGCTCAATCACCGGCTCCTCCGTGATAGCGGGCTCCACGGGGTCAAGCCCCTCCCAGTCCTCGCCGCCCCCGGCGTAGGCCGTTACGGGGGCAAAGCCGCATAAAAGAACAGCGGCGCAAAGCGCCGCCGTCAAGACTCGAAAGCGTTTCATATTCAGTTGTCCTCCTTTCCCTCGGTAACAGGCGCGGGCTCGGACTTCGGGACACTTTGTCCCAAAGTGCCATCGTCCCGGAGCTTCTGGAGCACCAGGGGGAGCTCCGTAAGAGGGATGCTCATGCCCCGCACGATGTCCACGATCTCGCTGTTTTCGGCCTCCAGTTTCTTCTGCTCCAATTCTTTCAGCCGGGCCTGCTGTTCACTGATTTTGGCCTTGACCTTATCAATCTCGGCCTGGATTTTCATACTTTTTGCTGTTGCCATTCAAAACCTCCATTCAAGGCAAACGCCCGTAGGCGTAGAAATGAGACTGCCAGTAGCTGGTATTCAAGTTTGCATAGCTGATGGGATCGCCACAATGGATCATCATTCCGTCCCCAACATAGATGCCCACATGGGAAACGCCCGGCGTGTCATAAGTGCCCTTGAAAAAGACCAGATCGCCGGGACGCGGGGAGCTGGTGCGGGTGCAGATGTTATAGAGCCCCTGGGCCCCCAGGCGGCCCACATTCCAGCCGGAGTGATTGATTACCCAGGACACAAAGCCGGAGCAGTCAAAGGACGTGGCCGGGGAGCTCCCGCCCCATACATAGGGATAGCCCAGGTATTTTTCCGCCTCGGAGAGCATAGCGGCGAATGTTTCATCGTCCAGATACTCCCCCGGCACCTCATATCCGGCGGGCGGGTTTGTCACATAGCGATCCACATAGGCGGAGCCGGGGAACAGGTCGGGGCGGTTTCCCAGGGTAGACATATAGAGGGAGTACCGGGCCAACTGCTCCTCGCCCATGAAATACACAGGCAGATGGGACAGGTCAAAATTTTCCAGCGTCACATAACAGACATACCAGGAATAGGGCTCGTCGTCGCTGTCATACCGTGTCTCCACCACCACGCGCTCTGTAAGAATATACTGGCGGTCAAAGAGCATCCCCAGCGTACCCTGCACCTGGGCCGCCGTCCATTCCCCCTCGTGGAGCACACAGAGAATGGAGATCAGCACATAGGGATCGTGTTCGATTTCATCCAGATCAAAATGGTACTCGTCATAATTGTGGGTGCTGGTGTAGGTATCAAGATAGTTTTGGAGCTCCGCCTCCAGATCGAGGTAGGCCGCCTCCGCCGCCAGGATTTCCCCGTCCGGGGACGGGTAGGTGGTAGCCCCCACAGCCCCGGCCCCGGCGTTGCCGAGCAAAACCAATGCGGACGAACAGGACTGCATAGACAGAATGAGCAGGACACAGGCCAGGGCCAGGAGCACGCCCAGGGGATGCCGCTTCACAAAGCCCACCGCCTGGGCCGACAGCTTTTCGGTGGCGGCGGCGGTCTTTTCAGCGGCCACGGCCCCCTGGCGGGCGGCCTCCTTTGCCCGCTTTTGGTACTGCTTGCGGAGCCGCCGTTTCTGCCAGTAGCGGGACATGGCATTTTTCGAGAGCTCCGGGTGTTCCTGGGCGGCGGTGTAAAATTGATAGTCCGCCGCAGCCTTGCCATACCGGGCCTCGGCCCTCCGGACGGCCCGCGCTGGGTGCTCCCGTATGCGCCGCCCCACGAAGCGGGAGCCCTGGCGGAACGCGGACTCGCCCAAAAGCTCGGAGTGATGGGCCCCCTCGATGCCTACATTTTCCTGCTCCACCTCGTAAATCTTCCCATGCACAAAGCCGTGGACGGAGCCCCCCAGGGCCCCGCCCGCCCGTTTGACGGGGCCGGGTTTCTTTTGGGGTTTCTGCTTTGCCAGCTTGCCCTTTGCCGCCTCCAGCTTCTCCCCGCGCTTTTCCATACGGAGCTTGGACGCGGCGGCCTGTTCCTGCCTGCTCTTTTGCCGGAATTTGGACTTTGGGACACTTTGTCCCGAAGTGCCCCCTGCCTGTTCTTTCGTGCCAGCCCCGGCCTCCGGGCCCGGAGCCCCCTGGGGCGCGGCCTGCTCCGGGCGCACACGGGGCCCAGGGCCAGTCTTATCCCGCCGCGCCATCTTTCAAATCCTCTGGGCGGGTGGTCAGAAGATCGTAAATCTCCCCACGGGGGAAACGATCCATAAAGGGGATGGTCACATTCCCATAGAACAGCAGGCCCTCGCCGGAATTGCTGTGTGTGATATAGGAAAGCTGATGCTCGGAAATGCCGAGCTGTTTTGCCAGAATTGCCCGGTCACTCTGCGCCTGGGACAGCAGGATCATAAAATCCGTGTTGTCCAGAATATTCTGGATTTCCGGGCTGGCCAGCAGGTGCTTGACGTTCTGCGTCAACGCGCTGGGCACACAGCCCCGCTTGCGGAGCATCTGCCAGATGGAAACAAAATAGCTGGCGGTGAGCTGATCCCGGAGCAGAACATGGAACTCGTCAAAGTAGCACCAAGTCGAGATGCCGCTCTGATAGTTGGTATTGACCGAGGAATTGACAAACTCATTTGTGACGTGCATCGCAATTTTTCGGAGATTGTCTCCCATGCCCTTGAGCACGATGCACACCACACGGCAGTCGGTTTTGACATTCGTGGGATGGTTGAACAGGTTAAGGGAGCCTGTACAGTAGAGCTCCAGGGCCGTCGCCACGCGCCGGGCCTCCGGCTCCGGCTGTTTCAAAAGTTCCTCGTACAAGTCCTGGAGCAAGGGCATCCTGCCGTCCCCCACGCCCAGGGCCAGATCCCGGTAGACCAACCGCACACAGCGGTCTATGACGGTTTTCTCAATCGGTTGTAAGCCCTCCTTGCCGCCCACCACCAGCTCGCACAGGGACAGCAGAAAATCCGCTTTCATGGCAAGGGGGCTGTCCTCGTCGTTGCCGCCCATCTGGATGTCCATAGGGTTAATGTGATTAGGGCTGTCCGGGGCAATCTCAATCACCTGGCCGCCCAGCCGCCGCACCAGCGGGGCATATTCGCCCATCGGGTCTACAATGATAATTCGATCCTGGGGAATGGTAAGAAAGACGTTGAGCAATTCCCGCTTTGCCGCAAAGCTCTTGCCGGAGCCAGTGGAGCCCAGGTAGAGCCCATTAGCGGATTTCAGCTTTTTCCTGTCCGCCATAATGACATTGTGGGAAAGTGCGTTCATGCCGTAGTAGAGGGACGGCCCGGCCATGCGGAGCTCCCTGGTCATAAAAGGAATGAAGATCGCCGTGGAGCTGGTAGTCATGCCCCGCTGGATTTCTACCTCGTTCCCGCCCAGGGCCAGGGAGGAAACAAAGCCCTGCTCCTGTTGCCAGTCCAGCCGCTTCAATGTGCAGTTGTATTTCTGCGCGATACCGCCCACGGTGAAAATATCATTTTCCAGCCGCTGGCGGGTGGGGGCCAGGTTTACCACGGTAAAGGTCAAGAGGAACATCCGCTCGTTGCGGGACTGGAGATCGGCCAGAAGCTCCGCCGCGTCTTTGGAAAATGTGATAAGGTCGGGCGGCAGAATGTCCGGGTCATATCCGGCCCGGACAGCTTTGCGCTGTTCCTCCACTTTCATTTTTCCAATGTCAGAAATTTTCCCCTTGATGGTTTTAATTGCCTTTAGCTGATCCACGGTCTGGATATGGAGGGTCACGGTCATTTCCGCGTCAAGCTCCAAAATTTCCGCCAGGAGCTTGTCGGAGAGCTCCGACGCCAAAATCTGCAAGTAGGAGGCCGCGCCCCAATACTGGCCCATGCGGAACAGCCGGGGCTGGCGGAAGTCAAAGCTGTCGGGGGCAATAAAGTCCTTTGTGCCGAGCCCTGTCTTTGCAATATCCCCCCAGGAGAAGCGGAACGGCTCCCGGCTCCCAGGATGCATCTGGCCGTGAAGCAGGGCCAGACGCGCCCGCCCGTCCATAGGCTCAGAGGGCACGCCCAGCCGCTTAAAGTTGCTCATAACGTCCGCCTCCACGCGCTCCAGCCGGGGCCGCGCCTCGTCCAGACTTTCCGCCGGGATGCCAAAGGTAATATATTTTAAGCGTTCAATCCCATTGTTTGACCGGGCAATCTGATTTTTCAGCATAGAGGTAAACTCGGCCCGGACGCTGTTAAAGTCATCCTCGGCCTGGGGGATGTTCACCTTGTAGCGGCTCCGGGAGTGGGAACGGCGGTTAATGAAAGAAAGCTGGAACGGTAGAGAACTGTCAAAGTAGTTGAGGAACGAGCTCCAGCCGCTAAAGATAGCCGTCTGATCCTCGGTGCTTGCCACAGAATAATTGATGTCCTCATATTCCACGGTTTTTGTATAGAGCCCGCCGGGGAGCTGGCACACGCCGTCCGGGAGCATCCGCACATAGGGGATTGTCTGCTGGGCGGACAGGGCCGCCCGGTTTTTACCCTTTGCGGCGGGGCCGCGCCTGGGTGTTTGCTTTTTTGCTTGTTGCAATCGCATCCTCCTTTCCCACGGAGCCCCGCAGGGTAAACGGGGCGTATAAATTCTGCGTCTGATAGGGCCTCGCGCCGGGCCGCAGGAAACGGGCCCGGATGATATTTCTTACCACCTTTTCAAAGGGGAGCCCGTCACGCTCATACATCGCCAGCAGAAACGCCGGGAGCATAACGGCCAGCATAAGGAACATGGCCCCGGTGTTGCCGATAGAGCTGCGGGCCAGCAGATAGGACGGGATGCCCACCGCCGCCGCGCCACCAAAGCAGACAAGCTGGCGTTTGGTAAGATTAAAGGCCATTTTCGTTTTGATTTTGGATAAGTCGTTGGGTACATTTACATAGGGCATGAAAGACCTCCTTTCGGGCCGCCCACCTTGGGACAAAGTGTCCCGAAGTCCGGGACGGTGCTCTCCACCTCGTTCCCCCACACGTCCCAGCCGGGCGGGGTCTGTCTTGCAAAGAGCTCCACGCGGGGCAGGTCGCCCAAGAGGGAAACAATCTTGTCGCGGGCCTCGTCCGGCTTTTTGCTGTGGGCTTCAACGGGGGAAATGATAAACTGATGGATATTCGCGGCCTGCCGTTTGGGATGGCCCCTGGTCGCCAGCAGGCAGATTTCCGCGTTGCCCCGTGTCCAGAAGCCCAGGCCGTAAAACCAACTGTCTGCCTTTTTGTTTTTCTTCAGCCAGACAAAAGCCACGGTTTTATAAGTGAAGCCCCACGCCTTAATGAGCCGCAGGGCCTCCGGCAACTGTGGGAACGTGGCCCACAAAAAAAGTGCGCTGTCCGGGGCCGCCAGATCAGCCACCGGGAGCGCACATAGCTCCTCGATCCCCATTGTGGGGTAGTGATTTTCCGCCGCCCCCTGTACGTTCTTTGCAGAATACCGCCAGGGCGGATCGGCGTAGATGATAGAATAGTTTCCGATAGTCAGACTCCTTTCCCCCCGGCCTCCACAGCCGCCTGCGCCAGCCGGATGCGCTCCGTGGCCGGGGCATAAAAGGCCGGGGCGGTTTCAAAGCAGATAAAGCGGCGGCCCGTGTTGACGGCGGCCACGGCAGTTGTGCCGGAGCCCGCGCAGATGTCCGCCACCACCTCGCCGGGGCGGGTGTAGGTCTTGATGAAATACTCGCACAGCTCCACGGGCTTTTGCGTGGGGTGGACGGTGCGCTGTACCGATGGGAATGTCAGCAGGTTTCCGGGAAAGCGCAGGCCGTCCTCGGAACCGCCGCCGGAACGGACAAATTTTCCATAGTTGGGGCTGTTGCCACCCCGGTCAGCGGTTTTCTTGTAGGGCTTGCCCTGCTCGAACTGCGGATCGTAGTAGGGTAGTTTCTGATAGAATACCAAAATAGTCTCCGTCCGTTTGAGCGGAGCGCGGCGGGCATTGAGAAAACCTGTGCATCTGCTCTTATACCATATCCACTCATAGCGGAGCATGGACAGGTTGGAGGCCCCCAGCACCTTATCATAGGGGCATTGAGCAAAAAACAGCACCGCGCCCTCCGGCTTGACCGCCCAGCGCACCGCCTCCCAAAGCTCCGGGAGCGGCAGGGGCACATCCCAAAAGTTGCGGGTCGTGCCATAGGGCGGATCGGTCAAGAGCATATCTACCGAGTGCCGGGACAGGGAGCGCAGGCCCTCGATGCCGTCCATAAGGAACAGCCCCTCCGGGGGAGCCGGGGACTTCGGGACATTTTGTCCCAAGGTTGAATGTTCTGCCATACGCGCCTCCCCTCTAATGCGCGCCGAAAATACGCTGGGAGATACTGCCCGTTTTGAACAGCATATAGCAAAGCAATACCGTATAGCCAACGGTGCCCCATATCGCCCCGATGGGATCTCCGCTTGTGGCGATCCCCTGGACAAGCACCGCGTAAATTGCCACGCACACCAGAATGAGCATCCCCTGGAACCCCACGGCGAACAACGAGCGCAGATAGTTCTGGCCCGTGTGTCCCAATTCCCGGTTGGCAAGGGTCGCCACAGGGATGGGGGACAGGCTGGTGAGCAGATATATTTCAATCATGCGGCCATAGACCAGCACGAAAATAATGATATTCAGCGCCCACATGGTCACGCCGATAATGGAGGACTGGAGCCACAGGCCCAACAGCGGCCCTAAATCCATACCCTCCAGCGTTGTTTCAAGCTGGGTCAGCATATCCGGCGTGATGTCCGTGGAGCCCTGGATCAGCCCCGCCGATTGTGCGATTACGCTCTGGGACACGTCAAACACGGCCATTACGATATTGAATGTGTTTGACAGAATAAGGATGGCACAGGACGTTTTGAACATCCATTTGTAGATATTCGCCACATCAAACTCGTGCATATTGTTTTTTTCCAAAAGCATCTGGATCAGTTCATAGGTCGCAACAAAGGTCAGCACCATTCCGGCAATCGGCAAAATTACCGTTTCGGAAAGCTGGCGGATAAGGGAGAAAACCCCGGCGTGCCATGCCGCCGGGGTTGTTCCCACTTGTACCGCAATCTCTCCGACTTGGGCGTTTACGTTATCAAAGAGCCCCGAAAGGTTCCCCATGATCCCGCTGATTAAAAGCTCCTTGAGCCAATCCGTGAGCCAGTCGGTGAGAAAATCCATAGGCCGCCGCCCTTAAAACAGGCCAGAGAGCAGGGGGATCAGCGTTGTACCCAGCAGGATGATGCCGCCGCCAGCCATGAGCTGTTTCATGCCCTGGCTTTTGGAGCCCGGATTGTCCGAGCCATAGCCCTCCAACAGATTGACCACACCCCACACGCCAAGGCCAGCGCCGAGGGCCACAACAAGGGTCTGTAAAGTGTCGATAGCAGATGCGAAAAACTGCATAGAGCCTCCTTTTCTCCGGGGAGATGCCCCGGCCATGAAAAAAGCCGCCATTCCTGGCGGCAGGTTGCCACTTCGGGACACTTTGTCTCGAAGCGATATTTATACAAAAGCGTCCGGATCGTCCACATCGTCATAGTTGAGGATGTCCTCGTCCTCGTCTGTGAGCGAAGTTTCCGACACGTCCACCTCGTACACCTCACAAGCCTCGTTCAGCCCAGGCCGCCTGCGGCGGTTTATGAGCTTATCGAGGTCAAAGGCGTTTTTCTTTTTATCGGCTTCCGCCGTTTGCTTATAGTTGGGATGCTGCTTCAAATCGTATTTGGGCGAAAAAAACGGGGGCAGGCCCCGCAACTGCAAAATGCACTTGTCGCCCGGCATGGTCGCCAGTTCGCTGGGGGTCATAAGCTCCCGGCCCAGCCGCTGGGTATTCTGGTTGTAGCTTTCCGACTGGCCGCGGGAGCGGCCCTCGGTCTGCATGGAGATTGTGGCCTTTCCCAGCCAGTTCTCGGAAATTTCCTTGATTGTGCTGGCCTCCCGGCCACCCAGGAAGATCACGCTGTCCATATTTCCGAGAATGGTTTCCGCGTGCTTATCATAGATGGCCTTGCATTGTGCCAACTGCTGATAGAACAGGCACAGGCTCACCTCGCGGGATCGGATCACCGCCACCAGCTTTTCCAGGTTTGGCACCTGGCCCGTGTTGGCCGCCTCGTCCCACAGTACCCGCACATGATGGGGCAAGCGGCCCCCGTGTACGTTGTCCGCCCTCTCGCAAAGAAGATTAAACATCTGCGAAAAGGCCAGGGCCACAATAAAGTTATAGGTGGGCGTGGTATCGGAAATAGTAAAGAAAACCGCCGTTTTCCGATCTCCGATGCGGTCAAGCTCCAGCTCGTCATAACTCATAATTTCCCGGAGCTGGGGGATGTCAAACGGAGCCAGACGAGCTCCGCAGGAAATCAAAATGCTTTTTGCGGTTTTGCCGCTGGCCAGCTTGTATTTTTTGTATTGCTTGACAGCAAAGCAATTCGGCTTGCGTTTTTCCAGGCCCTTAAACATATAGTCCACGGTGTTTAGGAAGTTTTCATCATCCTCCTTGACCTCCATGCCGGAAATCATATCCACCAGCGTATTCATGTTCCGATCCTCGGCGGGGCCCTCGAAAATGATATAGGACAGCAGGGCGCAATACAAAAGCGTTTCCGATTTTGTCCAGAACGGATCGCCCTCCTTGCCGTCCCCCTTTGTGTTGGCTATGAGCGTATCCACAAATTTGAGAATGTCCGCCTCGTTTTTGAGATAGGACAGCGGGTTATAGTGCATGGATTTAGAAAAATCAATGCTGTTAAATATCTTGATCTTATACCCCCGCCGCTGTAAAAAGCGGCCTACCTGGGAGAGCACCCCGCCCTTGGGATCAACCACCACGAAAGAGGAATGAGCCTGGAGAAGCTGGGGCGTGAGCCAAAACCGGGTTTTGCCGGAGCCGGACGAGCCGATGACACAGCAATTCAAGTTCCGGGCGTTGGCCGGATTTTTCGGGCGCGTGTTCATGGTAAGAAATTCCGTCCCGGTGAGAATGACATTATTCTCAAACTTGGGATCGACAAAGGGCTGGATGTCCTTTGCTGTCCCCCAGCGGGCCGAGCCATACTCCTCATCCCGGCGGTACTTTTTGGCGTTTTTGCTTTTCGTATAGATCAGCAGACGGAACGCCGCCGCGCCCACAATGCCAACGAGCCAGTCAAAGGGAGCAAGCCCCGGCGCAAAGTCGGCAAAGGCCGGGCCAATGGTCTGGCCCAGCCCCATGAGCTTATGAGCAACATCCGCACCCGCCGCCAGCCGGTAGGCCGTCCCCAGTTTCAGACAGGCCCACAGGATAAACAGATAGGGGATGTTAGGTATCAAATACTTTTTGAGTTTATCTGTCCTCACGGGCCGCCTCCTTTACTCGTTCTTTCTTCCGGGGCTTTTCCTTTGCAAGCTGATCCTCAGCCCGTTTGAGCTGTTCCCGGATGGGGACACGGCTGGACTTGGAACGCTTCAACAGGCGTTTGGAGTATTCAGAAAAGCAAGCTGTCACCGCGTCCGCCTGGCCGCTTTTGAAAAACAGCAGGTATTTGTCCGGCCCGGTTTTATAAAAGGCATAATCCACATTGAAGCGGCGGGCTACCCGGTCAAACTGCCGGGGAACTTCAATTTCAATGCTGTTTGTGGCGGCTCCGTGGGCCATGAGCTGGCGCACCGTTTGCCTGCCGTGGGGCGTCTGGTGCTCCCGGCGGGTCTTTGCAATTTTGCGGCCCGCCGCCTGGAGCGCCTGGGCCAGCACCCGCGCCGTCAGCTTGCTGGCCTTTATGGATAGTGCTATGGTACGTCTGGAAACATCCTCGTCAACCAGCTATATCCCTCCTTTCCCCGGCGCACCTTGGGACAAAGTGTCTCCAAGTGCCGCCGTTCTCTGGGCCCGGCGCGTTAGTGGCGGCCCTGGCCCTTGACCGTCAAAATGCCGTCCAGGGTGGTCGCCGTGATCCCCAGCCGCTGGGCCACCGCAATATCATTTTTCATCGCCTCAGTGATAGAGTGGCCGCATACCACCAGCACACGGGAACGCCGGAGCAGGTCGCGGGCCATGTCGATGCCGTTCTTGTGCTCCTCCGGCACCGCATCAATGAGAAACAGGGGCAGATACAGCGCGGGGCAAACAGGCGAAAAGCCCGCCTCGTACACGATGCGGCAGTACCGCGCCGCCCGTTCCATATTGTCATCGTCATCGCCGCACCATGCGGCGGTAATATAAGCAAGGGGTCGTTTCATCGTCAAAACCTCCGTAACTGAATTGTTGGGCCGGGTCAACCCTATCCCCCCGCCCTTTCCCTATCCAGGGAAAGGGAGCGGCTCTGGAGGATATACCCCCGCCGCGTGGCCGGAGATAGCACAGCCGGGGCAGG
>OIYT01001546.1_pt1 | contig 15986 bp, 13 predicted proteins | sample 1588201 | NCBI WGS metagenome assembly OIYT01 (sample SAMN03283260) | human gut metagenome | biome: human-associated habitat; material: feces | host: Homo sapiens | place: USA | collected 2013
GCTTTTCCTCCGCTCGCTGTCCCATCTTCTGATTCACCGCCTGCTGCATCTTTTTCTTCCTGCTTAGTTTCCTCTGAGCCTTCCGTGCCTGTATTCTTCTCTTCGCCTGCTGCTTCGGTTCCTGCTTCACTGCTTTCTGATCCACCTGTTGCATTTTTCCCGCAGCTGGAAAGAAGCAGTGCCGTCAATCCAAACAGTATCACGTAGTAACTTCTCTTTTTCATATGGTCTCCTTTTACACTTCCGTCTTTCTCTTTGTACTGCCATTATACTTATCTTATTCTGTTTCGGCAATCAATTAATTGTCCCCCTCCATTTTATTTTTATACACAAAAGTGGGGCTGTCGCACTAAGTATGGTGTGCAGCCTCTTTTCTATGCAAAAAATTACAGCCAGACTTCGAAAAGTCTGGCTGTTGGTGTAAAATATAAGTATGCAAACCCCTATATTATTACACAAGAATTATACTTTGAATGAGGAAGGATATCAACTAAAACTTCCTTTAAACTTAGAAACAATTATTCCAGTAGATGATTCTGTGCGGTTGCTGAGTCAGTTTGTGGAGGCTATGGATTTAACGGACTTATATTCTACTTATGAAAGAATAAATACAGTATCGCCAAGAACGCTCTTGAAGATTGTTTTATATTCCTATATGAATGGTGATTATTCCTCTCGCTCTATGGAATTGAACTGTAAGCGAGATATTAATTTCATATATCTTTTAGAGGGAAAAACAGTTCCTGACCATGCCACTTTTGCCCGTTTCCGCAGTATTCATTTTGCTCCGTGTGCGAAACGAATTCTCGCTGAAATGTCTAATCTCCTTTACGAACTTGGAGAAACGATTTTTATAGACGGTACAAAAATCGAAGCCTGCGCCAATAAATATACATTTGTATAGAAAAAGGCGGTAACCAAAAATCAGGCGAAGTTGCTGATTAAAATCACCAATCTTATTGCAGAATGTGAGCAGCTTTACGGTATTCGGATTGTTCACGGTGATATTGTTAAAATGAAACATGTAAAGCGGCTACGTAAAAAGCTGTACGCATTAAAACAGGAAGAAAACATTGTATTTGTACATGGTATTGGGAAACGAAAAACTCAGTTGCAAAAGAGTATCGAAACATTAGAAGACTATCTAGAGCGTTTAAAAGGATATACAAAAAAACTGCATATTTGTGGAAAAAGGAACAGTTATTCTAAAACAGATCCGGATGCAACCTTTATGCGGATGAAAGAAGATGCAATGGGAAATGGACAGTTAAAGCCAGCATTTAATTTACAGCATGGAGTTGATTCTGAATATATTGTATGGCTGACAATCGGACCTCAGCCTACAGATACTACCACCTTAATTCCCTTCTTAAAGGAAACAGAAGAATATCTGGCGTTCAAGTATCAAAAAATCATTGCAGATGCCGGATATGAAAGCGAAGAGAATTACGTGTTCTTAGATACAAATAAACAGCTAGCATTTATTAAACCATCGAATTATGAAATATCAAAAAAGAGAAAATATAAAAATGACATCGGTCATATAGAAAATATGGATTACGATGAAGAAAATGACTCTTATATTTGTAAAAATGGGAAACAGCTGTCCTTTACACATCTCCGGCGTTCTAAATCAAAAACCGGATATGTCAGTGTAAAAAACATTTATCAATGTAAGGAATGTAAAGATTGTCCTTACAAGAAAGAGTGTATCAAAGGGAACAACTGTAAAACACCAATAGAAGAACGAAACAAAGTGCTTTCTGTGGCAAAAACATTTTTGAAATATCGAGAGGAGGATTTGGAACGGATTCTCTCTGACGAAGGAATTCTTCTTAGAATAAACAGAAGCATCCAGGCAGAAGGATCTTTTGGTGAACTGAAACAGGATATGCAGTTTCGCAGATATTTGAGTCGCGGCACATCAAATGTTCTTGCTGAAAGTATTTTGCTAGCAATGGCAAAAAATGTAAATAAACTTCATAATAAAATCCAAAAAGGAAAAATGGGAAGACATTTATTTCCTTTGAAGAGTGCATAAATTTAGAAAATCCAAAAAGTTTTTCAAATCCAGTTTTGGATTGTATTAAAGTACGGCTTTTTTACGAAAAAGCTATCATTTCAATAGAAACAGAGCAATTATATAGAGAAAATCAGAAAAAAGGAAGCTGCCGCTTCACGATTTAAAAATCGTTAAAGCGACAGTCCCATTTCTATGTAGGCAGCGTGCCAGAGTCTGTGCCTTACATCAAATCCCGGCGACGGATGCTTATCGGATCACGCGGACTCCAAGTACTCCTGAAACTCCTTTGATCTTTGCTGCTACTTCATCTGAAACGATTCCATCTACATCGATTACTGTATAAGCATACTCTTTGCGGCTCTTATTCGTCATAAGGGCGATGTTCAGATCCTCCTGAGCAAGAAGCGTTGTGAACTGTCCGATCATATTCGGAATGTTCTTATGTAAGATCGTAATTCTTTCTGCGTCTCCTCTGACTCCTACATTGCAGTCCGGATAGTTCACAGAATGTGTGATATTTCCATTTTCAAGGAAATCCCGGATCTCTGCTACAGCCATCTTTGCACAGTTATCTTCAGATTCTTCTGTAGAAGCTCCAAGATGTGGAATCACGATTGCTCCATCTGCACCTTTGATCTCCTGTGTCGCAAAATCTGTGACATAACGATGTACTTTTCCCGATTCAAGTGCCTCAACGATATCCTTCTGATCTACAAGGACATCTCTTGCAAAGTTCAGGATCACAACGCCATCTTTCATCAGACCCATGGCATCTTTATTGATCATACCCTTTGTATCTTCCAGTGCCGGAACATGAATTGTGATATAATCACACTCTTTATAAATCTCATCAGCAGTCTTCGCATGATGAATATTTCTCGACAGTCTCCATGCAGAATCTACAGAAACATACGGATCATATCCGTAAACTTCCATTCCGAGATGCGTTGCCGCATTCGCTACAAGGACTCCGATTGCTCCAAGTCCGATCACTCCAAGCTTTTTGCCTTTCAGTTCTGTACCCGCAAATGCTTTTTTCTTTTTCTCGGCAGCCTTCGCAATATCGCCGTCTTCATCATATCCTTTTACCCAGTTGATTCCGCCGACAATATCTCTGGCTGCAAGCAGCATACCTGCGATCACCAGTTCCTTTACTCCATTCGCATTCGCTCCCGGAGTATTAAATACAACGATCCCTTCCTCTGCACAACGATCCAGCGGAATATTGTTCACACCTGCACCTGCACGTGCGATCGCTTTTAAATTCTCTCCGAACTCCATCTCATGCATTTTAGCACTGCGGACCAGGATCACGTCTGCATCTGCAGCATTTTCTGTATTTTCATAATTTGCATCCAACTGACCCATTCCGACAGGAGAGATTGGATTCAGGCAATGATATTTATACATCTTACAGATTCTCCTCTTCAAACTTCTTCATAAACTCAACCAGTGCAACCACACCTTCGTACGGCATTGCATTATAGATGCTTGCACGCATACCGCCTACTGTTCTGTGTCCTTTCAGGTTCTCAAATCCGGCTTCTTTCGCTTCTTTTACAAATTTCGCATCCAGATCTTTATCTCCTGTGACAAACGGTACATTCATCAGAGAACGGTCTTTCGGTACAACAGTTCCTTTGAACAGCTTACTCTGATCCAGATAATCATAAAGCACTTTTGCTTTCTTTTCATTACGCTCTTTCATCACTTCCAGACCGCCCATCTTCTTCAGCCATTTGAAGACTTTACCGCAGATATAAATGCCGTATGCCGGTGGTGTATTATAAAGAGAACCTGCATCTGCATGCGTCTTGTACTGAAGCATCGTCGGAGTTCCCGGAAGAACATCTTCTGTGATCAGATCTTCACGGATGATCACGATCACCACGCCTGCAGGTCCGATATTCTTCTGTACTCCGCCATAGATCACACCATACTTTGTCACATCTACCGGCTCAGACAGAAAACAGGAGGATACATCTGCCACAAGTGTCTTTCCTTTTGTATTCGGAAGTTCTTTAAATTTTGTTCCGTAAATCGTATTGTTCTCACAGATATATACATAATCAGCATTTTCGGAGATCGGGAGATCGGAACAATCTGGAATATAAGAGAACGTCTTATCTTCAGATGAAGCAATTACGTTCACCTTTCCATATTTTGCTGCTTCTTTTGCTGCTTTCTTTGCCCACTGACCTGTCACGATATAGTCAGCTTCCTTATTCTTCATCAGGTTCATCGGGATCATTGCAAACTGCTGGGATGCTCCACCCTGAAGGAATAACACCTTATAGTTATCCGGAATATTCATCAGATCTCTTAAATCCTGCTCTGCTGCTGTAATGATTTCTTCAAATGCCTTGGAACGGTGGCTCATCTCCATAACAGACATTCCTGTTCCATTATAATCCATCATTTCTGCTGCAGCTTCTTTGAGTACTTCCTCAGGCAGGACCGCCGGTCCAGCCGAAAAATTATACACTCTGCTCATTTCTTCTACCTCCTGTTATTCGTGTATATGCAAAAAGAGGACAAAGTCTCTTTCTGTCTCTTAAATTAACATCTCTTTTCTTTCAGATCCTGCTCATCAAACGCTTCGCTGATCGCAGCCCCCGGTGCTACCATCGGCCATACTTTATCATCACAGTCGATCATACAGTCAATCAGAACCGGACGTCCCGATGCCAATGCCTTTGCGAACGCTTCTCTGAACTCTTCCTGCGTTGTGGCACGCATTCCTTCTGCTCCCATCGCTTCTGCCAGTTTAACATAATCTACAGCATCTCTCAAGACTGTTGCGGAATATCTTTCATCGTAGAACAGATCCTGCCACTGGCGTACCATACCAAGCACATGGTTATTGATCACTACTTCAATGACCGGAACTTCATGGCGTACCGCTGTTGCAAGCTCATTCATATTCATGCGGAAACAGCCGTCTCCTGCCACATTGATCACCGTCTTATCCGGGCATCCTGTCTTTGCACCGATGGCAGCCCCCAGTCCATATCCCATCGTTCCAAGTCCACCGGATGTCAGAAGTGTTCTCGGCTTTGTATATTTGAAATACTGTGCTGCCCACATCTGATGCTGTCCGACCTCTGTTGTGATAATAGCATCTCCTTTGGTCTGACGGTAGATTTCTTCTACAACAAATGGTCCCGTCAGGACACCTTCATGATATTTCAGTGGATACTTTTCCTTATAATCCTGTATCTTTTTCATCCATTCTGCATGATCCTGCTGAGGCAGAACTTCATTTAATTTCCTGAGAACTGCCTTGATATCACCGACAACACCCTGGTCAATGATAATATTTTTATTCATCTCCGCAGGATCGATATCAATCTGAAGAATTTTTGCATTCTTTGCAAATGTCGCCGTATTTCCGGTGACACGATCACTGAATCTTGCACCTACTACCACTAACAGGTCGCACTCGCTGACTCCATAATTGGATGCCTTCGTTCCGTGCATTCCCAGCATTCCTGTATATCTTGGATCGGTTCCCGGAAATGCTCCTTTTCCCATCAGTGAATCCGTAACCGGTGCATCCGTCTTCTCAACAAACTCTTTCAGTTCTTTACTTGCTCCGGAGAGAATCGCTCCGCCACCCACAAAAATAAATGGCTTTTCAGATGCCTGGATCATTTCTGCTGCCGCAGCAACCTCTTTTTCATCTATATGCGTAAATTCACGATTATAAACTCCCGGATTTTCTTTTTCATATTCTGCCTTCTTCGCAGTTACGTCCTTCGGGATATCGATCAGAACCGGACCCGGTCTTCCCATCTTCGCAATACGGAATGCCTTACGGATCGTATCTGCAAGCTGGTTTACATCTTTAACGATAAAGCTGTACTTCGTGATCGGCATTGTCACTCCGGCGATATCAATCTCCTGAAAGCTGTCCTTTCCAAGAAGCGGCACTCCTACATTACAGGTGATTGCGACAACCGGAATCGAATCCATATAAGCTGTGGCAATTCCCGTCACAAGGTTAGTTGCTCCCGGGCCGCTGGTTGCCAGACATACGCCTACTTTTCCTGTTGCTCTCGCATATCCGTCTGCTGCATGGGCTGCTCCCTGTTCATGGGAGGTCAGGATATGTCTGATCTCATCACGATGCTTGTATAATTCATCATATACATTCAGAATTGCTCCGCCCGGGTATCCAAATACAGTATCCACGCCCTGTTCTTTCAGGCATTCTATTACTATCTCTGCTCCATTTAACTGCATGGTGCTTTCCTCCTGGTACTTTCTTTATTTTGCTTTCGGTACTTCCAAAATTGCACCACGGTTTCCTGAAGTAACCATAGAAGCATATCTTGCAAGATATCCAGTCTTTACTTTTGGCTCTCTCGGCTGCCATTTTGCTTTTCTTGCTGCCAGTTCTTCATCGGATACATCCAGTTCCAACTTCAGTTCCGGAATATTGATCTTGATGATATCTCCTTCTTCCACCAGTGCGATCGGGCCGCCCACGGCTGCCTCCGGTGATACATGGCCAATAGATGCTCCTCTGGAAGCTCCGCTGAAACGTCCGTCTGTGATCAGGGCAACTGTTGAGCCCAGTCCATAGCCTGCAATGGCTGAAGTAGGATTGAGCATTTCTCTCATTCCCGGTCCACCCTTTGGTCCCTCATAACGGATCACGATGACATCTCCCGGATTGATCCTTCCGGTCTTGATCGCCTCTGTGGCTTCTTCATCACTCTCAAAGATTCTTGCAGGTCCCTCATGAACCAGCATTTCATCGCAGACTGCAGAACGCTTTACAACGCTTCCGTCCGGTGCAAGATTTCCCTTGAGTACTGCAAGTCCGCCTGTCTGAGAATACGGATTGTCGATCGGTCTGATAACTTCAGGATTCTTGTTCACGCACCCTTCAATATTCTCCCCCACTGTCTTTCCTGTTACAGTCAGGCAGTCTGTATGGAGCAGACCTTTCTTGTTCAGCTCATTCATCACTGCGTAAACTCCCCCTGCCTCGTTCAGGTCTTCCATATAAGTGTGTCCTGCCGGAGCAAGGTGGCACAGATTTGGTGTCTTCTCACTGATTCCATTTGCAAAATCAATCTCAAAATCCATTCCGATCTCATGAGCGATTGCCGGAAGATGAAGCATACTGTTCGTAGAACATCCCAGGGCCATATCTACTGTCAGTGCATTCAGAATTGCATCTTCTGTCATGATATCTCTCGGACGGATATTCTTTCTCACCAGTTCCATCACCTGCATACCTGCATGCTTTGCAAGCTGAATCCTTGCGGAATATACTGCCGGAATCGTACCATTTCCTTTCAGTCCCATACCAAGTGCCTCAGTCAGGCAGTTCATGCTGTTGGCTGTATACATACCTGAACAGGAACCACAGGTAGGACATGCTTTATTTTCAAATTCACAGATATCTGCATCATCCATCTTTCCTGCAGCATAAGAACCTACTGCCTCGAACATACTGGAAAGACTCGTCTTACTTCCCTTTACATGTCCTGCGAGCATTGGTCCGCCACTGACAAAGATTGTCGGGATGTTCACACGGGCTGCTGCCATCAGAAGACCCGGCACGTTCTTGTCACAGTTCGGAATCATAACCAGTCCGTCAAACTGATGTGCCATTGCCAGGGCTTCTGTAGAATCTGCGATCAGATCTCTTGTTACAAGAGAATACTTCATACCAATATGTCCCATGGCGATTCCGTCACAAACTGCGATTGCCGGAACCATGATCGGTACTCCTCCTGCCATTGCCACTCCCATCTTGACTGCCTCTGTGATCTTATCCAGGTTCATATGCCCCGGAACGATCTCATTATAAGAACTTACGACTCCGATCAATGGCTTCTGAAGCTCCTCCTCCGTCAGTCCCAGTGCATTGAAAAGGGAACGGTGCGGTGCCTGCTGAATGCCTTTTTTTACTGTATCACTTCTCATTTTCTTATCCTCTCTTTATATTATAGAAATCAACATTTATCATTTAATATAGGAGCAGATCCTGTCACCCATCTCTGCTGTACCGATCTGCTTCCTGCCATCTGACATGATATCGATCGTACGGTAACCATCTTTCAATACTGCTGCCACCGCTGCCTCAATCGCATCAGCCTCTTTGTCAAGATCAAAAGAAAATCTCAGCATCATTGCTGCGGACAGGATCGTTGCGATCGGATTGGCAATACCCTGACCCGCAATATCCGGTGCAGAACCGCCGCTTGGCTCATACAGACCGAACTTCGTATCATTCAGACTTGCACTCGCCAGCATTCCGATCGAACCCGTTACCATGCTCGCTTCATCCGACAGAATATCTCCGAACATATTTTCTGTGAGGATAACGTCAAACTGTGCCGGATCTTTTACAAGCTGCATTGCACAGTTATCAACCAGCATATGCTCTAACTCTACCTCCGGATAATCTGCTGCAACTTCCTCTACGATCTTACGCCATAATCTGGATGAGTCAAGGACATTTGCTTTATCTACGCTGGTCACCTTTTTTCTTCTCTTCATTGCAATATCAAATCCGCGTCTTGCGATTCTGCGGATCTCGTTCTCAGTATAAGTCAGCTCATCCTTTGCTGTCACAACTCCGTCGATCTCTTCCGTACTTCTCTTTCCGAAATACAGACCTCCCGTCAGTTCTCTCATGATCATCAGATCAAATCCACGGTCTGCAATCTCCTCTTTCAGAGGGCATGCCCCTTTCAGTTCTTCATAAAGAACTGCCGGTCTTAGGTTTGCGAATAAGTTCAGACCCTTTCTCAACTGCAAAAGACCTGCCTCCGGACGCCTGGATGGCTCTAACTGATACCATGGGGATGTCTTTGCATCTCCACCGATGGATCCCATCAGTACTGCATCACTTGCCTTTGCTGCCGCAAGTGTCGCTTCAGTCAACGGTACTCCTACTTCATCAATGGATGCTCCTCCCATCAGAAGCTGCGTGTAGGAAATAGTATGTCCGTACACTTTTGCGACCTGATCAAGAACCTTCATCGCTTCCTCTACGATTTCCGGTCCGATTCCATCACCCTTGATTACTCCGATATTCATATTCATGTCTCACTCATCCTTCCAAATGTAAAAATACTAATTCTAATCATACCGCATTTTTGTATGTCTTTCAAGTCTTTCGCTCAAAAAACCGAGGACGCTCTAATATTTTTCTTATTCTGTCTTTCGTTTATTGCATCGCAAAAAGGCGTGTGAAAATGAATTTACATTTTCACACGCCTCTGTTCTTTTCTGACCCGACTTAATCCGGTCTGCTTATTCTGCTCCCGGCTTTTCGATCTGAGCGATCGCTGATTTCTGCATCGGGATTCTGCAGTTCTTATTATTACCAAATTCTACGATCACATCATCATCTGTAATATCAATGATAACTCCGTAAAATCCGCTGGTTGTCAGTGCTGTATCGCCAATCGCCATATCTGCGAGCATCGCCTGCACTCTCTTCTGTTCTTTCTTCTGTGGACGCATCAGTAAGAACCACATACCTGCGATCAATACAACATAAAATAGAATCAATCCGATTGATGACATTTTTGCTCCTCCTAACTACTTTTGATAGACAATAAATCTACTATACACAAAAAAAATTATTTCTTCAAGCATTTTTACAAGATTCTATAATTTTTTCCTATTTTTGCTCCATTCCTTCCAGTTTCCGTTTCTTATATGCCTTATATTCCCCGGCATCAATCGCATCCCGGATTTCTTCCATCATTGTATTATAGAAATACAGATTATGGAGAACACATAATCTCATACCCAGCATCTCTTTTGCTTTCAGCAAGTGACGGATATAAGCACGGCTGTAGCTTCTGCATGCAGGGCAGCCACACCCCTCTTCGATCGGACGGTCATCCAGTTCATATTTTGCATTGAAAAGATTCATCTTTCCATGGTTCGTATAGACATGTCCATGTCTTCCATTTCTTGATGGATAAACACAATCAAAGAAATCTACTCCACGGTCAACCGCTTCAAGAATATTCGCCGGTGTTCCAACTCCCATCAGATAAGTCGGCTTATTTGTCGGAAGATGCGGTACAACTTCATCCAGAATGCGGTACATTTCTTCATGGCTTTCTCCTACTGCCAGACCACCGACCGCATAACCATCCAGATCCAGTTCTGAAATCTGCTGTGCATGTTCAATACGGATATCTTCGTAAACACCTCCCTGGTTGATGCCAAACAACATCTGCTGTGGGTTGATCGTATCCGGCAGTGCATTCAGTCTTGCCATCTCATCTTTACAGCGTTTCAGCCAGCGAGTGGTACGTGCCACAGAATTTGCCATATACTTCTTATCAGCCACACTGGATGGACACTCATCAAATGCCATGGCAATCGTAGAAGCCAGATTGGACTGGATCTGCATACTCTGCTCCGGTCCCATAAAGATCTTTCTTCCATCAATATGGGAATTAAAATGAACGCCTTCCTCTTTGATTTTTCTTAATGATGCAAGTGAAAAGACCTGAAATCCGCCCGAGTCCGTAAGGATCGGCTTATCCCAGTTCATAAACTTATGAAGTCCTCCCAATTTTTTTACTACCTCATCCCCCGGTCTCACATGAAGATGATAAGTGTTGGAAAGCTCTACCTGCGTCTTGATCTGTCGCAGATCATCCGTTGATACTCCGCCTTTGATTGCAGCGGCAGTACCAACATTCATAAATACCGGAGTCTCGATTGTGCCATGCACGGTCGTCAGACGTCCACGTTTTGCCATCCCGTCTCTTTTTATTAGTTCGTACATAATTAAACCTCATTTATTCTATTACTCATGAATGATGACCGGTGTTCCGACACTCAGTTGGTCATACAGACTTGCTGCCATATTCAACGGCATATTAATGCATCCATGCGATCCCTTGTTCGTCTGATAGATCGTACCACCGAAAGCTGACTGCCAGATTGCATCATGAAAACCTACTCCGGTCCATGTCACACGCATCCAGTAAGAAACCGGTGTCTCATAGATCGGTTTACCTGTAGCCGGGTTGATCGTACCGGTCAGCGTCTTATTTCTTTTAAGTTCCAGAATGGAATATACGCCCGTCGGAGTCACTCTGTCCGGTGTTGGTTTTCCTGTTACCACATCTGTCTCAAGAACAACTGCTCCATTTACAATATACCACATATGCTGGGTTGTAACATCTACTTCTGCATAAGTACTTCCCCAGTCCTGTGCATCATGGGTAGCTGCCGTCTGGACATAAGTTGGTTCTTTCTCGATCACTTCTCCCTTTTTTATGCTCTCGATCAATGCTGTGGCTTCTGTTGCCTCATCCACCGACCATCCGTAAGTTCCACCGGAAACATTCACTGTCTTGCCGGTAGGTGTCGTGATCGTTCTTGTCGAACCGACTGTATCATAAGTCTTGCCAAATTCCCGCATCCACTCTTTTACCTTATCCTCATCAAAGGTAACATTCATATTTTCATCATAAGACAGCCACTCTGAGATCAGAGTCTTGTCGACTACGACATTTTCTTTCATCTTATAAGTGATACTGGCTTTCAGATACTCATTCATCGTATCACAGGCCGCCTGGACTTCCGGTGAATCTGAAGTATACTTTGGCAGTGTATAACAACCTTCATCCAGCATATTCAGTTCGTCTTTAAACTCTGTTATGTATTCCTCAACTTTCTTTTCCAGCACTTCTGTATCTACCTGCGTACCATACACTTCCGGTTCTACAACAAAAGAAGTACCATCAAACTGCGGATGGGCAGACTGTGGCTCGGTCTGATCCTGCGTCACCGCCTGGATGGACTGGATTTCACTGTCCAGAGCGTTCTCGTCAAAACCTACCTCCACAGTAACATCCGTTGAACTCTTGGAGAAAAATGCTTTCGGCCAGAGCAGCGGATTCTGTCCGTCCAGTGCTTTCTGGATGGATCCATTCTCTTTATATTCCAAAGAAATATCCGTTCCGCGAATCACATCCGTCTGCTGGTTCTGCTCTATGATCTTAAGTTCATAACCGTCCACCTGCTCTTTGATGTATTTTTTCACAGCTTCAGCATTCTTTCCCGAAAAATCTTTTCCGTTGATTTGCGTATTCACATAAAAATGCCCTATGAAATAAGCTGAAATGCCAAGATAAATCAGCACGATACCGGCAATCACGCCACCGATGATCATCCATCCCTTCTTTCCAAGCTTCTTTCTTTCTTTTTTCTTCCTTCTTTTACGTCTTTTCCGCTTTCTGTCGCCATTCTTTTCCTTATGCTTCTTTTTCTTTTCTTCTTTCTCTTCTGACACAGATGGCTCTCCCTCTGCCTCTGTATCTGCTACTACTATATTTTCATCCGTACTTTCAAGAGTAACCGCCTCGGAAATATCTTTTTTCTTTTTACTCATCTGCCATTATTTCCTCCCTTTTCTCTTTTTCCACTAAGCTATTATATTACGAAAATATTCAAAAGTACAGACCTTCTTTTTTTCTTCATTGAATCTTAAATAGATGTCGGGGCAAAAACCCCCGACTTTGATGCCTACGGATTGCTCCGTGCTACGCACTCCCACAACCCTGGCATCTTAAATATTCTTGCACCCGGACCTTTCTTCCTATATAATATCACTATGCCCTCAGTGCAGTTCTGCGTGTTATGGACTGTACTGGGGGTATGATTCGGAATTGAGTTTTATTGCACGTTCTTCCCACCCCCTGTCTGCACAATGCTTTGCAGGGGGTTCGGGGAGGACGCAGGAAGGAGTTACTTAATATGAGCGGTTCATCATTTGGAACATTATTTCAGGTCACTACATGGGGAGAATCCCACGGACCGGGTGTCGGAGTCGTCATCGACGGCTGTCCTGCAGGCATCTCTCTTACGGAGAAAGATATTCAGACATTTCTTGACCGGAGAAAACCGGGACAGAGCAAATATACAACAAAGAGAAACGAATCCGATACCGTCGAGATCCTTTCAGGTGTATTTGAGGGACGTACTACCGGTACACCGATTTCTCTGATGGTCCGTAACCAGGATCAGCGTTCAAGGGACTACGGTGATATTGCCGTTTCCTACCGTCCGGGTCACGCGGATTTCTGTTTCCGTGAGAAATACGGTTTCAGGGATTACCGTGGGGGTGGACGTTCTTCCGGCCGTGAAACCATCGGACGGGTTGCTGCGGGTGCAGTTGCTTCCCTTCTCCTGAAAGAACTTGGAATTTCCGTCTGTGCCTATACCAAATCCATCGGTCCTTATACTATCGATGAAAAAGATTATGATTTTAATACCATCAACCAGAATCCTCTTTATATGCCAGACCAGACCATTGCCGAAAAGGCCGGTCAGTATCTCTCTGATCTTATGGCAGACTGTGATTCTTCCGGTGGTATGATTGAATGTATCGCCTCAGGACTTCCGGTCGGGCTGGGCGAACCGGTCTTCAATAAACTGGATGCCCTTCTTTCTCACGCAATAATGTCCATTGGTGCTGTAAAAGGTGTAGAAATCGGTGATGGTTTTGCTGTTTCCCACTCTGTCGGAAGCACCAACAACGATCCTTTCTGCATCAGAGATGGAAAGACGGTGAAAAAAACCAACCATTCTGGTGGTACTTTAGGCGGCATGAGTGATGGTTCTGATCTTATATTGCGTGCAGCCGTTAAACCGACTCCTTCCATTGCCGCCACGCAGCATACCGTGAATGAGGCCGGAGAAGAGATTGACATTTCCATCCACGGAAGACATGATCCTGTCATCGTCCCTCGTGCGGTTGTGGTTGTTGAAGCCATGACTGCCCTGACACTGGCAGACCTGCTGCTTTGCAACACTGTTTCAACCATTGATAAAATTAAAAAAGTATACGAGGAAGACTGAGATGCCTAACAAACTAATCGATATCATTAATATCACAAAATCTTATGACGAGAACGTGATTCTCGATCAGTTAAATCTTTACATCCGGGAAAATGAATTTTTGACACTTCTTGGTCCCAGCGGATGCGGAAAGACTACCCTGCTCCGGATTCTCGGAGGATTTGAGACTCCCGATTCCGGTGATATCATTTTTGACGGAAAAAATATCAACAATCTGCCGCCAAACCGCAGACAGTTAAATACTGTATTTCAGAAATATGCACTTTTTTCCCATATGTCCATCGCTGAGAATATCGCATTCGGACTTAAGATCAAGGGGAAATCCAAAGGCTATATCCGGGATAAGATCCACTATGCCTTAAAACTGGTAAACCTGGAGGGTTACGGTGACCGTACCCCGGACTCCCTCAGTGGCGGACAGCAGCAGCGGATTGCCATTGCACGTGCTATCGTAAATGAGCCAAAAGTTCTTCTTCTGGATGAACCGCTCGGTGCTCTCGATCTGAAGCTGCGCCAGGATATGCAGTATGAGCTGATCCGCTTAAAAAATGAACTTGGGATCACGTTTGTCTATGTTACCCATGACCAGGAAGAAGCCCTCACCATGTCCGATACCATTGTTGTCATGAACCAGGGATATATCCAGCAGATCGGCACACCGGAAGACATTTACAACGAACCACAGAATGCTTTTGTAGCTGATTTCATCGGTGACAGTAATATTCTGCCCGCTACCATGGTAGAGGATAAAGTTGTAAAAATGCTTGGGGCAGTCTGGAAATGTGTAGATGTGGGATTTGGCCGCAACAAACCGGTTGACGCGGTCATCCGCCCGGAAGATATCGACCTTGTGAAACCCGGAGAAGGGGTGATCGACGGTGTTGTTACGAACCTGATCTTTAAAGGGGTTCATTATGAGATGGAAGTGCTTGCCAATAACTACGAGCTGCTTGTCCACAGCACAGATCTCTTCCCTGTCGGTACAGAAGTCGGCATCCAGGTCGATCCTTTTGATATCCAGATCATGAAAAAACCGGAATCTGAAGATGAGGAGGCTCCTGCAGTTGAAGCATAGAAAATTACTTGCCGGCCCATATCTTTTCTGGGCAGTTTCTTTCGTAATCATCCCGCTGCTCATGATCGTATATTACGGTCTGACAGATAAAGAGGGACATTTTACATTTTCCAATCTGGGAATGATGACATCGCAGGAAAATTTGAAAGCACTTGGGCTTGCGTTGCTTCTTTCCCTGATCAGCACACTGATCTGTCTGTTTCTTGCCTATCCGCTGGCAATGATCCTTTCAGAAAAGAATATGAATCAGACGAGTTTTATCGTATTGATCTTTATTCTCCCGATGTGGATGAATTTCCTGCTCCGTACACTGGCATGGCAGACACTGCTTGAAAAGAACGGTGTCATCAATAACATACTGCATTTTCTTCATCTGCCGGAGCAGTCGCTGATCAATACTCCCGGTGCGATCGTACTTGGAATGGTTTACAACTTTCTTCCATTTATGATCCTGCCAATTTACAATGTACTTGCAAAAATTGACCGCGACGTACTTTATGCCGCAAGAGATCTTGGTGCAAATAATATGCAGACTTTTTTCAAAATCATTCTGCCTCTGAGTGTCCCGGGTGTCATCAGCGGGATCACGATGGTTTTTGTACCATCCCTGACAACCTTTGTCATCTCGGATCTCCTTGGCGGAAGTAAGATCCTTCTGATCGGAAATGTCATCGAACAGGAATTCCAGCAGGGAAGCAACTGGCATGTAGGAAGTGGACTTTCACTTGTCCTGATGATCTTCATCATTGCAAGTATGGCTCTGATCGCCAAATACGATAAAGACGGGGAGGGCACTGCATTCTAATGAAAAAGAAATTACAGAATTTATATTTACTGCTGATCGTGATCTTCCTCTATGCTCCGATCATGACACTGATGGTTCTGTCCTTTAACAGTTCCAGAACCCGTGCCAAATGGGGCGGATTTACCGGAAAATGGTATGTATCCCTTTTCCAGGATGAAGCGATCATGAGCACCTTATACAACACCCTGATCATCGCACTTCTTTCTGCGCTGATTGCAACC
>OIYT01001548.1_pt1 | contig 15978 bp, 14 predicted proteins | sample 1588201 | NCBI WGS metagenome assembly OIYT01 (sample SAMN03283260) | human gut metagenome | biome: human-associated habitat; material: feces | host: Homo sapiens | place: USA | collected 2013
CTTATGAGTTTATCAGAAAAGAAGTACAAAAGGGACATCAGGCATATGTGATCTGCCCGCTTGTCGAAGAAAGTGAAGAATTAGAGGCAGAAAATGTCACTGATTATACGGATACCATGAAGGGAACATTGTCTCCTTCTATTCGTGTAGAATGTCTCCACGGCAAAATGAAAGCAGGAGCAAAAAATGACATTATGGAACGCTTTGCTGCCGGAGAAATTGATGTGCTTGTATCCACCACGGTCATTGAGGTGGGCATCAATGTGCCGAATGCTACGGTGATGATGGTGGAAAATGCCGAGCGGTTTGGTCTGGCACAGCTTCATCAGCTCCGGGGACGCGTGGGAAGAGGAAGTGCACAGTCCTATTGTATTTTTATGGCGGGGAACAGCTCTCAGGAAACCATGGAACGGTTAAATATTCTGGGGGGATCCAATGATGGTTTTTATGTGGCAGAGCAGGATCTCAAGCTCCGTGGTCCGGGGGATCTGTTTGGAATCCGCCAGAGCGGAGAACTCAATTTTGCACTGGCAGATATTTATCAGGACGCAGGAATCCTGAAGGATGCCAATGAAGCGGCAGCGATGTATACGAAGGACGATATTTTGAATCTGTGCAAGAAATATGAGGGACTCCGGAAAAGGATCATGGCATATACTGATGATATATTTCTGTAGGAAGTTTGTGCCACCGGAGAGCTTTCATTTTTGCAGAGGGTGCATTGCGGAAATGGCATTGATATGGTAACATAAAACAGAGTAAATTGTGTGTTTGACAGGAATACAGATAGAAAATGAGGATAAAGAGATGGTAGTAGATTTAAAAGAGAGCAGAGAAAAAATTGACAAGATCGACAGAGAGATCACCAGATTGTTTGAGGAACGTATGGAGGTGGCAAATGATGTGGCTGCCTACAAGCGCAGTACCGGTAAAAAGGTCTATGATCCGGAGAGGGAGCAGCAGAAGCTGGACACGCTGCGCAGTTATGCCAGTACGGAATTTAATGAGACAGCTGTAGAAGATCTTTTTCGTCAGATCATGTCTATCAGCCGCAAATACCAGTATCAGAAACTGGGATCGGGAGTGGCAACCATTCCCTTTGAGCAGGTGGATGCGCTGGATGTGGATGAAGATACCAGAGTGGTATATTTCGGAGAGCGTGGAGCCTTTTCTGAGCAGGCGATGTTAGAATATTTTGGGGACAGGATCACAGCCTTTAACAAGACGACGTTTCGTGATGTTATCGAGACAGTAGCAAACGGTGAGGCAAAATATGGTGTTGTGCCGATTGAAAATACATCTACCGGAAGCATTACGGACATTTATGATCTGCTGGTAGAGCACGATATTACCATTGTGGCAGAGCATGTGGTTAAGGTGGAGCAGGCTCTTTTAGGAGTGCCGGGAGCAAAGACAGAGGATATTAAGGAAGTTTATTCTCATCCACAGGGACTGCTGCAGTGTGCACCGTTTCTGGAGGAGCATGGGATCCAGGGGATTGAGTATGCCAGCACGGCAGGGGCAGCCAAAAAGGTTGCTGAGGAGAAGGAAAAGACCCATGGAGCGATCGCCAGTATCAGGGCAGCAGAGGTGTTTGGTCTGGATGTGCTGCAGGAGCGGATCAATTACCAGAGTACGAATTTTACCAGATTTATTATCATTTCCAATCAGAAGGTGTTCTTAAAGGACGCCAACAAGATCAGCGTGGCATTTGAGGTAAAGCATGTGCCGGGAGCACTCTATAATATGCTGGCAAACTTCTATTATAACGAAATGAATCTTACCAAGATCGAATCAAGACCGCTTCACGGAAAGAAATGGGAGTATCGTTTCTTTGTGGATCTGGAGGGAAATCTGAACGAGTCGGCAGTAGAAAATGCATTGGCGACTATGCATGAATGTGCAAGTAATTTGAAAGTGCTGGGAAACTTTGAGACGAAATAAATAGGAAAATGGTGTAGAGATGAAAAAGGGACAGATTGTAGAAGGAATCGTAGAGCGTGTAGACTTTCCCAATAAAGGGACAGTAATCGTAGAGGAAAAAGCGGAGAACGGAGAAATCACAAAGCACCGTGTCGAGGTAAAGGGCGTGATTCCGGGACAGAAGGTGCGTTTATCCATCAAAAAAGCAAGAAAGGGCAAAGCAAAGGGAATGCTGCGGGAGGTTCTGGAAAAATCTTCTATAGAAACAGCACAGCCGGAGTGTCCGCATTTTGGGACATGTGGCGGCTGCAGCTATCAGACGATTCCTTATGAGAAGCAGTTGGAATTAAAGAAAAATCAGGTGCTGGATCTGCTGCACCCGGTATGTGACGGGATTTCTGATTTTGTATTTGATGGGATTTTGCCAAGTCCGAAACAGTGGGAATATCGCAACAAAATGGAATTCTCCTTTGGTGATGAAGTTAAAGATGGCCCATTAACTCTGGGACTTCATAAAAAGGGAAGCTTTTATGACATTCTTCATGTGAGCGGTTGCCGGATCGTTCATCCGGATTTTACAAAAATTCTCGATGGCGTCCGCGATTATTGTGCGGAGAACAATCTGTCATATTATCATAAAAACAGCCATGAAGGAATCCTTCGTCATATGCTAGTGCGCCGTGCAGAGTCGACCGGAGAGCTTCTGGCAGCACTGGTCACCTCATCCCAGTATGATGACGCTGCAATGGAACAGCATCTGCAGAACCTGTCTGATATGCTGTTAAAGCTTCCGCTACAGGGGACAATTACGGGTTTTCTGCATATCGTCAATGACAGCCTGGGTGACGTGGTAAAAAGCGACGAGACCCATATCATTTATGGGAAAGACTGGTTTATGGAAAATGTGCTGGGACTGCAGTTCCGGATCACGCCGTTTTCCTTCTTTCAGACAAATACAAAGGGAGCAGAGGTGCTTTATCAGAGGGCGAGAGATTATGTGCTGAGCGGGGCAGCGGGCGAGTCGTCCGGTGATGGTGCACAAAGCGTAGAGATAGAGGAATCAGATGGTGCTGGTGTACGAAGCGGAGAGCCAGCAGAGATGTCTGGTGATTCTGTACCAAAAAGTGGTCTGTCCGGAAAAACGGTCTTTGACCTTTACAGTGGCACCGGAACCATTGCCCAGATCCTTGCTCCGGTGGCAGGCCATGTGATCGGTGTCGAGATCGTGGAAGAGGCGGTAGAAGCCGCCAAAGAAAATGCAGCACTCAATGGCCTGACAAACTGTGATTTTATTGCCGGGGACGTACTCAAGGTGATCGATGAAATTGAAGAAAAACCGGATTATATTGTATTAGATCCGCCACGGGACGGAATCCATCCAAAGGCCCTGCAGAAGATTATAGATTACGGTGTGCAGGAGATCGTGTATATATCGTGTAAGCCGACGAGTCTGGCGAGGGATCTGGTGGCGCTGCAGGAGAGCGGGTACCGGGTGAAGCGGGTGAGTTGCGTGGATATGTTTTGTTCGACGGTACATTGTGAGACAGTTTGTTTAATGGAGAGGGAAGGTAAATAAGAGACGAAAAAGTTGTATGGGTAAAATGGGGAGGTATGAAAAATGCAATTTGAATGGATAGATTTTTATTCGGAGTTTGCAACAAAACTTCTGTCATTCAAAAAAGACCGTAAATTACTTATTGATAAGATCAGTGCAGTTTATACAGCTATTGACATGAAGGTTCCAAAGTTAGAAAGTGGAGATGCAATTATTGACATTGATCCATTTACTGTTTTTGGTCTTTTTAACAAAGGGATAACAAATGCTAATAGAATTACTATTATTGGAAGCATTGCAAAAGAGTTTGACATTAAGGCTATGGTTCCGGAAAATTTTGATGGAATTCCGGTTTTGAATAATTTAAAGGCAACTTTTTATAGATTTAAGGATGACAGAAAAAAAGATGATATTGATAATCTGTGGAATGTATTTGAGGCGGCCCTTGCTTTAGCTGATGAGGACAGTGAAGAAAATCGTGCTGAATTTTCAAAGTGGTATGATTTGGTGCATGACCAGTCAGGCATTCGATGGAACTTAACAATGGGATTATATTGGGTTCGGCCATACTGTTTCATAAATTTGGATTCTAGAAATAGGTGGTATATAACAAACGTTGAAAATATGCCTGCAGAATTTGTAGAGACTGTAAAAACAAAGATTAATAAGCTTCCCAAAGCAGCAGATTATTTGTTTATAAAAGACTCCTGTGCAATTGCTTTGAAGGAGGGGGCTTATAATTATAAGAATTATCCGGAATTGTCTTACTATGCATGGATGATTTCTGAGCAGGTAAATCAGGAAAAGGCGGCTGCCACCGGTAAAAAATCTTCAAAAGCTGCATTTCTTCGATGGTTTAAACCATTAATTAAGGCGTTACGTGATCTTGGAGGTTCAGCGACTCCGAATGAAGCTCGAAAAAAAATTATTGAAAATGAAAAATTATCTGAGGAAGAAGTGAACGTAACCAGAGGAAAGAATAATGTAAATAAGTTTGAAAATGAAGTGGCATTTGTTCGTAATTACCTTGTTAGTGCAGGGTATATTGATAAAAGTGTTTATGGTGTATGGACATTAACAGAAGCTGGAAAAATGGTTGATATGACTGAAGAACTTGCTTCTGATATTGTCAAAAAAGTCGTATCCGAAAATAAAAGTAAGCGTGATAGTGGAAGTTCCGCTTTAGCAGATGATGATATTGATACAGTTCATTATTGGATTTATTCTCCGGGTGAGAATTCTTCCATGTGGAGCGAATTCTACAAAACCGGAATTATGGCAATTGGCTGGGGTGAAATTGGAGATTTAACAGCTTTTGATTCTAAAGATGCGATGAAGGCAAAAATGAAAGAGGTCTTTGATCCATCATTATCATATAAAAATGCGGCGCATGCTACATGGCAGTTTGCCAATGAGATGAAAGTAGGAGACGTTATTTTTGTAAAGAAGGGTATGCATCAGTTGGTTGGTCGTGGTGTAGTTACATCTGATTATGAATATGATGACGAAAGAACGGACGAATACGCTAACTATAGAAAAGTAAATTGGACTCATAATGGAGAGTGGCCTCATCCGGGACAGGCTGTTATGAAAACACTTACTGATATTACTGCTTACACGGAATATGTAGAAAAACTCAATGCATTATTCGAGAATGAGACTGAAGACGATGTTGAAGAAACAACTAAGAATTATCCTGTTTATACTGCCGAAGATTTTCTGGATGAAGTTTTCATGCCAGAGGATGAGTATTCGAGTTTAGTGGGAATTTTAAAAGCTAAAAAGAATATTATTCTGCAAGGTGCACCGGGCGTTGGTAAGACCTTTGCAGCAAAAAGGCTTGCGTATTCAGTAATGGGTGTTAAGGACATTGAGCGAGTAATGATGGTTCAGTTTCATCAAAGTTATTCTTATGAAGATTTCATCATGGGATTCAGACCATCTTCCGAGGGATTTGAGTTGAAGAAGGGGGTTTTCTATAATTTCTGTAAGACAGCAGAGATAGATAGTGACAATGATTATTTTTTTATAATTGATGAGATAAATCGAGGAAATCTGAGTAAGATTTTTGGCGAGCTGTTTATGTTGATTGAAAATGATAAGCGTGGCGTTTCTCTACAGTTGCTGTATTCTGACGAGAAATTTGCTGTACCGAAGAATATTTATATTATTGGCATGATGAATACGGCAGACAGAAGTCTGGCAATGCTTGATTACGCTTTAAGACGTAGATTCGCCTTTTTTGAAATCAAACCGGGATTTGAAACTGATGGTTTTAGAGAATATAAAATGGCAATTGATAATGAAAAGTTCAATAAGCTTATTAATTGTGTAGAGAATCTCAATAATGCAATTTCTACAGATGAGTCATTAGGGGATGGTTTTTGTATCGGCCATAGTTATTTCTGTAATTTTTCTGCAGAATCTATTGATGAGCAGAGTCTGTATGGCATTGTCGAATATGAGATTATACCATTGATTAAAGAGTACTGGTTTGACGAGCCATTAAAAGTAAAAGATTGGAGTAACAACTTAAGGAGCGCGATTAAGTGATACCGATACAAAATGTTTACTATATGCTGTCATATGCTTTTCAGGTTTTGAATGAGCAAGGATATAAGGATATAGCTACGGAAAAATTTAATAATACCGCAGAACTTATGGCAGCAATACTGGCAAAAGGTATAGCTGTTCAGATAAAACGCGGTCTTGGGAAGGAATACATTCCTCAAACAGAATCTTTATCTGCTCTTCGTGGAAAGATAGATATGGCAGAGTCTATTAAGACACAATCCATGCTAAGGAAACAGATGATTTGTACATATGACGAATTTTCTGTTAACGGAACGATGAATAGAATAATTAAATCAACAGTAGAATTGTTACTTCGTTCCGATATTTCGAAGATACGTAAAAAAGAACTTAGAAAATTGATGGTTTATTTTGGTGATGTGGAACCAATAGATCTTTATACAATCAACTGGAACATTCAATATAATCGTAATAATCAAACATACAGATTGTTAGTTTCCATATGCTATTTGGTAGTAAAGGGACTGCTTCAAACTAATTCAGATGGAAGTACTCGTCTTATGGAATTTGTAGACGAGCAACGTATGTGTAGGTTGTACGAAAAGTTTATACTGGAATATTATAGAAAAGAGTATCCGAATATTACAGCTAATGCATCTCAGATAGCTTGGCAATTAGATGATGGCATTGGAGCAATGCTTCCGGTAATGCAAACAGATATAATGCTAACATATAAAGAAAAAGTGCTTATCATTGATGCGAAATACTACACGCATACAACTCAATCAAAATTTGATAGGCATACATTGCATTCCGGCAATTTATATCAGATTTTTACTTATGTCAAAAATAAGGAGATTGAATTGGCAACACAACCCCATGAAGTTTCAGGGATACTTCTTTATGCAAAAACTGATGAGACAATCTATCCCAATAATACATATCAAATGAGTGGTAATAAAATAAGTGTAAAGACATTAGATTTGAATTTGGCTTTTGATGGTATTGCAGCACAGTTGAATGGGATAGTGAAAGAGTATTTTGGCTTATAGAGATGGGGAATGGGAAAAAGGGTGTATTTATTTAGAAGCAATGGTCTCCTGTGTCAAGAGAGATATGAGATATTAACAGAGCCATGGAACGTGAGATAGCGAAGGGGAGCATCTCTTTGAAGCTGGATCATATCGAATTTGGAGATTATTCGTATCAGGAGATAACATCAAAGGAGAAATTGCTGGAGGTGTTATCGTATTTGCTGCGGATAGGAAATTTTAGTCAATATGCTGGGAAAATTATTTTGAATAATATATATATGGATTTGCGTGGGAAAAAGCCAGTATTCAAGCGAACATGGACGGTAATGGAGAAAAATAATATATTTGGTATACTGATTTTTTAACTTACAGGGTATTAATGTATATGGCAAGTATGATATAATGAGAAAAAAGTCGAAGGAGGCAAGAATATGTTTTCCGTTCCATATACATTTGCGAATGAAGATGAAAGTTATATCACAATTCCAGCCTTAAAGAGATTTGCGAGAGAAAAGAAAAAAGAAGATCTTAAAACCACAGTAGATCGTCCACAATTAATACAGGATATTGAAAATTATGCAAATCAGTCACCTGAAAAGGAAGAGGAAGTATTAGATTGGTTGGATCAGGTGCTGGTTGAAGGAATTAAGGATGTACAGATAAAACTTATAGATGATGAGTCATTTACCGCATCATTTATCAATCAGGACGAATTTGTAGAGAAAGTCTTGGAACCGTTAATTGTAAACAAAATAAATAGGCATTTGAATAAAGGATACACAGCCTCGTTAGGCGTGTTCAGATATGAAATCACAAATGAGTCGGTGTTTGGTAGAAGAATTCGTTTGTACATGGGAAAATTATTATGTACATTTGATAAAAAACATGGGGCGGCAACAGTACCGTATCCCATTGCAGTAGATGTATATTGTGATGCGGGAATAATAGTTGCCCGAGCAAAATCTAAGTCTGGATTATACAAATATGAAGAAAATTTTGTATTAGAAAAGGCAACACCAACAAAATCAGAAAAAGAAACGGCTTCAGCTATCAAATGGGTGGCAGAAAAACTTGTGCTGAATATTAGAAAAAGCTTTGAGGCAGAAACTGTATTTAAATCCAGATTGTATAATATGCTTGAAAAATATACAAAAACACCGACTGAAATTATAGATTTGATGAATGCAAAAAAGACAGAGATAGATGGAGTAGTTGAAGCTGTAATGCATCAGATTTGTAATTTGTGGACAGCATATAGAGAAGATGTAAAATCTAATGTCCTAAATATGGTGGAAAAATATTTTTCTATCAGTTATCCAAACAAACAAATTTTTATTAAGGATAGGGAAGCATATCCATTAAAATTAAATGCAACAGATGAAGAGGATTCAAAAGTTGAACAGACGGCTGCATTGGAAGAGCCATTGCAGTCAAAAGCAATATTTTTTGATAATAAAAAAATGTTGCAGAAAAGCCGGGCATGTGATGGCGTGACATTTATGTTTGCAAGATTGAATACCATGTATTGCTCTAGGCAGTTTAAGGTAAAGATAGTAGTGAATAAGGATTATTGCATGCTTAAATTTACAGAGTATACTATGGAGGAGGATATCATTCATGTATTGTTCTCACTTATCGGCGCTACAGGGCTTGCTGAATGATGACCAGGTACAAAGTTTGGAAACATATTTTAGCAACCTGATTGGTGGTGCTGCAAAAAATATAACAGTATCAAAGTTATCCAGGGCTTTAAACATTTCACCACAAGTGGCAAGCAGGGTATTAACAAAATGCAAAGAAGTTGGAATTGTAAATGTATTTTATACAGTTCGATGCCCAGAATGTGGAATGCTCATAAAAAAATGGGATTCTATTGCTGATATTCCATCAGAGCCATTTGAATGTTATGGATGCAATGAAGAAATTGAAGTAGAACCAAGTGATATTGAGCTTGTATATGCGTTGGAAAATGATAGTGTTTTTACAGAAGGGCAGCAGGAAGAACTAGATTTATCGGCCAGGGCTGTTGTCCCAGAGGACTCAATGGAATCTATTTTTCTGGCCGGTAATATAAATGAATATTTATTTCATCCTACTGATAAAGAGTATGAAAAATTAAAGAGTATGTATACGTCAATTAAAAATCGATTGGGAACAACAAAAAAGATTGGCGATACATTGGAAGATTTGACAAAATATCTTTTTAACTTATGTTCTATTTTTAAAGCAGCAGGAATTCGTACAAGCACAAATCAGATTGATTGTTGTGTGAGAAATCAGATGTATTTAAAATATGGAGTACTAGATGTTATAGGAGGAAGATTTTTCATAGAATGCAAAAATGAAAGTGAAACCCCTAGTGGTGGATATATGTCAAAGTTACATAGCATTATTACAAATACAAACAGCGGTGAAAAAGGAAGGTGTATTAAATTTGGAATAATTATTTCAAAAGAGAAAGGGCCTTCGACTTTTAAAAAACTGGCAGTTAAATCTTATCTGAATGATGGTATTGTAATAATTTCTATATGCGGTGATGAATTAAAGGAGTTATTTGATAATAAGGGAAATTTACTGGACCTTATAGAGAGAAAAGCTAATGAAATTATGATGGATTCTACGACTGATTTGATAGAGGCAGGGCTGTATGAATCATAGAGATTAAAACATCTGTTTTGATTAAATATCAAAGTAGGTGTTTTTTGTACCCATTTTTAGGAGGTGTCACATGGGAATTAAGAGTTTCTTTGGATTCGGACAGGCAAGGGATAAGCCTGTGGACAAGGCAGCAGACGCAGGATATTCGTTTTTGTTTGGAAGGACAACGAATGGAAAGCCTGTCAATGAAAGAACAGCAATGCAGACCACGGCAGTATATGCCTGTGTCAGAATACTTGCGGAGGCAGTCGCATCCTATGTCCGTTTTTAGGAATAATGAGATGATTGATGGAACGGATAATGATTGAAAAACCTGGATTTACAAAAGAAAAGACCGGACATATACATGTCCGGCTACCAAAAAACAAATATGAACGAATAGTAAATTTTCTAAGAAAAATAATAACAAATATAAGCAAATAACAAGAAACTACTTGTTGTTGCTGGCAAAAATGACTATAATATTATTGGGTAATTATATCTATACGTAACTTCGAGAGGTGAAATATGGAAGATAAGTTGAATGATAAATGGATAAACATTGAAGAAGCTGCTGAATACCTAGGTGTCAAGCCAGTGACGCTCCGAGGATGGATACGTAATGATAAAGGAATACCAGCACACAAAATCGGGAAGCAATGGAAGTTTAAATGTTCTGAACTTGATGTGTGGGTTAAAAGTGGAAAAAGCGCTATCGAGTAATTGAGACAGTAAATAAAATACAAGGAGATTCTGGCAATGGCAGTAAAGAAAACAGAGCTATATAGCTCCCTTTGGGCGAGCTGCGATGCATTGCGTGGAGGCATGGATGCATCACAATATAAGGATTACATACTTACACTTTTATTTATGAAGTATGTAACTGATAAATACAAAGGACAGAAATACGGAGATTTGACTGTTTTTGATAAGGCAAATGATCCGAATCCTGACCCTGAGAAAAGAACAGGCTGTTCTTTTGATGATTTTATAGCACTTAAAAATAAGAAGAACATTGGTGAAGGTATAGATAAGATTATAGCTCGCCTAGCTGAAGTAAACGAAGGGTTGAAGGGCGTTATAGATATTGCTCATTTTAATGATGAAGCAAAAATAGGTAAAGACAAAGAGATGGTTGATAAGCTTACTAAGCTTATTGCAATTTTTCAGCGTCCTGAACTTGATTTTTCAAAGAACAAAGTAGAAGGCGACGATATTATTGGTGACGCTTACGAATATTTGATGCGTAACTTTGCGTCTGAAAGTGGAAAGAGTAAGGGACAATTCTACACTCCGGCAGAGGTATCTCGAATTCTTGCAAAAATTATCGGTATCGATAAGTGTACAGACCATGATGCAACCGTATGTGATCCGGCTTGTGGAAGCGGATCTTTGTTAATCAGAGCATTAGCAGAAGCTCCTTTTGAAATTTCAGGCTATGGTCAGGAAAAAGATGGTTCTACAGCTGGTTTGGCAAAGATGAATGCGGTTCTTCATAACAAAGCTACAATTAGAATTATGGCAGGAAACACATTCTCAGATCCTCAGTTTATAAAAACTGATAACCCATCAGAACTTGAGCGATTTGATTATATTGTGGCAAACCCTCCATTCTCTCTTAAAAACTGGTCCGATGGATTAAAAGAGTTTGGGCGATTTTCTGGATATGGGGATAGACCACCTGAAAAGAATGGTGATTACGCTTGGTTAATGCATATTTTGAAAACCCTGAAGTCTACTGGTAAAGCAGCAGTAATTCTTCCTCATGGAGTATTGTTTAGAGGAAATGCTGAAGCAACTATCAGACAGACAATTGTTGATAAAGGCTGGATTAAAGGAATTATCAGCTTGCCTCCGAACTTATTTTACGGAACGGGTATTCCTGCTTGCATTCTCGTAATTGATAAAGAAGGTGCGGAAAACCGCGCTGGTATATTTATGATTGATGCAGGCAAGGGCTATGTAAAAGATGGAAGCAAGAACAGACTCCGTGAACAGGATATTTATCGTATTGTAACTACTTTTAATGAGCAGATTACAACAGATCCTAAATATGCTCGTTTTGTACCAAACAAAGAAATTAAGGAAAAGAATGGGTACAATTTAAATATTTCTCGTTACATTGATTCTTCTGATCCGGAAGATATTCAGGATATCTATGCGCATATTCACGGTGGTATACCAGCAGCGGATATTGATGCACTAGAACGTTTCTGGACTGCATTCCCAACTCTGAAGAATGAACTTTTTGGTGTGTTTAATGAAGGATACTATAAGCTGAATGTAGAAGAAGATGTGATTCGTCAGACAACATACTCTAACACAGAATTTGCTGTTTATGGAGAAATGATTGATGAAGCATTCGCAAGTTGGAAGTCTTACGCAGATTCTAAACTTAAGAATTTGAAGGCTGGCGTGTCTGCAAAAGAACTGATTATTGAATTGGCTCAAGCTATATTGAAAGAGTTTGAGAGCCTTTCACTTATTAATAAATATGATGTATATCAGGTACTTCTTGCTTACTGGAATGAAGTGCTTAGTGATGATGTTTCTATGATTATCTCCGACGAAGCTGGTTATGGCGTTGCAAGAGAAACAGAAAACATTATGAAAGAAACAAAGAAAAAAGATGATGATGGGAATCCGGAATTGAAAGTTGCAGGATGGGAAGGAAAACTTATTCCCAAAGCGCTTATTATTTCCGAACTTTTCCCGGAAGAGAAAAAAGCGATGGATGACCTTGTTGATTTTGTTGTAGAAACAGATTCTCGCCTTATGTCTTTAGTTGAAGAATCTGCAGAGGATTCCGTTTTGTCCGATGTGGCTGAAGGTGGAAAAGTTAAGAGCAAGGATATCCAAGAAAAGATGGATGAAATCATGAGCCATGTTCATACTCCACTGATTGATGGACTAGTCAAATTACAGGGCATGCTTCCTATGAAAAAAAAGGAGTATGTGGATTATATTAGTAACAATATTATTCTCGAAGTGGCTTATACAGAAAAAGGTACTGTGACAAAGACATCCGTTGCATATGCATTGGCAATGGCACGCGCAGAAGCACCAGTTCCGGAAGCATATGCAGATGATTATGCAGAGTTGAAAGCTGTGTTTGAATTAGCTAAGAAGTCCGAAGAATCAACAAAGCTTATCAAGGAGATGGATAAAAAACTTGACGAGGAGGCTCGTGAGAGATATGCAACTTTAACAGACGATGAAATCATAGATTTACTGGTAAATAAAAAATGGTATTACACCATCGGTACAGGTATTAATGATTTGTATGCAGCAATCTCCCATCAGCTTGCAGACCGCATTATTGAACTTTCTAAACGTTATGAAAATACTCTTCCTGATCTTATGAAGCAGACTGCTGACTATGAGGCAAAGGTCAAGAGTCATCTGGAGAGGATGGGCTTCAAATGGTAAGAGAATTAAAACATACGGAGATTGGTGATATTCCAGTAGACTGGGAACTCCAAACATTTGACGAAACGTTTAGGGTGATATCCAATAATACTCTGTCACGTGAAAATTTAAATAATCGTGGTGGTGCTGTAAGAAATATTCATTATGGTGATATTTTAACAAAGTTTCCGGAAGTATCGGATTGTAACGAAGAAGAAATTCCATACGTAAATGAGTTATCTCTGTTATCCTCATCGACTCAATTACTTCAGGACGGTGACATTGTTGTTGCAGATACGGCAGAGGACGAAACTGTTGGAAAAGTTATTGAGGTACAGAATCTCGGTGATAGTAAACTTGTTGCAGGACTTCATACCATTCCATGTAGAGTGAAAAAAGGTGAGTTTGCTCCGGGGTGGTTAGGATATTACATGAATTCCGATTTATTTCACAATCAAATATTGCCATATATAACAGGTATAAAAGTGTCATCAATATCAAAAGGAGCTATTTCAGAGACGTTGATATTGGTACCTCCATTTGATGAACAGGAGAAAATAGTACAATCATTAAATAAAATACAGTTATTAATGACAGCAGAAACAAAAGTTGTAAATAAGATAAAGCTTGTTAAAAATGGATGTTTATCGAAAATGTTTCCACAAAAGGATGACACAGTTCCAGAAATGCGTTTGCCAGGATTTACTGAAACTTGGGAACAGCGTAAGGTTTCTGAAATTGGTAATATCGTTACAGGTTCAACTCCAAAAACAAGTATTAGTGATAATTATGGTGGAGAATTTTTATTTGTTAGTCCTGCTGATATACAAGAAAATCGTTATGTTGATGAAACAATAACTACACTTACAAAAAAGGGATTCGACCAAGGTCGCAAGATAAGGGAGAAGGCTTCTCTTTTTGTGAGTATAGGTTCAACAATAGGAAAAGTGGCACAAACAAGCCAAGAATCAACAACGAATCAGCAAATAAATGCTGTTGAACCTTATGATAACTTTGATGATGATTTTATTTTTACGTCCTTAGAAAATATATCTGGAAGTATAAAAGCTATAGCATCTAATCAGGCAGTGCCAATTGTAAATAAGACCACATTTGGAGAAACTGAAATTAAAGTACCTTCAGAATTGGCAGAACAACAAAAAATCGGAGCTTATTTCCGTAATCTCGACCACCTCATCACTCTTCATCAACGGAAGTGCGAGGAACTGCAAAAACTAAAAAAATTTATGTTACAAAACATGTATGTATAAGGGGGAAAGATAAATGAAAAAAATAATTTTATATCATGGAACCCCTGACGAAGTTGTTAATCCAGTATATGGGGGAGGACAGGACAAGCATGATTATGGACGGGGATTTTATCTTACAGAGGACATAGAATTGGCAAAAGAATGGGCGGTATGCAGACCAAGTCAACAGAATGGATGGGTTCACAAATATGAACTCGACTGCACTGATCTTAAGATATTTGATTTTCAGAAGAAAAATGTTTTGTCATGGCTTGCAGAACTGATGAAACACCGTGATGCTGCTGATACTAAAAGGTATCGGATGTTGGCTGCAAAGTTTATTGAAAAATATGGTATAGATGTAGGTTCTTATGATGTCATTAAAGGATGGAGAGCGGATGCATCATATTTTTATATTGCCAAGGAATTTGTCAGAGATAATATTGACATTGAAATTTTGGAAGAATTATTGTCACTGGGGGGATTAGGAATACAATATTGTTTAAAATCAGAATTGGCATTTTCTAAACTTCGTGAAATTGATGAGATACTTCCGGTTGATTATACGGGATTTAATGATAAATACAATAAACGAGATATTGAAGCTAGAAATAAAATGCGTGATTTGGTAGATTCGGATGCGAACAAAGTCACAAAAGTATTTAGCACATTATTTTGAAAGGAAATGGTATGAGAGCGTATTCAGATGCATATTTAGAGGATGTTGTTGAAAATCAGGGAAAATTGTTTGATTTTGTGGCACAGAATTTTCCCGACAGTGATACGGAGGATTTTATCAATACGTACATGCAAAGTAAAACGAGAAAGAGTATTGATAATGCAATGGCATATGTTAATACAATGAATGCAAAAGAATTATGGAATTATTTTTCTGATACAGAAAAGTTTCATTTAAAAAAAGGAAAGGCAATGGGGGGATTTATGCCGGACTGGATCGGGGAGTTTTATGCATATTATCAGTGGTATTATAATATGCCCAGTGCAGATGTAATAAAAAAGATCCCATTAAAATTTTTGGAAAAAGCATATCATGGACTGCATGATTTAGAACTTGATCTGGCAGTCCAGAAAGTAGGGGGTGTATCATGAAGATTATTTGCTTTCATAATCCGGATGAAGAAAATGGATATCTAAGTAACTGGTATCACTCAGATTTTTCCGTCAATGGAATAGACTTTTCATCTATGGAACAATTTATGATGTACAAAAAAGCAGTTTGTTTTTCGGATGATGTCGTTGCAGCAGAAATATTAAAGATAGATGATGTTGCTAAGATCAAGGACTGGGGAAGATGTGTTTCTGGATATAATGATAATATTTGGAATGGTGTACGTCAAATTATTGTATATGAGGGACTTATGGCAAAATTTTCTCAAAATCCTGAGTTAAAGGAACAATTGCAAGAAACAGGAAATGCGATTTTGGCGGAATGTGCGGTAAGAGATTGCATTTGGGGGATTGGTTTATCAATGCATGATCCGAAGCGATTGGATAAAAATCAGTGGAGAGGTCAGAATTTGCTTGGATATACATTAATGATGGTGAGGGATAGGTTGCGATAGTTTGGGAACAGCGTAGGTTGGGGGAAGTATTCCAAGAATACTCTGAGAAGAATCAT
>OIYT01001549.1_pt1 | contig 15969 bp, 24 predicted proteins | sample 1588201 | NCBI WGS metagenome assembly OIYT01 (sample SAMN03283260) | human gut metagenome | biome: human-associated habitat; material: feces | host: Homo sapiens | place: USA | collected 2013
TGTCAGCATCTTTTCCACCTTCCCTTTTCTCTATTATACCATATCTATGAAAAAAGCCAAGCAAAAACTTGACTTTTTCGACAGACTGTAATTATTATGAAATAATAATTATTCCATAATATCAGTTGATATTTTTGCCTGTATATTGTCATTTTCCGATTATTCTGATTCTTTATATATATATTATTAATTTGATGATAGCTATTATCATCACTTAGAATATACGAAAGGAGAATCAGAATGTTCAACAATGACCGATTTATGTGGGTTATTTTCTATTTTGAAAATTAACTGACTGCAAATGAATATTGAAACAACTTTGCCGCTCCTTAGGGAGCGGCATTTCTATTTTATGGAGGATTTTACAATGAAAGAAAACAAAATTTACTGTTCCCACTGCGGAGCACTTATCGAAACAGAAGATTACGAAGAAGTCAATGGCGAAATGGTTTGTGCCGACTGCATTGAACGCTACACCGTGACCTGCGACAGATGCGGCGCAACTATCTGGGAATCAGACGCTTACGGTGATGATTACACAAACCTTTGCCATAACTGTTATGAGAACCACTACACCCGTTGTTCATGCTGCGATGCACTGCTTCACGAGGACGACGCATATCATCTTGACGGTTATGATTATTGCTCCGAATGTTATCATGACTAAGTTGATAAAAGTCGTTCAATACATGACTACGGCTACAAACCCGACCCGATATTTTACGGTGAATCTGACCGATATTTTGGTGTTGAGCTGGAGATTGACGGAGCAGGCAAAGACAGCGACAATGCCGATTCTCTGCTTGAAATTGCCCACGGCAGCGATGAGCATATCTACATCAAAAGTGACGGAAGTCTTGACGACGGAATGGAAATCGTTTCACACCCGATGACCTTAGATTTTCACAAGGATTTCTGCTGGGAAGATATTATGCGAAAAGCTATTTCACTGGGATATCGTTCGCATCAGACCTCAACCTGTGGACTGCATATCCATATTAACCGTGACAGTCTGGGTAATGACCGTGAAGAGCAGGAAGACGTTATCAGCCGTATTCTCTATTTTGTGGAGCATCACTGGAATGAAATGCTGAAATTCAGCAGGCGGAGTGAATACAGCCTGAATCGCTGGGCTGCCCGATACGGATTTGAGAAAACAGGACGTGAGATTCTGGACAAAGCAAAGAAAGGCAACAACGGCAGATATGCTGCTGTAAATCTGATGAACTACGCAACTATTGAATTCCGCCTTTTCAGGGGTACGCTGAAATACAACACACTTATTGCGGCTCTTGAATTGGTGAATGAAATATGCGACCTGGCTATACACCTGACAGATGAAGATATTGCTAAGCTGTCGTGGAGTGATTTTGTTGGAGCTATTGAAGCACCTGAACTTATTACATATCTCAAAGAGCGCAGGCTCTACATCAACGAAGATATTGCTTCTGAGGAGGAATTATAATGGGCTTGTTATCAGACATTTTTGATATTGATGAAGATACCGAAAAGGACATTAAAAATATTATAAAAGCGGTTGGATTCATCGCTCTGCTGCTTAGCGGAGTCAGTGCAACAGGAAGCTTATTAGATCTGCCGTTCGACAATGATAAGGAGGAATAATATATGTGTGCATTATTTGGTTGGTTAGACTACAAGGGAATCGTTCCCTATAAAACGTTGAAAAAGCTTACTCAGGCTCTGGCAAATGCTGCTGAAGAACGAGGTACAGACGCTGCCGGAATTTCCTACATAAAAGACGGAAATGTGACGATTTTCAAGCGTCCCAAACCTGCTCATAAGATACACTTTAACGCTCCCGAAGGCGTATCTGCAATCATGGGACACACCCGTATGGCTACACAGGGCGATAAAAGTCATAATTATAACAATCATCCGTTCTCCGGCACTGCCGGAGATACTTCTTTTGCGTTTGCGCATAATGGTGTGCTGTGGAACGACAAGGAGCTTCGGCATGACAAAAAGCTCCCGGATACTTACATTGAAACGGACAGTTACATCGCCGTTCAACTTATCGAATCACAGGACAAGCTTAACTTTGATTCACTGCGGTATATGGCGGAAACGGTAGAGGGAAACTTCACATTTACTGTCCTTGACCAAAATAATTCTCTATACATTATAAAGGGCAGCAACCCGATGTGCCTGTTCAATTTTGAGTCGCTTGGACTGTACATATATGCTTCGACAGAGAGTATCATGAAGAATGCTCTGAAACGTATGGGACTGCATAAATTTGCTTCTGAGAAAATAGAAGTTGTCGAGGTAAATATTCTTTGCATCAATAAAATGGGCCAAATTACTCGCTCCGTGTTTGAACCAAAACTTTACCGCTCCAAGTACATGAGCTGGCTTGATGATGAACCATATTACGGCGTTCACGAGGAACTGCTGCTGGCATACTGCGGCTGTTACGGTGTGGACAGCTCCGATGTTGAGCTCCTGCTTGAATACGGTTACACCTGCGATGAAATTGAGGATATGCTTATGGATACCGACCTGCTCCGTGAGACTTTGCAGGCTATTAAGTTTGAGGACGGGGAGAGGTTGTATGAAAGCTGCTGTGGAGGAGCGTTCTGAAAAGTATACTTTATAACACACCCGAAAAACGTCAAAAAAAGCGTTCCAAAATGTGGCGTTTTGACTTTTGAAACGTTCCGAAAGTCACCACCACATTTTGGAACAAATTGGAGGTATTATGGACAACAGAATTTATGGCTATGTACGGGTTTCAAGCCGTGAACAGAATGAGGACAGGCAGCTTGAAGCTCTGACAAAGTTTGGAGTGCCACATGGAAATATAATTATCGACAAATGTTCTGGTAAAGATACCGAGCGTGAGGGATATCAATATCTTAAAAAACAGATTCTCCGCAAGGGCGACACCCTCGTTATTAAGGAACTGGACAGGCTCAGCAGAAATAAGTCCGATATCAAGCGTGAGCTGGAGCTTTTCAAAAGCATGGGAATCAGAGTAAAAATTCTTGACATTCCGACCACGCTTACGGATTTTCCACCTGAGCATATGTGGGTTATGGATATGATAAATTCCATTCTTATTGAGGTTCTCGGCAGTATAGCTGAAAATGAACGAAATAAGATTCGCTCCCGTCAGCGTGAGGGTATCGAAGCTGCCAAAAAGAAAAATGTCCGCTTCGGACGACCGTCAAAGCCTCTGCCCGACAATTGGCGTGAGGTGCTGTCGGAAGTCCGAAACGGAGATAAAAAGCCTGTGGAAGCTATTCGGGAACTGGGGATTTCCCGGTCGTGCTATTACAGGCTGTACCATAAAATTCAAAATTGAATGTATAGCTTGCCCCTCATTGGGGCAGGCTGAACTACTTCTGTGTTTTCTTCGGATTCTTTGCGTTCCTGTCTTTCATTTTAAAAAATTCAAGCAGGTTTTCCGTTCCGATTTCAGACTCAATTTCTTTTGTGAGAGTTGGTCTATCATAAAGATACTCATATATGTTTTGAAAGAATTTGATATACTCAGAAGCTAAAGAATCTGTTCCAATCAGTTTATCAATACTTGAAACTTCCGAGCGTTTTTTGATTCCTGCATAAGCTTTTATAAAATCAATTGTCTTTTTCTGACAATCCTGCATAATGACGAACATTAATTGCAGAACAAGGTTAGCATAATCCTCCTGAGAAAAACAACCTTTCAATACATCTGAAAGTGGCAGTGACATATCAATGTTAGGTTTAAGCCCTTTCCACACATATACTCGTTTTCCGTTCTCATTTTCTCTAATCAAATCCCCAAATGGTATATCGTGGTAAGAACATTAGAAGAATCATATAAACACATCATCTGATATTCAAATTTCTTTACACTTAAGGCTCGTGAATAATTAATTGAGGAATGTATCGCCGCAACCCACTCATCTATAATTACATCATCCAACTCCCAGTTATCATATGCTATCTCATCTTTTATTAGGTTTTCAACACGAAATCCTAATTCTATTATTGTATCAAGATCTGTTTCTTCGATACTGTCATTAAACCAATCCACAAAAATATTATCATCTTCTTCTTTGTCTTGTGGAAAATATGATTTTATAAGCAAGGCTTTTACTATACTTCTATCTTTTAGAGGTATCCTGTCTTTGGTTTTGAAACGCCAGTCGAGTTTGCTTCGCATAACCACTCGATTCATCAAAAAGTTAAACTTATTACGGATGTTTCTTCTGAAAGAATCATCCATTGTTATAGTGTCAGAGATCAGCTCACTATATAGCTCCTTGGACAACTCTGATATGGTAATGTATTCTTGATTCATTTATTTCGCTCCTTTTATCAAAATATCTTAGGAATAAAAATGTTTCAAAACGATTCCTCGTATTATTTAAAAATCTGTGGTAGGATTTAATTACAGCAGAAATATTGCAAAAAACAATTCATATTTTCAAAATCATAGGTCAGGAAACGTTGAACTTCAAAAAAATTTGAAAAACCCGGGAATTTCAAAATATTTTAGTATTACTCCGCAAAGCTGACCTACGATTTGAAAAAACAAAAAGATTTTTAAAATCTATTTAGGAGGAATAAAATGTTTTTCGACGAATTCGCTCGTGGACATGAGCTTTACGGTTCCGTTCAGAATAATGGACGCTTTCCTGATTGGAATACGGCTAATACGTCAACACCTACGTTTTATGGTCAACCTTACGGCAATACGATACCGGGCTACGTTGCGCCGCAGTTAGACGTTGCTATCAATACTGTTTTATACAAATACAATAACGTTGACGATACTATGGAGATCGAAACTGTCAACAGCAAGGGTAAAGTCAAGATAAAAAAATTGTCAAACGGCTTTGCTATAACTGATCGCACTGAAAGCTGCGATGACATTGGTGAAACAGTGTTCGCAACTATCACCTATAGCACCAAAACATTTTCAGGTATAACGATTATTCCCGGTAACGACTACACTGACGGAAAATATGACAAGCACTTCGAACACATCGTAAGGCTGCCTGGTTGTTCCAAGGCGGAGCTTAATGCTTTAATTGGCTTTGCGATTAATACTGCTTCTTGTCAGAAACAGATACTTTTTCCTCACCAAGGTATATGTGAATTTGAAAACGGAGTTATCAACTTTGCAGGTAATCCTGGCTTCATAAAGGAAATTGAAAAATACATATCGCCCAGCGTTCTTAAACGTAAATGTGCGGTAAGTTTTGTGCCGGAGGAGCAAATCAAAGCTGAATGGAGAAAATTTTTCTGTCAGCAGCCTGCGCTCTGCTTTCTGAGCAACTGGTACATTATGGGGTTAATGCAGTATTTCCTGAAACAAGCAGGTATTAACATCAGAGACTTTCTGTGTATAAAACCTTCAAACATGGCAAGTGATTTAACGGAAGAAAAACTTACGACAATGTTCTCGACAAATAATTTTCACAAATATCCGGTGATTACGCTGGAATCTGGTGAAGAGACTATCAAAAATGAATACTCTGAAGTCTACGATGGAGTTTTTCTTGTAAAGGATCGGTCTTTTGCTGATGAGGAACACAAAATAATCGACGGGGTCAAGGCTGTTATCAGGTGCATTCGAGCTAATAATGCCTGCAGAAATGTTTCTGTAATGGTTTCAAAAAACGCAGGATATATAGCCGTTAATCTTGCTTCGGAGAACGCTGTCATCATTAATACAAAGGGCGTTGCTATCGATTATACTGCTGAGGAAATAGAACGCATTACAGACGAAATGACGTATTTGATATACAGTAAGGCGTTGAATAATCCTGATGCTACCAAAAAATGGTTCAAAGAAACTGTATCCATACTCCGTCATAAGCTTTCCTCAGCTGCAAATGGTGACAGTCTCGATACGCTGTCAGCAATGCTGACCATCGAATTATTCCTTGCTGAATTAGGAATAAACCGCTATAATTTTGACTTGTATAATTACTATTTAACAACTTTAAAATCTAAGGGAGAAAAAATTATGAGTTCAAATATGGAAAAGAAGAAGGAGCTTGGTGCTAAGCTCAGTGAAAAATTCAGATCAAAAACCTTTCGCTTTGTTAAAAAAGAGCATAATGTACGCTTAAACGACGACGGTAAAACGGGTGTGATTTCAGGCAATCGCCTGCTGGTTAGCTTGGCTATGCTTGGCAGCGTAACAGATGATGTTGAGAGTACGATTATGACATTCAGGACTGACGGTGATCTTATCTGCACAGACGGGCACACTCATCCTTTTGATTCGCATGACATCACAGGCAAATATCAGCGGCTTTACTTCTACGACCTACCGGCTGATATCCTTGACGAAGATGTGCTTTATATGCTTCAGAATCCGGAAACAGCTGCATTTCTGCTCACTAAAGAAGAAAGCAATATTAAAGGTTTTACGCCATTGATCAGCGACAAAAGCGGTAAGACAGCCGGTAAACGTTTCGCCTATAACGATGCTGAAAATGACAGCGTTATTGTATATGGTCAAAGCGGCGAAGGCAAAACACACACGGTTTGTCAGATAATGGCACATCGCTATTCACTCGGTCATGATATTGTAATTTTTGATTCAAGTGATTCCTTCACTTATGAGGCTATGTGCCATAATCTTCCGAGAAAATTTGTAGATAAAAATATCGTCTTCTACAACTTGTATCATGGGAAGCTTCATATCAATCCGTTTATTATTGAACGAAACGCAAGCCTTACATCACAGAAAAAAGAACTATTTGGACTTTTGACTGCTGGTGTCGGAAATCTGAGCGAAGCGCAAAAAAGCACTCTTCGTTCTGCACTTTCAAAATTACTTTCAACACCTGATAAAGGCACGTTCATTAAAGCAGATGAACTCATTGCAATGCTTGATGAGGAAGGAGGGTCATATGAAGCTCTTCGAAATCGCCTTAATCCATTTTTGGAAGATATCCGAGAATGCAATCTGGTAAATGGGTCATGGAACGACTACTTTAATAGTAGTCGCAAGATTCATATTATACAAATGAATGCAGTATTCTCCGAAAATGGCAATCAAATCATTGATGTTCTGCTTGCAAGTCTTTTTAACTACAAACGTGAGAATCCACAACGTCCTTTATCCGTCATAATCGACGAAGTGCAAAACCAGAACTTTTCGGCTTCAAGCCCTATCAGAAAGATTCTGAAAGAGGGACGCAAACACCATCTGTCTATCGTAGCGGCAACTCAGGACTTTTATCCACGCGGCACTGAGATCGGTTCAGCACTCGGCAAAGCCGGAATGCAGATATTTCATCGTCCAACTCAAGATTCTGCTAACTTAGTTGCTGCAGAATTGCGCTTTAAAAAGGCTGATATGGAACGGTTCGACTCAATGGAACGAGGAGACGTCATCATTAAAGGTGCTCTTTATAACAAAGAGCAGGGACGTAATATGCAGACTATAATGAGCGGTCATATCGTTGACTATTTAATGACTGATGAAGACGATAAAAGCCGCTGAGAGTCTTATGTAAGCAAAAGTTTGTATTTATATTATAACACATCTGCACCAAAAGTTCAAGCTTGGCATATTATCCAACTGCAAATCATAAAATCCAAAAGGAAGGAGAGAATGCCATGAAAAACGTTGTACATACTACCAATATATTCAAATCGAGTGATGCGGAACTGCTGAAAAAAGCGGTTACTGCCAAGATAGAAAAGCTAGTAAATGAGCAGGTAAAGAAATCAAGCTGACAAGAATAAAATCTGATGCAAGGAGGTAAGGTCAATGCCGAAAGTAGGAATCTACTGCCGACTGTCTATCGAGGACAAGGACAAGTTGAAAAACGATGACAGTCAGAGTATACAGAATCAGAAGTCGATGCTTCGTGATTATTGTAAGGAACGTGACTGGGAGATCTATGACATCTACTGCGACGACGGCTACAGCGGCATTGACCGCAGCCGTCCTGATTTCAATCGCCTGCTCTGTGACTGTGAAGCAGGAAAAATCAACATTGTTCTATGCAAAGACCAATCGCGATTTTCGAGAGATACTATTATAATAGAGCAGTACATCAACGACAAGTTTCTCGAATGGGGAATACGATTTATCGGAGTGGCTGACAATGCCGATACCGACAGTGAAAGTTACAGCACAATGCGTCTTTTTACCAGCGCCTATAATGAAATGTACGTCAAGGACATTTCATCCAAGATAAGGCGTACTCTTGCTTATAAGCGCGAACAGGGGCAATTCATAGGCTCGTTCGCACCATACGGATATAGCATTGATCCGGATGATAAGCATCATCTTGTTGTCGACGAAGAAACTGCTCCCGTAGTAATGCGGATATTTGATATGTACGTCAGCGGTGAGGGATATCGCAGTATAGTTCAGAAACTCAATAATGACGGTGTTGTAAGTCCTGCCGAATACAAGCGGCAGAAAGGCTCTAAATATATTAACAGCAACGCCGATTCAAGCAATTCAAAAGGGTTGTGGACACAATCAACAGTTGCGGCAATTCTCAGAAATGAAACGTACACAGGCACTCTCGTTCAGGGAAAATCGCATCACATAAGCTACAAAAACAAAAAGCGAAAGAAAGTGGATCAGGCAGATTGGGTGCGTATACCCGATACCCATGAAGCTATTATTGATTCTGACACATGGTCGCGGACACAGGAACGTCTTAACAGTCATGCAAGAGTCGGAAAACGTTCGCAGGAGCTTTCGCCCCTTTCAGGCAAGGTTAAATGCGCTGCCTGCGGTCGTCCTATGAAAAGAAATGTTTACTATAATAAGGCAAAGACTATCAAGTATTACGGCTTACAGTGTGCCACATATAAAACGGGAGTGATGAACTGTCCGAACAAATCAAGCATCAGTGGTCTGGTGCTGGAAAAGCATATACTGGACGAGCTGAATTGTATCGTTGAGCAGTATTGTCAGGCTGACGAAATCCAACTTGTTGATATTCATAGTAAGCAGCAGAAAGAGCTTGAAAAGAAGCTGTCCGTACTGACGGAGCGGCAGGCTTCCGCAAAGGAACGTCTTGTGAAAATGTATAAGGATAAGCTTGACGGAGCTGTCTCCGATGAGGATTATGCATTGTTCCGCAGCTATCTCAGCGACGAAGAGGGAAACCTAACTGAGCAGATTTCAGAAGTTCAACAACAAATAGAGGAGCATCACAAGCGGCAGGAGAATGCCGAGGGACAGAAAGCTCTTATTGAGAAATATACTCACTTCGACAAACTCGACCGCATGGTCGCTGACGAGTTCATAGACTCCGTTGAGATAGGTATACCCGACGAAAACGGTATACGGGAGATACATATTCACTGGAAATTATAGCGGTGCGCCCATTTCGGGCGTGCCGCATTTTTGCTCATAGACTTGAAATTTCCGCATAGATGTGTTATACTTATACAAAGAATCATTGTCTGACATCAGATATGATAAGGAGCGATTATGGAAAAAATATTATATCACGGCAGCAGCTATCCGGAGGAACATTATATGGTCGATCTCAGCGGCAGACTTGCGGAAATCAAAAAATAATCGACAAAGGACAAAATTTCTGCTCATAATTTTATCTATCAACATTTCAAGGATTAATATAAATAGTTTTTTAGAGGACGCCTTTAACAAAAATAAGCAGATCGGTATGCATACAATAGAACTGAACGGCAGGACCATCGTTGAGGGTGTAGTCTAAAAGCCTATAAACAGCCGTTTCCCCGACTAAGTTTAAGTTGATTCCCCACACGGCGGCTTTGACGGCGGCTGCACATCTGCTGAGGGTATTCCGGAAAAAGGAATCAATCTCAGCATTCTGCTGAAACTCCGTGATATGCTGGAAATCAACGGATATGAGGTTCTTGTCACAAGAGACGAAGATATTTCAATTCACGATAAGGGCATTGAAGGACTGGCAAATCAGAAAAGCAGTGACATGGATAACCGGCTGGAACTTTTCAACTCATCTCCCAACGCTGTCTGCCTGTCCATTCATCAGAATCAGTTTAATGATCCAAAGTACAGCGGCGCTCAGATGTTCTATTCATGCACTACAAGCGGCAGCGAAGATCTTGCAAGATCTCTGCAAAAAAAATTTGCAGAAATGATTCAGCCTGAAAACAAACGTGAAATCAAGGAATGCGGCAAGGAACTGTTTCTGTGTTACTACAGTGAGAATCCCACCGTTATGGTAGAGTGCGGATTTCTCTCGAATCCTGACGAAGCGGCTCTCCTGTCAACCGACGAATATCAGAGCAAGGTGGCATTTACCATTTATTCCGGCATATGCGATTACATCAGTTCAAAAAAATGATCTGAAAATAAAAGGGGGCTTTTTTGCCCCCCCGAATCTATATGAAAGCAGCCGTCCGATAAAGCGGCAGAGTGCCCCTTCCGCCGATTGCTGTGGCGATGCGCCAAATGTCCCGAAGCTATTCAAGGGCACTGCCACTCCGGAACGGCGTATATCTTTTTGCTGCTTATATTATTTTATGCAGAATTTCCAGAAATGCAACAAAGAAATTTTTTACAATCTTTTTCCCTGACATATCAAAACACGGACAGCCTTTTGAGCCGTCCGTGCTTGTTATAAGATTTTACACTTAAGATCAAGAAATACGAGTAAGAGAAAGGTTATGTATCGAAACAGTATACGGAACTGCAACATCAGGAGAATTTAAATTGAAAGCAATAGCTGCATCATTATCTGATTCTGTCATGGTAAATTCTAATGAAAAATGCTTTATCTGGCTTGATGATACAGTATTAATTTCATCAACATAAGGATAGTACGGATCGTAGTTTTGTTGAACAGTATATTCAAACCCAATATCGTCTGTTACTTCAATATCAAATTCCACCAAATAAGTTGCATTTTTTTCTAAGGTAATGTTTTCATATTTTAGTTGATTGTAATAATAGTATGTCTGCTCTCCGCCACTGCCATGTGATTTCGTTATCTCCAAAGCAGCTCCGTCCGACAATACTGTTAAGTTTGCTTCACAGCCGTTTTCTTCACTTGACCAGTTTGTCCAATTTGACGAATCGGCGCAAAGATTTTCTGATTCATCATAGGAATAATCGTTTGTTTTATCATAATCATTTTAATCATTATAATCTTCATAATCGTAGTCGTTGTCATCATCCTCGTCCTCTTCGACTTCTTCAGGCAATGCGCTATAGCCCTCAAGAACTACATTGAACAAATCCTCAAGTATAAACTCCTCACCAAAATACCAGTTGCCATTTATTTCATAAGCCCATCCTTGCCAGATATCTGGGAAATCATAATCTGGTGATCCTTCATCAATTATATATATATGCTTGATATCTTCCTCAATTCCTGCTTTAGACATAACATGATTAAAATCATGATAGTAATTATCATTGCCCTCACTTTGTTCTTTTATTTTTACCTTATTAATGTCTGATTCTTTAAGACTACTTTTTAAACCCTTTGACATTTCCTCCAAAGTATCAAATTGAAGAAGCCTTTTAAGTACCCTTTCCTTTGAAAGTCCTGTTTCCTTGCAAACGTAATCCCATACTTCCGAAGGAGCCGTAGCTTTGCATATTTCATCTACATCTCCATTATAGAAACCCAACACAAGACTATGCATTGCAGCTTCCGGACTACTGCTGCCTCCAGTTTTTGACTTTTCTTTTTCTTCATTTTTCTTGCCTATGCCACAAGATACCAATGAAAACAAAAGAACTACAACGGAACAAATTGATGTGATTTTCTTTAAAATATTTTTCATAATTAAACCATTTCCTTTCATTTCCAGCCGATTTTTCAGCCGGAGTATTATATATACTGTTATTATTGTGATTTGACAAGCAGAATACAAAATGTGTGAAAAGGCGGATAAAAACGGTAGAATGCGTAAAATGTGTGAAAAACTACGGTATATAGCCGAAATACAAATGCAATAATCTGCGAAAATTTGAAGTCAATAAAATTAACGTGTAAAAGATAAAAGCGCCGAAATGAGGAGTTTTCCACAATTTCGGCGCATTTTCAATTTTTTGTAAAATACTGTTTAATCAATGTTTAAATAGATCTCTATCATTTAAAGAATTTTGCAAAATTCCTATATATAGCCATTTAATCATTTAAATGATAATTGCAAATTTTAAACAGTTACTATGAATTTGAGTTTAAGATCACGCAAAATAGGCTGCGCAACTGTGCAACTAAATCAAGCTTGCTACACAACCAGTTGCGCACCCTGTTTTTATACACCTTGTATATTATTTCTTGTGCTTGTTTCTGTTTATAAAGTCTGAAAACTGCTCAAAAACTTGACGTTCAAGTGGTGAGGTTAAGAATTTATTTCGGTTATATAACTCCTGCATTCGTTTCTCTCGGATTTTAGCAGAAGTAATTGAGATATTACATAAGTCGGCTATCTCCTCCGCCGTTTTTAATACCAAGTCCCCACAAAACACAAGCCGGAGCTAATACGCCAATTGCAAAACGCTCGGCGGCATATTCGTCTTTTTGAGTCAGTTCTATTAAACCTTGATGCCCCAAAACAATATGACCGATTTCGTGCAAAATGGTATACCTTGTTTGCGGAACAGGAGCCTCCTCTACTACTATTAAGAGCTGTCCGTTTGCGTTGACGGTTTTTCCTCTTTCACCTGATTTGAGAACGCCAGAAATGTCCCGTCTTACGATTATTCCCATTTCAGCGGTAATTGATTTTAAATCTATAGGCAAGCTTCGCACATTGTGCCGGATCAGAAATTGCCACGCAGCGTCACGTGAGTTTTTGTAAATTTCATAATTCAGAAGAAACACCTCCGAAAGATATTTTTCTCTTTCAAAGGTGTTTTTATTATTGCTAATAGTCGGTTTCTTCTGGAAGCTGGTTAATCCTTTCGAGTTCTTCTGCTGTAAGAGGTTCAATTATTCCTTGTCTGTCCGTTCTTCGGGCGATCTGAGTACCAACAATCCTCTGTTTGTAAATTATTGCTTCTCTTTGACGTTTTACTTCGAGCCATTCTTCCATTCTGCCTATTATTTTTAACTGCTCACGTTCGTCGAAATTCTGAAATACTTCAAGCAATTCAATTTCATTTTGTTTTAATTCGTTTTTTATGCCTGTTAATAAGTAATCAATGGTTGTATTTAGATAATCGGCTACGAGTTTAAGTTTATCACACGATGGACTTTGCTTTTTCCATTTGCCTATTATACCATTGCTCAATCCCACAGCCTTTTCTAATGCTGCTATACTAAGTCCTTTTTTTTGCGCTAACTCGCATATTCTGTCAACCATTGACAAAATAAATCAACTCCTTTTGTACAAAATCACAGTAATAGATAATTATCTAAAAATCACTTGACATTTAGATAATTATCTATTATAATATACTTAACGAATATCTCAGGGCATAAAAAGCCTTATGATAATTGTATCACAAGAAACTTGAAAAGTAAACAGAAAAGAGGAAATTTTTATGAATGAAATCATAATTAATAATCTTAACGGAGAATTGACCGTTTCCAGCTTGCAGATAGCAAGAGACTTTGGCAAAAGGCACGATCATGTTATTCGTGACATTGAGAATATCATCCCCCAAATTTGGGGGATGACTAAAGACATCAAAGCCGAAAATTCGGCTTTGACTAAAATGTTCATCGAAACGACCTATACCGCCGGAACTGGTAAACCGTACAAGCGTTATGATATTACCCGAGACGGATTCAGCCTTTTAGTCATGGGATTCACCGGAAAGAAATCTCTTGAATGGAAGCTGAAATATATCGAAGCTTTCAATCTCATGGAGGACAAGCTTCGGAACAGTCTTAACGGAATAAATCTCGAAGAAGTTATCGTGAAGGCGGTTTCTTTGGCAGTAAGTGAAACAGTCAAGACTTTGATACCGTTTATTATGACATCAACATCACAGCCTGCTCCACAGCCGACAAGGCGTATACGAAAGAAGTACAAACACACTACGCCAAGCAAAATCTCAACGCTTTCGCCGGAACTCAAACGTCAGATTGACGATATGATTATTTCAGGCGAATATTCATGTCAGAAAATCGCTAACTTTATCATGAACAACAGCGATATTGAGATTTCTCAGATGGCTGTCAACAGGTACAAAAGGAATTATTTCAGCTATGACGGTGACGAGAATGTTCAACTTTCGCTGTTTTGAGGAGGAGATTTTATGAAAGTAAAATTAAAAAAGCATAAAAAATCACCTGCTCCGTGTGCAACGGAACAGGTAAAAGTCAAAAGCACTATTGAAACACTCAGAAATGCACGCGCCTATGGAGTACCAATTTATGTGGTTTATGATCGTGGATACCAGCAGTTCATAGACTTAGCGGACAGGATTCAAAAAAACAAAGAAAAAACGACTGCTCTGTGTGCAACAGAGCAGATGAAAAAGCACTTTACAACTTTGAATTGGATTTATTCAAGAATAAAGGAGATTCGTGAAGTCTCGGAGATATCAGAAGCGTGCGAGCTTTTGAAAACAGAAGAATGGATATGCCTTAAAATTTTTGAAAAAAACGGCATTATCACTTTCGTATTGTGTAAATTTAAGTAATTTCTATTTAACAGACACACGTACCATATTGATCATCATTTTTAGGAGGATAAATAGGTTTGTCACTCTTTCTTTTATCCCAACCAAGTGTATATATAGGTTGAGTGTCACCAAAAATTTTCAGTAAAATCCAACCTAAATTCAGATATTCATTTGCAGTTTTTACAAATCTAAGTTCAATAACTTCGATAATATTACTGTAATCGAATTCATCCATTTTGATCACCCCCTTTCCAACCACCATTATACACCAAAACCAAACCATTTTCAATAGAAAGGACTGATTTTATGACCTTAGGAAACAGAATCCGCAGCCGCCGTGAGGAGCTTGGATTAAATCAGATCGAGCTTGCAAAAAAGTCGAGACTAACGCAGGCTACAATATCAAGAATCGAAAGTGATCTAATTGCACCAAAAGCAACAACGCTCATAGTTCTTGCGATATCTCTCGATCTTGCACCGAATACATTTCTCAAAGACGAAAGGAGGGCGAGCTGATGAAAAGGTTGATGCTCAAAGAAGTTCTCGCTGGCTACAGAATGCGAGACGAAATAAGAATTTGTATAGAAGGCAACATTTTAATATTCTGTGGAACAGTAATGCGATTCCATAGAAAGTGTATTTTCGGACAATTCTCAAAATACATGAACTATAAGATGATAGCCACAGAAGAATGTGAAAACGGCGTTTTTGTATTACACATTTTCAATCCGGAGACATATAACTATGCAGAAAAAGATACTTGAAGCGTTCAACGAAACTCATGGCAACCGCTATAAATCATTTGAAGAAATCAAAAATGAATACCCTGTTACCGATATACTTGACACATGGCTCAGATATGAGGGAATCATCGGGTACACAAGAAATATCATCGACCTGCTCGGTGAGTGCGAGGTTTACATTGAAGAATAGCCGAAACAGCGGACAAGTATCCGCTGTCTGCCGGGGATGGTCTCCCGGCACTGACGATGGCAGACCAAGAATCTTGAAAACAGAAAAGAGGTGAAATCATGGATTTCAATTATGAAGCGTCCATATATCTCACGAAGATATCGACAGCAGTGCTGTCACTTAGCAACATGACCGGCTGTGATCTGAAACCGGAAGCGATTCGTAAGATCGTGATCACGATGCAGGAGCTGGAACAGTCGACGGCAGATTTTATCACAGACATGGATATCTCAGCCGCAGGAGCTAAGGTTTGCAGAGAAACTTTCATCCGTGCAAACAAGACAGCGATCAGGCACTTAGAAAAAATCCAGTTGCAGGGCTATCACTTTGAAGAGTTGATAACCGCCCTGAAACTGGAGAATGATACATTAAAAAAGGAACTGACCTTTAATTAATGTTCAAGTTAAGGCAACACCGCATAATTCCCCTTCAAATAAAGAATAGAAAGAAAAAGCGAC
>OIYT01001552.1_pt1 | contig 15927 bp, 18 predicted proteins | sample 1588201 | NCBI WGS metagenome assembly OIYT01 (sample SAMN03283260) | human gut metagenome | biome: human-associated habitat; material: feces | host: Homo sapiens | place: USA | collected 2013
CGTCTCGGGCTGGGATTGCAGGACGCGGTTCCACACGGCGCGTGTGGCGGCAGTGTCGTAAGGATCCATGCGGATAACTCCCTTCTGATAACCTCAGCCGGTATTTCCGGCCTTCCCGCCAGTCTATGCACGGGGAGAGAAAAGCGTGCGCGCGGGAAACGGTCTGCGGCAGCCGCGGGATTTTTCCTCTTTTCAAGCGCAGAAAAATGTGGTATAGTAATAGAGAATATAAAGATCGAGGTATTTCCCATGGACCACGACGAACACGAGCGCCTGCACGCGCTGGGCATCGCCCATGAACATGAACACGAGCATGAGCACCCGCACACCCACAAGCATCCCCATGTGCACGAAAATCAAAAGGTCGTCTCCAACCGACTGGCACGCGCCATCGGCCACTTGCAGCGCGTCAAGCGCATGGTAGACGAAAACGAGGACTGCTCCGACGTACTCATCCAGCTTGCGGCCGTGCGTGCCGCACTCGAGAGCACCGGCAAGGTGATCCTGCAGGATCACATCCAGCACTGCATCGTCGATGCCGTGGAGGAGGGCGACGAGCAGGCCATCCGCGACCTGTGCGCCGCGATCGATAAATTCTTCAAGTAAGGCAGGGGTCCATATGACCGAATTATCCAAACTGCGCAATTTCTCCATCGTTGCGCACATTGACCACGGCAAATCCACGCTGGCTGACCGTCTGCTCGAGGAATGCAAAACCGTCGATCACCGCGACATGGAGGATCAGATCCTCGATTCCATGGAGCTTGAGCGTGAGCGCGGCATCACCATCAAGGCGCGCGCGGTCAAGCTCGACTACACCGCAGACGACGGTGAAAATTACACGCTCAATCTCATCGACACGCCGGGTCACGTGGACTTCAACTATGAGGTCTCGCGTTCGCTTGCCGCGTGCGAGGGCGCGGTGCTGGTCGTGGATGCGTCGCAGGCCATTGAGGCACAGACGCTGGCCAACACCTATCTCGCCATTGACGCCGGTCTGGAGGTCGTGCCGGTCATCAACAAGATCGACCTGCCCGCCGCCCGTCCCGAGGAGGTCAAGCACGAGATCGAGGACGTCATCGGCATTCCTGCGCTGGATGCACCGGAGATCTCCGCGAAAAACGGCATCAACATCCACGCCGTTCTTGAGGCCATCATTCACGGCGTTCCCGCGCCGCAGGGCGACCGCGAAGCGCCGCTTCAGGCGCTGATCTTCGACAGCCAGTACGACTCCTATCGCGGCGTTATCGTCTATCTCCGCGTGAAAAACGGCGTGCTGCGTCCGGGCATGGACATCCGCATGATGGCCACCGGCGCGGAATACAAGGTCGTCGAGGTCGGCATTCTGCATCCGAACGAAATGATCCCCGTCGATGCGCTCGGCGCAGGCGAGGTTGGCTATCTCACCGCCTCGATCAAAAACGTCGCCGACACACGCGTGGGTGACACCGTCACCGAGGCCGCGCGTCCCTGCGCAGAGCCGCTGCCCGGCTACAAAACCGTGCAGCCCATGGTCTATTCCGGCGTGTATCCCGCCGACGGCAGCAAATACGGCGACCTGCGCGACGCACTGGAGAAGCTCAAGCTCAACGACGCATCCATGTCTTACACGCAGGAAAGCTCCATTGCGCTGGGCTTCGGCTTCCGCTGCGGCTTCCTCGGCCTGCTGCACATGGAGATCATCATGGAGCGCCTCGAGCGCGAATACAATCTCGATCTCATCACCACCGCGCCGAATGTCGTCTACCGCGTCACCAAGACCAACGGCGAAACCGTTGAGGTCTACACGCCGCTGAACTATCCCGATCCGGCCGAGATTCAGTCCTGCGAGGAGCCGTTTGTCAAGGCGAACATCCTCACGCCGCCGGAATACGTCGGCAACATCATGGATCTGTGCCAGCAGCGGCGCGGCGAATACCGCGACATGACGTATCTGGACAAGCGCCGCGTGGAGCTGCGTTATTTCATGCCGCTCAACGAGATCATCTACGACTTTTTCGACGCTCTGAAGTCGCGCACACGCGGCTACGGCTCTCTGGACTACGAAATGGACGGCTACCGCGACAGCAAGCTCGTCAAGCTCGACATCCTCCTCAACGGCGAGATCGTCGACGCGCTCTCCTTCATCCTCTTTGCCGACAACGCTTACGCACGCGCGCGCAAGATCTGCGAAAAGCTCAAGGAGAACATACCGCGTCAGATGTTTGAGATCCCCGTGCAGGCGGCCATTGGCGGCAAGATCATTGCCCGCGAAACCATCAAGGCGCTGCGCAAGGACGTGCTTGCCAAGTGCTACGGCGGCGACATCACGCGAAAGAAGAAGCTGCTGGAGAAGCAGAAGGAAGGCAAAAAGCGAATGCGTACCTTCGGCACCGTCTCCGTCCCCTCCGAGGCGTTCATGGCCGTGCTGAAGATGGATCAATGAGATGAAACACATCACCATATACACCGACGGTGCGTGCTCCGGCAATCCTGGCCCGGGCGGCTGGGGCGCGATCTTAGAGTGGAACGGGCTGGAAAAGGAGCTGTCCGGCGGCGCTGCCGACACCACCAACAACCGCATGGAGCTGAGCGGCGTGATCTTCGCGCTGCAAGCGCTGCGCGAGCCGTGCGCCGTCGACCTCTACACCGACTCGAAGTATGTCTTTGACGCAGTGGACAAACGCTGGGTCTACGGCTGGCGCGCGAAGGGCTGGATCAAGGCGGACAAAAAGCCCGCGCTCAACGTGGATCTGTGGCAGACGCTTCTGCCGCTGCTGGAAACGCATCAGGTCACGTGGCACTGGGTCAAGGGTCACGCCTCGAACGAAAAGAACAACCGCTGCGACCGTCTGGCCGTCGCCCGCGCGAAGCAGTTCGCCGCCGTCGAATAAGGAGGAGCTTTATGTTTTACGCAATTTTGGCCGGTTTTTCCGCGCTGATCGTCGGGCTGGATCAGCTCACCAAATGGCTGACCGTCCGCAACATCCCGTTTCTGCAAAACATCGACGGCGCGCAGGGCAATTTTCTCTTCTACCTGACGCACACGGAGAATACCGGCGCTGCATGGTCGATGCTGGAGGGAAAAACATGGCTCTTCACGCTCGTGATGCTGGTGTTTTTGGTCGCGGTCGTGGCGCTGGTCTGGAAAAAGGTGCTGACAAAGCCGTTTGAGCTGTGGTGCGTTGCCGCCATCGTCGGCGGCGGCATCGGCAACCTGATCGACCGCCTTGTGCGCGGCAGTGTGACGGACATGATCGGCTTTTCCTTCTGGAAATCCTTCCCGATCTTCAATGTCGCCGACTGCTTTATCACCGTCGGCTGCGCCGCCCTGCTGCTCTACGTGCTGTTCTTCGACAGGAGCAAGGCCTGACAACGGAGGGGAACGTTTGCAGCCGAAACACAACAAGCAGCTTCTCCCGCTCGCGCGGCGGCTGCGCAGAGAGATGACAAAAGAGGAGCGCCACCTTTGGTATGATTTTCTGCGCAATTACCCCGTTCGTTTCAGGCGTCAAAAAATCTTAGGAAAATATATCGCGGACTTTTACTGCGCCGAAGCAAATCTTGTGGTCGAACTGGACGGCTCGCAGCACTATACGGACGGCAATGTTGACAAAGACGCGCAGCGGACGGCGTTTCTAAATGAATACGGCGTAAAGGTCATTCGCATTGCAAACAATGAACTCAATGCCAATTTTCAAGGCGTCTGTGCGTATATTGACGCAATCGTGAAGCAAATAGTCGAACTTCGACAAGCACCGCCTGAATGAGATTCTTCGGCAAGTCAACCCCTCAGTCACGGCTGCGCCGTGCCAGCTCCCCTTACACAGGGGAGCCTTTGGAACGGACATACCGAAAGTCTCTCTGATGAAAAGAAAGCTCTTGGTGCGTACCGTTTTCGTGCTACCCTCTTCAGAGGAGCGTTTTGAAGATTTCCGGCAATTAAGGCTCCCCTGTGTAAGGGGAGCTGGCAGCCGTAAGGCTGACTGAGGGGTTGACCGGCAGCCGTTTGGCGGGCATCTTTTTGCATTTCGTCATTACAGCCAAAGAACCCTTTGACTTCGGAGCTTTTTTGTGATATAATCCAATTTATGGAGGTAGTACCCATGCTTGTAACGGCGCAGGAGAGCGGCGAGCGGATCGACCGCTTTCTTGCAGACGCACTGCCCGCGCTTTCGCGCAGCGCCCTTGCGCGCCTGCTCGAACAGGGAAACGTCACCTGCGGCGGCGCTCCCGTGCGCAAGAGCGACCGTGTTGTCGCGGGCGCCTGCTATGACGTGACCGTGCCGCCGGTTCGCCCGACGGAGCTGCTTGCTCAGCCGCTTGCGCTCGACGTGCGCTATGAGGACGACGACGTTCTGGTCGTCAACAAGCCGCGCGGCATGGTCGTTCATCCGTCCGCCGGTCATATCGACGGCACGCTCGTCAACGCGCTGCTGCACCACTGCGGCGACTCTCTGTCCGGCATCGGCGGAGAAAAACGCCCGGGCATCGTCCATCGCATCGACCGTGACACCACGGGGCTTCTGATCGTGGCGAAAAACGATTTTGCCCACGCGGCGCTCTCCGCGCAGCTCAAGGATCACACCCTGCACCGCATCTATGAGTGCATCGTGCATGGCGGCTTCCGTGAGGAGAGCGGAACGGTGGACGCGCCGATCGGGCGTCATCCGACCGACCGCAAAAAAATGGCGGTCACGGAGAAAAACAGCCGCAGCGCCGTGACGCATTGGCAGGTGCTCGAGCGGCTTGGGACTTACACCTACCTGCGCTGCCGTCTGGAGACCGGACGGACGCACCAGATCCGCGTTCACATGGCCTACCTGCGCCACCCCATCGCGGGTGACCCCGTCTACGGCGTCAAAAAGCCGGAGCTGGGACTGAGCGGGCAGTGCCTGCACGCGCGGGAGCTTACCTTTCTGCACCCGCGGACGGGTCTTCCCGTCACCGTCACCTGCCCGCTTCCGGCGGAGTTTGTGGCGGCCCTGGAGCGGCTGCGCCGCGAAATGAAATGATTGTTTTGGAGGAATTGATTATGACAGCCTACGAAAAGCTCTGCAAATGTCTCGCCTGCGTGCGGGAAAGGACGGATTTTGAGCCGGAGGTCGCGCTGATCCTCGGCTCCGGCCTCGGCGCGCTTGCCGACGAGATCAAGCCCGTGGCCACCGTGGACTATCACGACATTGAGGGCTTCCCCGTGTCCACCGTCGCCGGTCACCGCGGCCGCTTCGTCTTCGGTTACTTCGGCAAGACCCGCGTGGTCATCATGCAGGGTCGCGTGCACTATTACGAAGGCTATTCGATCGACGACGTGCTCCTGCCCACCCGCCTGATGCGCCTGATGGGCGCAAAGGTCCTCTTCCTGACCAATGCCGCGGGCGGCATCAACAAGGGCTTCCGCGCGGGCGATTTCATGCTCCTGACCGACCATATCATGTCCTTCTTCCCCAACCCGCTCATCGGCGCGAACATCGAAGAGCTTGGCCCGCGCTTCCCCGACATGAGCGAGGTCTACGACGCCGATCTGCGCGTCAAGATCCTCCAGACCGCGCGGGCGCAGGGGATCGCCCTGAAGCAGGGCGTCTACTGCCAGCTCACCGGCCCTACCTATGAGACCCCCGCCGAGATCCGTATGCTCGGCCTTGCCGGTGCGGACGCCGTGGGAATGTCCACCGCCTGCGAGGCGGCCGCCGGTCGCCACTGTGGAATGCGCGTGTGCGGCATCTCCTGCATCACGAACCTTGCCGCCGGTATCTCTCCCGTGCCGCTGAGCCATCAGGAGGTCTTTGACACGGCAAACCGTGTCGCGCCCGACTTCCGCCGTCTGGTGCGCGAGAGCATCGTGGCCATCGGAGCATCGCTGGAATGAAAGAAGTAACGCATGCGGTCAACGTCCGTCTGGGCGACGACCTTCGGAGCGTCGTCGCGCTGGATCAGACGCTGCTGCCCAACGAGACAAAGTATCTCACCCTGACGCGCCGCGAGGATATGTGGGAGGCGATCTATGCCCTGCGCGTGCGCGGCGCGCCCTGCATCGGCATCTTTGCCGCCTACGCCGTCAGCGTGCTTGCCCGAGGCATCGAGCAGCCGGATTTTGACGGATTTTACGCGGAGCTGAAGGCGCTGTGCGAATATCTCAACGCCTCCCGCCCGACCGCCGTGAATTTAGGGCATATGCTGCGCCGCATGGAGCGCACCGCGCTGGAAAACCGCGCGCTGGAGCGTCCGGCCCTGCTCGACCGTCTGACGGCCGAGGCGCGTGCGATCCACGAGGAAGACATGGCCATGTGCCTGCGCATTTCCGAATACGGTCTTTCTCTGCTCCACGCGGGAGACAATGTGCTCACGCACTGCAACGCAGGCCCGCTGGCAACCTCCCGCTACGGCACGGCGCAGGGGCCGTTCTTCCTTGCGAAGGAGCGGGGTATCGACCTGCACGTCTGGGTCGACGAAACGCGGCCACTGCTGCAAGGCGCGCGCCTGACGAGCTACGAGCTGACCCGCGCGGGCGTGAACTGCACGCTCATCTGCGACAACATGGCAAACGCCGTCATGCAGCAGGGCAAGGTGCAGGCCGTTTTCTTCGGCTGCGACCGCATCGCGCGCAACGGCGACGTCGCAAACAAGATCGGTTCGTCCGGCCTTGCGGTGCTGGCGCATTACTACGGCATTCCCGTCTATTCGCTCGGCCCGTCCACAACGATCGACTTTTCCTGCCCCGACGGCGCGCACATCCCCATCGAGCTGCGCAAGCCCGACGAGATCAAGACGCTGCACTATGCGCAGCCCATGGCCGCGCCCGACGTCAAGTGCTACAATCCCGCCTTCGACGTGACCGACCATACGCTGCTTGCCGGTATCGTCACGGAGCGCGGCATCGTGCGCCCGCCCTTTGAAGAAAACTTCCGCAAACTCTTTCCGGAGGAGATGAAGTAAGTATGTATACCTCCGCAAACGAGGCAAAACAGGCGATTCTCGAAACCGGCCGCCGCCTCTGGCAGCGCGCCTTTGTCGCCGCGAACGACGGCAACATCTCCGCCCGCATGGCCGACGGCACGATCTGGGCGACGCCGACGGGCGTCTCGAAGGGCTTTATGACGGAGGATATGCTGATCCGCCTCACGCCGGACGGCGAGGTCGTCGAGGGCACCTACCGTGTCTCAAGCGAGATCGCCATGCACCTTGCCGTCTATCGGGAGAACCCCGCGCTCGGCGGCGTCGTGCACTCCCATTCGCCCGCCGCGACCGCTTACGCGACGCTGGGGCGCGACTTCGACCTTGCCATCACGCTCGAGACCGCCGTGCAGCTCGGTGTCATCCCCTGCGCGCCCTACGCCGTGACCGGCTCGAAGGAGCTTGCGCTGGCCGCCTCGCGCTATTGCCGCGAATACAACGGATGCTTTTTGGAGCACCACGGCGCGGTCACATGGGGCAAGGACGTGACGCAGGCGCTCTATCGCACCGAATGTCTGGAGCATACGATCGTTATGTACAGCCATATGCGCGCGCTGGGCGAGGTGCGGCTGCTGACCGAGCGTCAGCTCGACGATCTACAAGCCGTGCGCGCCGTCTTCGGGATCACCACCGGCGGCCGCCCGCACGGAAGGACATGATGCCGGCACCTGAATGAGCCGTCTCTTTATTATACTAGAATCTGTTAAAAAGCTTGAAAAGCTTTTTATAGCGCCAAAGGCGCGTCAGATTCTGCATGAGACGGCGCATCGTGCGTTCGCACGATGCGAGTGTGCGTAGCGCACGGGATTCTTGATTCAATGTTTTAATCAAGAATCAGTATTAGAATAAAATCCCGCTGCGGGACGGCTCGCGGCGGGATTTTTTGCATATTTATGTAAAAAGATTCGAATTTTATGTAGTTCATGGAATTTTGCGCAAGATTTAGGCAAAAAATGTTTGAAATCTGTTGATTTTTTCTCTTTTGTGTGATAAACTGTTCGTGAGATTTTTGTTTTGTGAGGAGGCGTCTGTATGGCAATTCAGGTGCAAAGCGAGGTTCGCCCTCTGAAAAAAGTCCTTCTCAAGCGCCCCGGCTGCGAGCTGGAGCAGCTTGTTCCGAACGCTTTGGAGCGTTTGCTCTTTGACGATATTCCCTACCTGCGCGGCGCGCAGGCAGAGCATGACGCCTTTGCCGGCATTTTGCGCGAACAGGGCGTGGAGGTCTGCTACCTGACGGAGCTGGCCGCCCAGGCCATCGCGCAGAGCGACAAGCTGCGCGAGCAGTTCGTCGCCGATTTTATCCGCATGAGCGGCTGCGTCGCGGAGAACTACCGCGAGGAGCTGACCGAGCTGCTGCTCTCCCTGCCGGACGCAAACACGCTGATCGAAAAGACCATGACGGGCGTCCGCTTTGACGAGCTGCCGCGCCACGAGAACCGTTCGCTGGCCGCGCTGCGCTCCGACCGCGCGCATTTCGTGCTCGATCCCATCCCGAACCTTTACTTCACGCGCGACCCCTTCGCCTCCATCGGGCGCGGCGTTTCGCTGCATCATATGTATTCCGTCACCCGCAACCGCGAAACGGTCTACAGCAAGTTCATCCTGAACCACCATCCGGACTATGCCGGTCAGGTGCCGTTTTACTACACGCCCGACGAGCCGTTCTGCTTAGAGGGCGGCGACATTCTGAACCTCAGCGCCGAGACGCTGGCCGTCGGCATTTCGCAGCGCACCATGCCAGAGGCGATCGAGCGGCTGGCGCAGCACATCTTCGGCGACGAGAGCGCCACCATCCGACGCGTCCTTGCCTTCGACATCCCCAGCACGCGCGCCTTTATGCATCTGGACACCGTTCTGACGCAGATCGACGAGGACTGCTTCCTTGTCCATCCGAGCATTCTCGACTCCTTGCAGGTGTACGAGCTGACACCCTCGAAGAACGGTCAGCCGCGCGCGCGCCGTCTGGACGACACGCCGGAGCGGATCTTGGCCGGTGCCGTCGGCGTCGACCATGTCCGCCTGCTGCGCTGCGGCGGCGGCGACCAGATCGCGGCGCAGCGCGAGCAGTGGAACGACGGTTCCAACGCGCTGTGCATCCGCCCGGGCACGATCGTCGCCTACGACCGCAACTATGTGACAAACGCGCTCTTGGAAGCGGAGGGCATCGAGGTGCTGCGCATCCCCAGCGGCGAGCTTTCGCGCGGCCGCGGCGGTCCGCGCTGCATGAGTATGCCGCTTTGGAGGGCGTAAGAAATGGCATTTTCTCCCGAGACCATGGACTTCCTGTGGGGCATCCGCTTTAATAACGACCGGACGTGGTTCGCCGCGCACAAGGAGCAGTACCTGCGCACCCTGTACGAGCCGATGAAGGCGCTCTCGCAGGCGGTCGCCGCGCCGTTTCTCGCGGCAAACGATCAGATGCGCGTCCATCTGTCGCGCATTTACCGCGATATGCGGATGCACCCGTCGACATACTATAAAGACAGCCTGTGGTTCTGCATCCAGCGCCCCGGCGGCCCTTGGCTCGACCAGCCAAACGTCTGCTTCGAGATCAATCCGGAGGGCTACCGCTACGGCTTTCTTTTCTGGAATGCGCGCGTAAAGCCCATGGAGGAGCTGCGGCAGCGCATGAACGAGGATCCGGAGCGCTTTCTCTCGCTGCTGCGGCGCGCCGAGCGCAAGAGCGGCCTGCGGCTCGACGGCGACCACTACGCGAAGCCGAAGCCCTGCACGGACGATCGTCTTCTGCCTTACTTCAAGCTGAAAAATTTCTTCGCGCTGGAGGAGCGCCCCGCCGACGAGCTGCTGTTTTCGGATACGCTTGCCGATTTTTTGCAGGAAAAGCTCCTGCCGTGGCTCCCGATGTGCGACTATTGCAGCATAAATCTTGGCTGATTTGGAAAAAAGAGAACCCGTCTGCCTGCGCGCGTGCGCATTTGCAGCGGGTTCCTTCTTTTTCATTGGGATTTTAACAAAGAATTGGGTGCGCGCTGCGGCGCAAATCCGGACAAAGTAGAAGGGCGGAATGTTTGATACGAGGGGGCAGATCATGAAAAAATTGGCATGGATCCTGCTTTTGTTGGTATCTCTGGCGCTGTCCGCCCACGCGGGTGACACGCTGATCCCCGGAGGCAACGCCGTGGGCTTACAGCTTGCCTCCGAGGGCGTCAGCGTGGTGGATTTTGCCGAAGAGACACCGAAAAAAGCGGGGCTTGAAAAGGGAGATCGGATCGTCCGCGTCAACGGCGGCACGGTGACGGACGTTGCGGCGCTGCGGCAGATCGTTGCGCAGGCGCAGGGGGCTGTGCTGGAGCTGACGATCGAGCGCAACGGGAAGGAAAAAACCGTTTCCTTCGCGCCTTCCCTGAAGGACGACGAGTGGTATTTGGGCATTTACGTGCGCGACCACATCAGCGGCGTGGGCACCGTCACGTATTTTGATCCGGAGGACGGCACCTTCGCCGCGCTGGGGCACGGCGTATGCGACGGCGGCGGGCTGCTGTGTCTGCGCAGCGGAACGGTGCTTCCCACGCAGATCGCCTCGGTCACGCGCGGCAAAAAAGGGCAGCCCGGCGCACTGCAAGGTGCCGTTTTGAGCAGCGAACCGTGCGGCAGCATCGCGGAGAACACCGCCTGCGGCATTTTCGGCAGCATGGCGGCGCAGGGGGGCAACGCGGTCGCGGTCGCAAGCGCGCAGGAGGTGCACACCGGCTTTGCCGTGATCCGCTGCACCGTCAGCGGGACGCAGGTGCGGCAGTACGCCGTCTCCGTCACGGCCGTCGACGCAGACGATCAGGAGGGACGCAACCTCGTCCTCAAAATAACGGATCCTGCGCTGTTAGAGGCGACGGGCGGCATCGTGCAGGGGATGAGCGGCAGCCCCATCCTACAGGACGGCAAGCTCATCGGAGCGGTGACGCACGTGCTCGTGTCCGACCCGACCCGTGGCTACGGTATCCTGATCGAAACGATGAGAAACAGAGGGAGCAGCGCCGCTGCTCCCTCTCAGACTGCCAAAAAGGTCCGTAACCGTCAATATGAACTTCGTTACTGCTCCAATGCCTCGGCGAGCGCAAGACCCTCGTTGCGGCGCAGCGTGAAGTCGATCGCCCACGGGCTGGTGAAGACCAGCAGGCGGTGCCCCTTGTAATCCTCCAGCAGCTCCACGTCGCTCGACAGGTTCCATTCGCCCAGCGGCGGCTTGGTGATAAAGCGCAGCACCTCATAGGGCAGCGTTTCCATGCGCAGCTCCACGCCGTACTCCGACTGCATCCGATAGCGGAACACGTCGAATTGCAGCGTGCCGACGACGCCCACGATCACCTCTTCCATGCCGGTGTTCGGCACCTTGAAGATCTGGATCGCGCCCTCCTGCGCGATCTGCTCGGTTCCCTTGATAAACTGCTTGCGCTTCATCGTATCCTTCGGGCTGACGCGGGCAAAGTGCTCCGGCGCAAAGGTCGGGATACCGGCAAAACGGAACTTTTTGCCCGGCACGGTCACGGTATCACCGATGGAGAAAATGCCGGGGTCGAACACGCCGATGATGTCGCCGGCATAGGCCTCGTCGATGATCTCGCGCTCCTGCGCCATGAGCTGCTGCGGCTGCGACAGGCGCATTTTTTTGCCGCCCTGTACATGGTAGACCTCCGCCTCGCGCTCGTATTTGCCCGAGCAGATGCGGAGAAACGCCAGACGGTCGCGGTGCGCTTTGTTCATGTTGGCCTGAATTTTGAAGACGAAGGCGGAGAAATCGGGGCTGAACGCGTCGATCAGGCCGCAGTCGGCCGTCCGCGAAAGCGGCGGCGGCGTCATCTGTAAAAACGCTTCCAAAAACGGCTCCACGCCGAAATTGGTCAGCGCCGAACCGAAGAAGACCGGACTGAGCTGCCCGCTGCGCACCTCGTCCATGTCAAACTCTCTGCCCGCACCCAGCAGCTCCACGTCGTCGCGCAGCTGCTGCCAGCGCGCCGTGCCGATGTGCTCGGCGACGCTCGGATCCTCCAGCGCGACCTCTATGCGGTCGGCACGCTTCTTGCCGGACGCACCGGAGAAGAAATTGATCTGCCCCTTGCGCCGGTCATAGACACCCTGAAACTCCTTGCCGCAGCCGATGGGCCAGTTGACGGCGTAGGTCTCGATGCCAAGCTCGCGCTCCACCTCATCGAGCAGATCGAACGGGTCCTTTGCCTCGCGGTCGAGCTTGTTGATAAAGGTAAAGATCGGAATGTGCCGCATGGCGCAGACCTTGAAGAGCTTGCGCGTCTGCGGCTCGACGCCCTTCGCGCCGTCGATGACCATGACGGCGGAGTCCGCCGCCATCAGTGTGCGGTAGGTGTCCTCCGAAAAGTCCTGATGTCCCGGCGTGTCGAGAATGTTGATGCAGAAGCCCTCATACTGAAACTGCATGACCGAGGAGGTCACGGAGATGCCGCGCTGCTTTTCGATCTCCATCCAGTCGGAAACGGCCGCGCGCGCGTTCTTTTTTCCCTTGACCGCGCCCGCCTGCGCAATCGCTCCGCCGTACAGCAGGAACTTTTCGGTCAGCGTCGTTTTGCCCGCGTCCGGATGGGAAATGATGGCGAATGTCCGCCTGCGGTTGATCTCTTGCTCTAAGGTTGACATAATCCTCCTCCTCTGCCTGCATACCTTGCAAATCCGGCTTATTTTACCACAAATGCAGGGAAAATACAAGAGCGCGGCGGCTTTTTTTGCCCTGCGCCGTTGCAATGCGTCCCGAACTTTGGTATAATGGGAGCACTAACCGATGGGAGGATCCAACGATGCACCTTTTTTCACCGGAGACCGTCGTCTCGACGGAGTCGGCGCAGCAGGCGGGCGGCTCACTGGGCAGCATGAGCAATCTGCTCTCCTTTATGCTGCTGGTCATGCTGTTCGGTATGTTCGGCTACTGCGTTTATTCGGCGCTGAAGCTGAAAAAAACGTATCTGCTTTTCCCCAACAAGATCCTTTATGCCGGTAACTGCCGTCCGGAGGACTGCCTCGACCCCTACGCCTATGTGGAATTTATCTGGCCGAAGGCGCTGCTGCTGGGTCTCGGGATGCTGCTGTGCGGCGTCTTCTGCCTGCTGTGCCTGCTCGTGCCTGCGATGAAGAACAGCTTCCTGTGCGACATTCTGCTCATGGTCATCCCCGTGACGATGCTCGTGCTTTATCTGGTCGCGCAGAACAGGGGCGCAAAGCGCTTCTGGTGATCCCCGCTGCCCGCGCAGCGGGCATTTTTCAAACGAAGAGGGCAAATCGTATGGCAAGAGCGGACGTTCTGGATCTGTTAAAGCAAGACGTATTCGTCTCCGGCGAGGAGATGAGCCGCGCGCTGGGCGTCAGCCGTGCCGCCGTGTGCAAGGCGATCGGTGCGCTGCGCGCCGAGGGCTTCGAGATCGACGCTGTGCCCAATCGCGGCTACTGCCTGCGAAAGAGCGTGCTGTCCGCCGCGCGCGTGCGGCGGCTGCTGGGCGGCGACCGCATCGGCACGGTCATGGCGCTGACCGACTCGACCAACGACGAGCTGAAGCGTCTGTGCGGCGCGCCGGACGGCGTTTACTGCATCGCCGCGCAGCAGACCGGCGGACGCGGACGGCGCGGACGGCAGTTTGCCTCCCCTGCGGGCGGCATTTACCTGTCCGTTCTGCTGCGGCCTGCGGCGGAGGCGGCGGAGCTGCTGCACCTGACGCCCATGGCAGCCGTCGCCGTGCGGCGCGCCATTGCCGACTGCTGCGACGTGGAGGTCGGGATCAAATGGATCAACGACCTTGTGGTAAAAGGCAAAAAGCTCTGCGGCATCCTGACGGAGCTGTGCTGCGAGGCGGATACCGGCCACGTGCAGAGCGTGATCGTCGGCGTGGGTATCAACTGCAACACCGATCCCTTGCCGGAGCCTCTGCGCGACACGGCGACCTCTCTCCGTCTTGAAACGGGACATCCGATCGACCCGAATGCCCTTGCCGCTGCGATGGTGCGGCGACTGTGGGAGATGGAGCGGGCGCTACAGACGGAAAAGGAAGCCTATCTCGCCGAATACGCCGCCTGCTGCGTGACGCTCGGAAAGCAGGTACAGGTCATCCGCGAGGATACGCGCCGCTCCGCCTTTGCCGAGGGGATCGACGATAGCGGCGGCCTGATCGTCCGCTACGAGGACGGAACACGCGCCGTCGTCAGCGCCGGAGAGGTCTCCGTGCGCGGAATGTACGGATATGTATGATTTTGACAAGGAGGTCACTTGGAATGAACGACGTAATTCGCTGCCTGACGGAGCGCCGCAGTTGCCGCCGCTACAAATGCCGGCAGGTCGCGCCGGAGGCGCTTGAGCAGATCCTGCTTGCCGGAACCTACGCGGCCAGTGGCATGGGCAAGCAGTCTCCCAAAATCATTGTTTTGCAAAAGCCGAAGGACATCGACCGGTTGGAGCGCATGAATGCCGCCGTGATGGGAAAGGAAGACGCGCACCCGTTCTACGGCGCGCCCACGGTGCTGGTCGTGCTGGCGCGGGCGGACGTGTCCACCTGCGTGGAGGACGGCTCGCTCGTCATCGGCAATCTGATGGCGGCGGCACAATCGTTGGGTGTCTCCTCCTGCTGGATCCATCGCGCCCGCGAGGAATTTGCCTCCGAAGAGGGCAAGGCGCTGCTGCGCCAGTGGGGCATCGAGGGCGACTGGGTCGGCGTGGGGCACTGCATTTTGGGCTATCGCGCGGAACCGCCGCGTCCCGCCGCCCCGCGCAAGACGGATTATATCGTAAAAATCTGAAAATTTACAATTTCTCTCTTGCGCCGCGCAAAAAATGCGGTATACTATAGGCATAAATCCAAAAAACAGGAGGAACTAACGCATGAAAGACAACAAGAACGGTTTGCTCAAGGGCATTCTCTGCATCATTGGCGGCGTTGTCGTCCTTGCCGGTGCGGTCGTCGCTCTGGTGCATTTCTGGGAAGACATCAAGAAGTGCCTGCCCTGCTGCAAGTGCGGCGACGAAGAGCTGCCGCAGGCAGAGGACGAGGAAGCTCCCGCGGAAGAAGCGGCTGCGGAAGCCGCTGATTTTGCCGATTGATCCCCATACACGGCGCTGCAAAATCCCTTGCAGCGCCGTATTTTCACAAAAAAGTGCTTTACAAGTTCGTTTTTTTGTGGTAGTATAGTACGGCTGACGGCTTTGCCGCAGCGCATCCGCGCGCCCAGTGAAGGGAGACCGCTGAAAAACAGCAATCCGCCGTCCCTCACTTAGCCGCAGGACAATTTTTTGAAAGGTGGAAAAACCATGATCCTCAAGGAAAAGAAGACCGCTATCATCAGCGAGTACGCGACCCACGAAGGCGACACCGGCTCTCCCGAAGTCCAGATCGCCATCCTCACCGCCCGCATCAACGAGCTGACCGAGCATCTGCGCGAGCACAAGCACGACAACCACTCCCGTCGTGGCCTGCTCATGATGGTCGGCAAGCGCCGTAGCCTGCTGGATTATCTTGCAAAGAAGGACATCAACCGCTATCGTTCCATCATCGCAAGACTGGGCATCCGTAAGTAATCCAAAATGGGCGACCCAGCGGGTCGCCCATTTTTCACAAGCACAAGCGGGAGCATTGTTTAGCAGTTGAAGGTGCGCTTTCCGTCCACGGAGCGCAGCTTCAAGTGCTAAACCTCCCGCAAAACAACAAAGGAGGTCAACCATGATTACCAGAAAGCAGTATCCCAACCATCACGTTTTCGAGACCGTCATCGGCGGCCGCACCTTCACCGTGGAAACCGGCAAGGTCGCGGAGCTGGCCGACGCCGAGTGCATCTGCCGCTACGGCGACACCACCGTGCTCGTCACCGTCACCTGCTCGCCCGACCCCAAGCCCGGCATCGACTACTTCCCGCTGACGATCGAGTTTGAAGAGCGGATGTATTCCGTCGGCCGCATCCCCGGCAGCTTCAACCGTCGCGAGGGCAAGCCCTCCGAGCGCGGCATCCTCAACAGCCGCATCATCGACCGCC
>OIYT01001553.1_pt1 | contig 15912 bp, 15 predicted proteins | sample 1588201 | NCBI WGS metagenome assembly OIYT01 (sample SAMN03283260) | human gut metagenome | biome: human-associated habitat; material: feces | host: Homo sapiens | place: USA | collected 2013
CGGATCTGGTAGACTACATTGCGCAGAATAAGGATCAGTATGATGCAATTCTTTTTGTGACTTACCTGTATTATCCGACTGTAGCAGGCATGGAACAGGCAAAAGAAAAAGCCATTTTTATTCCGACTGCGCATGATGAGCCTTATATTTACTTTAAAAGTCATGCGCCCCTTTTTACAATGCCCAGAGGCATTATCTATTTGACAGAAGAAGAAAAGACATTTGTACAGGGGCTTTATCATAATGAAGCGATTCCAAGTATTGTGGCCGGCGTCGGTGTCGATCTGCCGCAGAGCGTGGATGCAGACAGATTTCGTAAGAAATACCGGATAGATGGAGAGTACCTGATCTATGTCGGGCGCGTGGATAAGAGCAAAGGCTGCGCTGAGATGATCGAGTATTTCAGACGGTACAGAGACGAAAAACGAAAGGAAAATCCATCGGAGGACATGCTTCCGACACTTGTTATCATGGGACAGGAATTTATGAAAATCCCGGATGACCCAAATATCCGTTATCTTGGCTTCGTATCAGAAGAGGACAAGTTTGATGCAGTGCAGGGCGCAAGTGCTCTCTGGCTGCCATCGCAGTTTGAAAGCTTATCCATTTCCGTATTGGAGGCAATGTCACTCCATGTACCGGTACTCGTAAACGGAAAGTGCGAGGTATTGAAAGGACATATTAAGAAAAGCGGCGGTGGGCTTTATTACACATCATATGAAGCCTGCAAAGAAGCTATGGATATGCTTCTGCTGAATCAGGAAAAGCGTGATGAGATGGGACAGGCCGCTTATGCATATATAGAGAAATATTACCTTTGGGACAAGATACTCGAAAATATTAAAGGAATGATAGAAAAAGTATGAAGACGTTAAAAGAAATATATGAATACAGGACAATGATCAGTTCTCTGATCCAAAGAGATTTACGAGGACGGTATAAAGGTTCTGTACTGGGTTTTGCATGGACGTTTTTAAATCCTCTTCTGCAGCTTGCAGTTTATACAGTTGTGTTCTCGACCATCATGAGAGCAGGAATTGAGGATTATTATCTGTTCTTGTTTGTGGCACTGATCCCTTGGATGTTTTTCAGTTCTTCTGTATCAGGTGGAGCAAGTTGTATTATGTCACAGAAGGAAATGGTAAAGAAGATCTATTTTCCGAGAGAGGTTTTGCCGATTTCCTATGTAACCTGCCAGTTTGTGAATATGCTGCTTTCCCTGATCGTTGTATTTGCAGTTTTGATCATTTCCGGGAAAGGAATCAGCTTAAGCGCATGTCTGTATTTACCGATCATCATGCTTGCGGAGTATATTCTTGCGCTTAGTATTACGATGATCGCATCGGCTGTGACAGTCTATCTGCGCGATATTGAGCATATTCTGGCAATCGTGACGATGGCATGGCAGTTCCTGACACCTGTCATGTACTCGATCGATATGGTACCGGAGCAGTTACGTCCCGTTTTTAATCTGAATCCAATGACGCCTATCATTGTGGCATACAGAGATGTTTTCTATTATAAACAGGCTCCTCATATTTTTACATTAGTACACGGATTTATTTTCAGTATTGTATTACTGATCATTGGATGGCTTGTATTTGGTCATCTGAAAAAGCATTTTGCGGAGGAAATGTAATGAAGCCAGAAAACGCGATTGAAGTACATGATATAACGAAAAGCTTCAAGGTTTATTTAGATAAAGGCGATACGATCAAGGAAAAGGTGATTTTCAGCAATCGTAGAAAATATGAGAACAGACAGGTGCTGCGTGGCATCAGTTTTGATGTCAAAAAGGGAGAAGCAATCGGTCTGATCGGACATAATGGCTGTGGTAAGAGTACTACCCTTAAGCTCTTGACCAAGATCATGTATCCGGACAGCGGAACGATCGAGATGAAAGGTCGTGTTTCCAGCCTGATCGAGCTTGGCGCGGGTTTTCACCCGGATATGAGCGGCAGAGAAAATATCTATATCAACGCATCTATCTTTGGACTTTCCAGAAAAGAGATCGATGAAAGACTTGATGATATTATAGAGTTTTCAGAATTAGAGGAATTTATTGACAATCCGGTCAGAACATACTCATCAGGTATGTATATGCGACTGGCTTTTTCTGTTGCAATCAATGTGGATGCGGATATTTTGCTTGTGGATGAGATCTTAGCAGTTGGTGATGTGGCTTTTCAGGCAAAATGTTTTAACCGCCTAAGGGAAATCAAGAAAGCAGGAACGACAATTGTGATCGTTTCGCACTCGCTATCGCAGATTGAGCAGATTTGTGAACGTAGCATCTGGATCCATGAGGGACTGATTAAAGAAGAAGGTGCTCCGCGTATTGTGGATCCGAAATATCTGGCATATATGAGCCGGAAGAGTGAAGAACGCAAGCTGAAAGAGCGGGAATTTGCTGAAAAGAAACAGGAGGAAACAGGAAAGGAACAGTCAAAGCCGGAACAAAAAGAACAGGAAAATACTGCAGCTGCTGAGAAGGCAGAAAATCAGACAGAAGATACGCAGACAGAACAGAATAAAGAAGATGAAAAACGCTGGGGCAGTAAAGAGGTTGTGATGGATCGGATTGAAATACTGGATCAGACAGGAAAGAACAAGACCTCCTTTGATAATAAAGAACCTTTCACAATTCGCATTCATTATACAGCCAAAAAGAAAATTGAAGATGCGGTGATCGGAATTGCCATATACAGAAGTGATCAGACTTATATATACGGAACAAATACATTAATTGACTTTTCGGAGGCAGTGTCACTTGATAAAAACGGACATGTAGATCTGAAGATAGACAGAATGCCTGTTAATGCGGGAAAGTATTCTATCGATCTGGCATTTCACAGACCGGATGGATTTAATTATGATTTCTGGAGAGAATGCTGCAGCATAGAAATCCGAAACGAAAAGAGTGAGGTTGGAATTATCAGCCTGCCACACACATGGGAGATTCAGTAAAATGGAAAAATTGAAGAAGATTCCGGTGATAGGGTACATTCTGAGGGTGATTATTGCTGTCTGTAAACTGCCGAAGCATATTGATAATTTATATCAGGTGCTTGGAGAGCATAGGGAAGGCAATCTGGAAGCAATCAAAAGGTTGCAGGAGCAGAATGATAAGTTGCAGATGCAATGTGAGGAAGCACTAAGGGAGAATCAAACCTTACAAGTGCAATGCGAGGAATTAAAACGTTGGAATGCAGATCGGATGCAGGAAATTGCTGGACTCCAGAATAAAACAGATGAACTGGTAAGTTGGAATGCAGATCGAATGAAAGAAATCAGAGTACTGCAAAATTTTGAGGTGGATGAGTCTTATATAAAGAAAATGAATTTGGTCAGCAGTATTTATCCCACTCTATGGGGGGACAGTGAAAGGCTTCATATATCAGAACTTGCTTCGGTAAATTCCTGTTTCTTTAATACAAATTCCGGTCACATTATAATTGGAGATTATACATTTTCCGGATCTGGTGTAAGTATATTGGCTGGAAGTCACGATATGAGGCTGACAGGACTTCCAAGGCGGGATTGTGAATTAAAAGAAGGCTGTGATATCTCAATTGGCAAGGGTGTTTGGCTTGCATCGAACTGCACAATATTAGGACCGGCAGTGATAGAAGATAATGCTGTTATTGCAGCAGGAGCTGTGGTAACACCTGGAACACATGTGCTTAGTGGAATGGTGTATGGTGGCGTGCCTGCGCGAAAGATTGCAGAGGCAGATTTTCAACACAGTGATAGGGCATATAAGGAGGCTCTGGAACGTTCAGATGGCATTATCTTCTTAGATGGATGGTCGGAAAAAATAGAGAAATATTATCATGGTGATAAATATGTAGGACATTATATAGATGGATATAAGTCCGAAATAATGACTGACAAGAATCGAATAAACTTATTTTATCATTTGGGAAAGAGACAAGAAGTAGAACTGGAGATTGATAAAAAGAAATATATATTACAAAAGCATGAGGGTACTTTTTCTGTTGAATTAGAAAATAACACAGGTGAACCAAGAAAAGTATTTATAGAATTAAAGGAAGAAATCAAAGAATTATTTATATCATATGAAAAACAATAACTTAATGAAAGGGATAAAAAATATGCAGGAGATAAATGTAGAAGAAATTATGGCAGAAATCAGAAGAGAGATAGAAGAGAAGGGTTATAAAGAAAGCGACCTGAGTTTTCAAGATATAAAGCTCACAGAATCTACATGCATGGTAGAACAATTAGATGTAAATCGACTGGAGAGCCTGATCAATGCTGCAAATGCTTCCACACGCGTAGATTTTTATAAGCCTATTACGGATGGTGGCATTAAGGGACTTGTGAAAAAATTAGTCCGAAAAATGGTCAAATCATTACTTTTACCAATTTGTCAGGACCAGGAAGCTTATAATAGTCTGCTGGTACAAACAGTTAATCAAATGAACCTGTATATAAAAGAACAGGAAAAAAGAATTTCAGATTTGGAGAACATAATCACTAGAGAGGGGAAATAGTTTCATGAAGGTGATACAGCTTTTGACAACTGTCTCTATGGGAGATGCTGTTAGTAATGATACCATAGCTTTGCATGATATATTGTTAAAAAACAATTATGAAACCAGTATTTATGCAGAAAATATAGATAGTAGATTGCCGAAAGGACTGGTAAAGAATTATAAAAATTTACCAGCGTTAAAAAAAGAAGATGTAATTATATATCATTTGTCAACGGGAACCGCTTTAAATGATCTGATTAAGACCTTTAAATGCAGAAAGATTATGATATATCATAATGTCACACCGCCGGATTTCTTTAGTGAATATAGTATTATAAGTTATGAACTGTGCAAAAAGGGATTAGATCAGACAAGGGATTTGAACAATACTTTTGATTATGTTCTGGCGGATTCAGAATTCAACAAGCAGGATCTGATCAGGATGGGATATAAATGCAAAATTGATGTTTTACCGATTTTGATCAAATTTGAGGATTATGAAAAGAAACCCAATAAGCTGGTAATGAAAAAATGCGATGATGGGTATACTAATATTATATTTGTAGGCAGAATTGCTCCGAATAAAAAGCAAGAAGATGTAATAGAAAGTTTTTATTATTACAATAAATATTACAATGAAAAATCACGACTTATTCTTGTTGGTTCTTATGGTGGTACGGAAAAATATTATGTCAGATTGAAGGATTACAGTGAAAAACTTGGTGCGAAAAATGTAATCTTTACAGGGCATATTAAGTTTGATGAGATTTTGGCATATTATCATATGGCAGATTTGTTTTTGTGTATGAGCGAGCATGAGGGATTTTGTGTTCCGTTAGTGGAATCTATGTATTTTGATGTTCCAATCATTGCCTATGACAGCTGTGCAATTGGTGGTACATTAGCGGGAAGCGGCATTTTGTTAAAAGATAAAAAGGCATTAGAGACAGCAGGTGTTATGAATTATGTTTTAACACATGAGCAGATCAAAGATGAATTAATAAAAAATCAGAAGACGCGTTTGGCGGATTTTGACAATGAAGTAATTGCAAAACAATTTCTGGAATATTTAAGTAATTATTTGGAGAATGCATAATGGAAAAGATATGCTTTATAGTACAAAGATATGGATTGGAAGTAAATGGTGGCGCAGAGCTGCATTGCAGACAGCTGGCAGAACATATGTTGACATACTATGATCATATAGATGTCTTAACTTCAAAAGCTATTGATTATATGACCTGGAAGGACGAATACAAAAAAGAGGAAGAAATAATCAATGGAGTTCATGTAAAGCGTTTTTCTGTAACACATAAAAGGAATGCAGATGAATTTAATTCCATTAATCAGTTAGTATACGATGGCTGTTTACCTCAGGAAAGAGAAGAAGAGTGGGTAGATAAACAGGGTCCGGCTTTACCTAGCTTATGCAAATATTTACGAGAGCATAAGGAAGAATATAAAGCTTTTATATTCTTTACATATTTATATTATCCGACAGTAATGGGAATTAAAGAGGTTGCAGATAAGGCAATAGTAATACCTACTGCACATGACGAACCGTTTCTGAAAATGCAGATTTTTAAAAATGTATTCAATCTTCCTAAAGCATTTTTATACAACACGGAAGAAGAAAGACAATTGGTAAACAGAAAATTTCATAATGAGAATATACCAAGTAAACTTGGCGGCGTAGGTGTGGAATTGCCTGCAGATATTAATGCAGATCGGTTTAAGCATAAATATAAACTGGATAAATTTATTGTATATGTTGGACGAATTGATGAAGGAAAAAATTGCAATCAACTCTTTGATTATTTTCAGGAATATAAGAAAAGAAATGACCAGGATATAAAGCTCGTTTTAATGGGAAAACCGGTAATTCCGATTCCTAAGAATAATGATATTATAAGTTTGGGATTTGTGGATGATCAGGACAAGTTTGATGGAATTGCAGCAGCGGAAGTGCTTGTATTGCCATCACGTTTTGAAAGTTTATCTATGGTTGTGTTGGAAGCAATGAGTGTTGATACACTGGTGCTTGTTAATGGGGAATGTGAAGTACTTAAGGGGCATTGTACAAAAAGCAATGGAGCATTGTATTATAAAAATTATTTTGAGTTTGAAGGTACGTTGAATTACTTATTGACACATCCGGTAGAAACAAATGCAATGAAGCAGAATGCAAAAGCATATGTACATGATAATTACAGATGGGATGTTATAACAAAACGTCTGGAAGAGTTGATCCAATTAATATAGGAATAGGGTAAAACATGAAGAAAATAGGAATTGTAACACCATGGTATGGGGAAAAAATCACAGGTGGAGCCGAAATGGAAACAAGGGATCTTGCAAAGCATTTAAGAGAAGCAGGGGTCGGAATAGAGGTTTTAACAACCTGTGTTGAGAGCTTTTCAAGTGACTGGAATAAAGAATATCATAAACCGGGAGTTACAACTGAAGCAGGGGTTGTAGTAAAACGCTTCCGATCTGATAAGAGAGACGCAAAGGCATTCGATGCTGTTAACTATAAATTGATGCAAGGAGAAGCTATTAGCAGAGAGGAACAGTTGATATTTGTTGATAATGCAGTAAACAGTCAGGATTTGTATGCCTATATGCGAGAAAATCAAGATGACTATACAGCTTTTTTATTTATACCATATATGTTTGGAACTACCTATTATGGTTGTCAGGTAAATTTAAAAAAATCGGTGTTGATTCCATGTTTTCATGAAGAAAGCTACTTCCATATGGATATTTTCAGGGAGACATTTTCAAAGGTTGCAGGAATTGTTTATAATGCTGCTCCGGAAATGGAACTTGTTCATAGCAATTATGAGTTAGAGGACTATGTCAGAGAAATTGTAATGGGTATCGGAATGGATACAAATGTTCATGGACAAGCAGATAGGTTTCGGGAAAAGTATTCTGTTAAAGACGATTTTATATTATATGCTGGTAGGAAAGATGCCGGAAAAAACGTGGATATTTTAATTCGTTATTTTGCAGAGTATAGAAAAAGAAATAATGAAAATATAAAACTTATATTGATTGGGGGAGGAAATATTGAAATCCCGACAAGTGAAAAAGATTCCATCATAGATTTGGGTTTTGTAGATAAACAAGATAAATATGATGCGTGCGCAGCAGCTTTGTGTTTATGCCAGCCCTCTACTCATGAAAGTTTTTCTTATGTAATCATGGAAAGCTGGTTGTGCGGTCGGCCGGTTCTTGTGCATGAAGGATGCGAAGTCACAAAGGACTTTGCAATTCGATCACAAGGAGGATTGTATTTTAAAGATTACTTTGAATTTGAGGGATGTATTAATTACTATAGGGATAATCCATATGTTGCAAATTCTATGGGCGAAAATGGAAGGCAGTTTGTAAAAGATAGTTTTGACTGGAATGTTATTGTAAGTAAGTACAGTAATTTCCTAGATGAAATCGAATAAAATGAGGAGATTATAAGATGGGCAAGATAGGGGCATTTGTAATGACTACGCTTATATCGGGTGTGGCAGTGATGGTTGCAGAATGCATTCAGAAGAATAACAATAAAGATAAAGTTAAGAATACAGCAATGGCTGTGGTGATAGCAGATGCAATAATGGGTATCCTATATTTGGCGCTGAAAGATAAATATACAATATATGAGTTTATTTTCATTAATATAGCAGTAGCGTTTGTATGTGAATTTTTTGCTTTCCCAGTTTCTAAGAAGAGAAAAATAGAGAAAAGTGATGTACTTAAGCTGATATGTATGGAGAGCATGGTTGCTGCAGTTTATTCTATCCTGACTTATGGACAAACGATAATACATTCTGATACTGCTACTGCAACATTATTGTCTGAAAGCATTTTAAAACACCATAGCTTTTTTCCAAGGACATGGAATTATGCTAATGGTGATATTTGGGTTTTATGTAATGGACTTGCGTGTATATTGCCTACATGGTTTATGAATAATCAATCGTTGGCTCGAATGATAGGGTCTGCAAGCTGGTTGTGCATAGTGTTATGCGGAGTAATATACCAAAGTAAAAAAATGTATAAAAATGACTCGTGGGTATTGTCTATACCGTTAATGTGTATTTTTCTTTTTGAATCTGCAGGTATGGTGTTATATGAGGCCGCATACACGGGACAGATATTGTGGTTGGCTATTTGCCCTGTATTGGTTTGCAAGGCTTATGATTGTAACGAGAAAAACAAAAAAAAATATTATTTGGTATTCTTTATATTAACAGTTTTGTTACTAATGGCTGGAATTCGTATGATGGCAGAGCAAACAGTTCCGTTGCTAGGAGCTATAATGATTATGTTTGGATTAACAGCTATATGTGAAAAAAATTCAAACTGGGAAGGGAAGATAAGAAATCTGGTTTATATGCTAACAGGTATAATCATTCCTACTGCATTAGGGTATGGGATATACAAATGGCTAACAACGTGGCATAATGTTAATAATACAGTTAATAATCAAACTGTTTTTGTAGAAGATATATCTGCGCTGGGAAGAAATACTGTAAATCTCCTTAAAAATTTTTTGGAGTGTTTTGGTTATGTGGGAAATGTACAATTGTTTTCCATTTCTGGAATGCGAAATTTGATTTCGATAATAGTGGCGGGACTTGTCTGTTTTGTCATTCCTGTTTTACAGGTTAAGAAAATACAGCAAGAAACTAGGGAAGTTCAATTTTTCTTCGCATTTGGATTGATACATAATCTTATTATGATTATATTAGCTGTTTTTACAGGAAAAAGTGAAGCCAGATATCTTTTGACATCAGTATTTATATGTATACTGGTTGCAGCGCGTTATGTATATGAATATTGGATGAATGGAAATGTGGTAAGGGATACTATCTTGGTGTTTAGTTTTACAATCGCAACCTGTATTGAGTGTGTAGGATTATTACAATCAAGTATAGGATGGAGTTCTGTATTACAGGAAAAAAAAGAATTTAATCAAGAAATAGTGTCAAGAGGATTGAATAAAGGATATGCAACATATTGGAATGCGTATACTAATGAGGTATATTCTGATTTAAAGGTTAGATATGCAGGTGTAAATTTATCAGAAACCTCAATCACTCCTTTTAGATGGTTAGTGGATGATGATGTTTATAAGGATGAAGGCGAAAAGACGTTCTTGCTTTTAGATGAGTCTGAAAATCAACTTATACAATCATCAATAAGTATTATTTGCGGAGAACCGATTGATACCTTTACAATAGATGGCAAATATATTTATGTGTTTGATCATGACTTAAGTAGAGATATAACAAATTAAGATATATAGGAAAAGAGGAAGAATATATGATCAGTTTTAATGTACCACCTTATGTAGGAAATGAAATGGAGTATATCCAACAGGCTGTTGATGTTCGAAAAATATGTGGGGATGGACAGTTTACTAAGAAATGCAATGCATGGATTGAAGAAAAAACAGGGACTTCGAAGGCTCTTTTAACGACTTCCTGTACACATGCGACAGAAATGGCAGCAATTCTTTGCGATATTAAGCCAGGAGATGAAGTGATCATGCCTTCTTATACTTTTGTATCTACTGCTGATGCATTTGTTTTAAGGGGAGCAAAAGCTGTATTTGTAGACATTAGACCTGATACTATGAATATTGATGAAAGTCTAATTGAAGCAGCTATTACGGAGAAGACAAAAGCTATTGTTCCGGTACATTATGCAGGTGTGGCTTGTGAGATGGATACAATTATGGCACTTGCAAAGAAATATAATCTGAAAGTAGTGGAAGATGCTGCGCAGGGAGTTATGAGTACTTATAAAGGAAAAGCTCTTGGCTCTATAGGAGATTTTGGCTGCTATAGCTTCCATGAAACCAAAAATTATTCTATGGGTGAAGGTGGAGCTCTTTTGATTCGGGATGAACATGATATAGAGCGGGCAGAGATTATCCGTGAAAAAGGAACTAATAGAAGTAAATTTTTTAGAGGACAAATTGATAAATATACATGGGTGGAGGCAGGATCGTCTTACTTGCCAAGTGAATTAAATGCTGCATATTTATATGCACAATTAGAAAAGGCTGATGTAATTAATGATGCAAGAATGGCATGTTGGAATACATATTATCAGGAATTGCTCCCGTTAAAGGATGCCGGAAAAATCGATCTGCCATATGTTCCGGAAGATTGCGTGCACAATGCGCATATGTTTTATGTGAAAGCAAAAGATTTACAAGAACGTTCTGCATTAATTGCTTTCTTGAAAGAAAATGGAATAGGATGTGTATTTCATTACATTCCATTGCATACGGCTCCTGCTGGAAAGAAGTATGGTAGATTTGCGGGAGAGGATAAATATACGACAAAAGAAAGTGAAAGATTGGCACGCCTTCCAATGTATTACGGATTGTCAATAGATGATGTCAAGATGGTATGTGACAAGATTAAGGAGTTTTATAAATAATATAATAGTCTGACATGTAAAAGTGAAATGAGGATAAGAATGAAAATATCAGTAGTAGTTCCTGTGTATGGTTGTAGAGCTGCCCTTCCAGAATTATATAGAAGAATAACAGAGGCAGTAACAAAGATAACTGAAGATTATGAGATTATATTAGTAAATGATAATTGCCCACAGAATTCATGGGAAGTGATCGAAGAACTCTGCCAAAAGGATAATCATGTGAAGGGAATGGAGCTTTCGCGTAATTTTGGACAAATGAAGGCTATTCTTGCCGGTCTTGACTACTCTACGGGTGATTGGATAGTAGTTATGGACTGTGACTTACAGGATCGACCAGAAGAAATAATACGGTTATATGAAAAGGCACAGGAAGGCTATGATGTGGTATTTGCAAGACGTAAGCAAAGAAAGGATTCACCATTAAAGGTGTTGCTTGCTAAAACTTTTTATAAGATATATGAATTTGCTACAGATGGAAACTACGATGGTGCTATTTGTAATTTTAGTATAGTAAAAAGAGAAGTGATTGATAGTTATTGCACTATGCGTGAACAACACCGTGGATATGTAATGTACATTAAATGGTTAGGATTTAGACAGGCGGTTATTGATGTTGAACATAATGAGCGTTATGAAGGAAAATCCGTATACAGTTTAAAAAAACGTATCAATATGGCTATGGAACTTTTAACATCTCAGTCAGATAAAGTATTACGGTTATCAGTTGGATTGGGATTTGGAATGACGCTTATATCACTTATTGTGATATTGGCCTTGATTATTCAATATTTTTCGATGCATGTATCTCCAGGATGGACAAGTATTGTTGCATCTAATTTTTTGATTGGCGGAATTATAATTATGGTAGTTGGTATTGTCGGGATATATGTTGGAAATATATTTATGCAGTCAAAGGGAAGACCTTTGTATGTTGTGAGACAAGTCTTAAATGATGAATCTGAAGGAGAAACAAAATGAAGAAAATAGTCATTTTTGGAGCGACTGGTAACATTGGTGCATATCTGGTTGATTACTGCTATCAGCATATTAATAAAAAACAATATGAAATTGTAGCGGTAGGAAGGAAACAGACGGATTATTTTGAAAATGTATATAAAGATGGAGCGGTATCATATGTCCGCGTGGATATTTGTAAAACGGAGGATTTTGAAAAACTACCGACAGAGGATGTGTATGCAGTAATTAATGTAGCGGGGCTCTTACCAGCTTATTTAAAAGAGTATGATCCATTTGCTTATGTAGAGACCAATATCAATGGTGCGCTTCGCATATTAGAGTATGCTCGCAAAAATGGTGCAGACAGGGCATTATATACACAGACTTGGGCAGAGCAGGCAGGGTATTGGGGAAAAGAAGAAGTGCTTTCTCCTGAAATGCCAAGGAAGTTATTGTACACAGGGGATCATGCTTTTTATGCAATCACTAAGAGCATGATTGTTGACACAATGGAACATTATAAACAAGAATATGGATTAAAAAATTTTGTTTTTCGTCTACCTAATGTTTATTTATATCATCCGGAAAAATATTATTATGTGGATTGTGTAAAGAAACCGATTGCGTATAGATATATGATAGATAGGGCGTCAAATGGTGAAGATATAGAAATGTGGGGAAATCCGAATGCATTTAAAGATATTCTCTATATTAAAGATTTGTGTCAAATGATGTATAAAGCGTTATTTGCAAATGTTAATGGTGGAATATATAATGCTGGAACAGGTGTAAAGACGACTTTAAGAGAGCAAATTGAGGGGATGATAGAGGTGTTTTCACCTGCCGGACATAAGTCTAAGATTATTGAAAAACCAGAAGGGGCAGGTTTTACAAGTTTTGTTATGGATATAGAAAATGCTAAAAAGGATTTAGGATACAAACCTGAGTATACATATATTAAATATCTTGAAGACTATAAGAAAGAGCAGGAATTAGGTCGTTTTAATGATCTTTGGAGAAAATAACAATGAAGAAAAAAATAGCAATTATCGGGGCTTCTTATTTACAGGAGCCCCTTATTGAAAAAGCAAAAGAAAAAGGATTGGAAACGCATGTTTTTGCATGGGCAGCAGGCGATGTGGGCGAAAAAAGTGCAGATTTCTTTTATCCTATTAGTATTGTAGAAAAGGATGAAATATTAGAAAAATGCCGTGAAATAGGAATTGATGGCATTTGCAGCATTGCATCTGACTTGGCTGCAATAGCAGTTAATTATGTGGCTGAAAAGATGGGGCTTGTTGGAAATCCGATGTCTTGTGTGGAGGTTTCAACTAATAAGCACAAGATGAGAAGATGCTTTGAAGAACATGGTGATCCATCTCCGAAGAGTATTCAAGTAAACAGTATAGATGATTTAAAGGGAATAGATCTGAAGTATCCCATTATTGTAAAGCCGGTTGATCGGTCAGGAAGCAGAGGAATCACAAAGCTGTTATCACCAGATGGATTGGCTGAAGCAATTGAAAATGCTAAGGAGCAGGGGTTTGAAAAAACAGCTCTGGTAGAGGAATTTGCAACCGGTCAGGAATATAGCGTGGAGTTTATTTCCTGGAGAGGAAAACATAAGTTCTTGGCATTGACGAAAAAATATACAACAGGTGCTCCTCACTTTATCGAAACAGGGCATTTAGAACCTGCACCGGTTAGCAAGGCTGTTTTAGAAGAAGTAAAAAAGGTCGTATCACATGCATTGGACAGTTTAGGAATTCAAAACGGAGCATCTCATTCAGAACTAAAAATTGCCAAAGATGGAACAATAAAACTAATAGAAATTGGCGGTAGAATGGGTGGAGACTGTATTGGAAGTTCTCTTGTAAAATTATCTACGGGATTTGATTTTGTGGATGCAGTTATTGATGTGGCAATGGGAGTAGAACCAAGGCAGTTATGTAATAAACAATCTGCAGCCGCAGTCCGCTTCGTTTTCTCCAAAGAAGATGTGGATTGCCTGAAACAGATGCAGAAGGATAATCCGGAAATTATAGTTGAACAGGATGTACAGGAAATCACAGATCATGCAGTGGTAGATAGTGGATCAAGATTTGGCTATTTTCTTTTCGCAGCTGATGACGTAACTCTTTTGGAAAAATATTTACCGGATATGGTGGTGGAATAATGACAAAACAGAAAATGAAAACCTTATTGCTGCTGCATATCATGCTGATGATTTATTCTATGAGTGGTATCTGTAGCAAAAAAGCGGCGGGAACAACATTTTTAAGCTTGGAATTCTGCATTTATTATGGACTTATTATTTTACTGTTGGGTTTTTATGCAATTGGCTGGCAGCAGATCATAAAAAGACTTCCGCTTACCACTGCGTTTGCGAATAAAGCGGTCACTGTAGTCTGGGGCATTATATGGGGATTTGTGTTTTTTCATGAACCAATTACGGTAGGAAAAGTTGTGGGAGCAGTGCTTGTTATTGCAGGAGTAGTGCTATACGCTTATGCGGATCAGGAGGGCGAGGCAAATGAATAGAACAGTTATGCTTTACTCACTTTTTCTTTTATGTGGCGTGTTTATCAGTGCAATATCACAAGTAATGTTAAAAAAAGCTGCATTAAAAAAATATGATAATGTGGTTAAAGAATATTTGAATCCTTTAGTCATATTTGCATATATGCTTTTTGTAGGAACGACATTTTTGTCTATATTGGCATATAGGGGTATTCCACTGTCAATGGGACCAATATTAGAAGCAACGAGCTATATTTATGTTACTATTTTCGGTGTGAAAATATTTGGAGAAAAGATAAATAAGCAAAAAATGCTGGCTTTAATATTAATTATTGCGGGTATTATCATATATTCATTATTAGGATAAAGAGAGGGAGAATGAGTGAGTTTTTCCAAAAGAGATACAAATATTGTTAAAGGTGTGGCGATAATAGCAATGCTATTTCATCATACATATCCCAATAACACAGGGATACCTATCATAAATACTGAAAATGTAAGTGTACTGCTTATACTGGCTACATCATCCAAAATATGTGTAGCACTTTTGACGATTTTAAGCGGATATGGTCTACGGGAAAGCTATAAGAAATTTGAAACCTATGAAGGAAAATTTAAAAATGCAAGATTTGTATTCTCACACTATTTGCAATTATTATCTTTATATTGGGTTGTAGTATTGTTTTGTTTATGTACAACATATGTGCAAACGGGAAAGGGTTTTTCGTTATATGGTTCTGGAATAACAGGATTCGTATATTGTTTGTTAGATATGCTGGGACTGGGAATGGTATTTCATACCCCCATCTTGATAGGCGGATGGTATCTCACTGCTATTGTGGTGTTCTATATATTGTTTCCGCTATTGGTGCTATTGGTTAAAAAGTTAGGACTGTTATTTGTGGGAGTAACATACTTGCCATGGATATATTATCTGGTACAAAAAGATTATAATATACATACGGATTGGTGGCTGTTTTATTTATTTTCATTTGTATTAGGAATATATCTTTCGGAGAAGAACATTTTAACAAAATGGAAAGAAGCATCATCTATAAAGACTGGTATTTTTTCAGTAGTGTTTTTATGTGCTATGATAATAGTACGCTGCTTTATAGCTTTACCAGCAGATCCTTTTTTGTCAGTAGCTATTATTGGAGCGGAAATACAGGTGCTATCTAAAATATCAATAATTAACAATATACTTGAAAAATGTGGTGCTATGTCGGCGAATATGTGGCTGATACATCCTTTTATTATAGAAAAACTAAATAATCTGGGATTTGTTGATTACACAGGAAAATTTATGATCTTATTTATCGTTAGCATAGGCATGGCTATTTTATTAGAAGATCTCAAAAAACAAATAGGCTATAGTGAAATTGTGATAAAATTAAGGGAAAAAATTATTAGTTAAAATTGGAAGAAAAAAGAATGAAAAATGCATTAATCACAGGAATTAACGGACAGGATGGTTCTT
>OIYT01001554.1_pt1 | contig 15903 bp, 18 predicted proteins | sample 1588201 | NCBI WGS metagenome assembly OIYT01 (sample SAMN03283260) | human gut metagenome | biome: human-associated habitat; material: feces | host: Homo sapiens | place: USA | collected 2013
GCTGTCCTTAGTACGAGAGGACCGGGATGGACGTACCTCTGGTGCACCAGTTGTCCTGCCAAGGGCACAGCTGGGTAGCTAAGTACGGACGAGATAAACGCTGAAAGCATCTAAGCGTGAAACTCCCCCTGAGATGAGATCTCTCACTCTTCATGAGGTAAGGGCCCAGGAAGACTACCTGGTAGATAGGCCGGAGGTGGAAGTGCGGTAACGCATGTAGCTGACCGGTACTAATAGCCCGAGGGCTTGACCTACGAAATGCAGGCGGCCTGAAACGTGAGCGGAAGTCACATTGTTCGGTTTTGAGGGTGCAGAAAGCGCACACTCAAGGAGTCCGTTTTCAAACCAGCGGAGCGTTTGAAAATGGAAGAGGAGACGCAGCGAAATGAGCGAGCTTTGCCTGAAGGGCGAAGCGAGGGATATGGAGCATGTGTCGACGATGTGCACCTTTAGCTCAGTTGGTAGAGCAACTGACTCTTAATCAGTGGGTCCCCGGTTCGAGTCCGTGAAGGTGCACCATGGCCCGTTGGTCAAGTGGTTAAGACAGCGGCCTCTCACGCCGTTAACATCGGTTCGAATCCGGTACGGGTCACCAGCTCAAAATTGCTCCTGAGGCACCCATCCCGCCTGACGGCGTGATGGGATGCCGGACGGGTCAGTTTTTCGCCGTTAATTCGCGAACATTGCATTGGTTTGTGAATTGGAAAGCGGAATAGATGAAGGTGCTTGACAAAGCGCGGGGAAAAGTTTATAATGCAGTTGTTTTCCGGCAATACCGGATAACATAGACGTCGATCCAAATCCGAAGCAAACCAGCGAAGTGTTTGCTGAGGAAAAGGAGGAGCAAGGGAGCGAATGAAGTTTTCGCCGAAAGCGGAAACGGAGTTGAGCGGACTTTGCGACGACGCAGTTGGTGTTGATTAGAGTGAGGGTCCACCCGTTCCCATTCCGAACACGGTAGTTAAGCTCATTTCTGCCCACAATACTTGGCTGGCGACGGCCCGGGAAGATAGGTAACGCCAACACTGAGCGGCAGTCCAAACGGACTGTCGCTTTTTTGCTCTCTGGAATAGCGTGCTTGAAGAGAAATCTTTTGTTACAATTTGTGATTCTTTTGAGATTTATTGCGCTTGTTTCTTTGATAAACTCATAAAAAACATGCAGGAAATCGGGGAAATCCTATGAAAAAGAGGAAACCTGGCAAGGATACGCTTACCATCTTGGAAAAATATTTAATTTTTTTAGAGGTCCCGTCTGTATATGGTTGCTATATGGGCGATTGACCACGGAGTTGGCCTATGACGCGGAGCGGGGAGCCATTGTCCGCTCAGCGCCAATTGTAGTGTTGTTTGGCAGGAAGGGGTACGATGACAGCTTTGAAAAACCAACAACTCCGCCCGCCCATTCGCCGCAGCTGGCTGCGCCTGCGGTTGGGGAAAGCGTATTATACAGGAAAGCGCTACCTGCTGTGGTGCTCCCCCAGATTTCACTGGGCAAGGGAACGAAGGACGGACCGCCTGCCTTGCGTCCAGTTTACCCATGCCACCCCGCTGACGCGCCAGCTGCGGGGCGAGGAAATGACATGGCAGCGGAACAAGGTCACGAACCTGAAGCTGGCCGTGGCCCGGCTGGACGGGCTGGTGCTGCACCCGGGCGAGACCTTCAGCTATTGGAAGCTCATCGGCAGACCCACCCGCCGCAAGGGCTATCAGGAGGGCATGGTGCTGTTCCTGGGGCGCATCGGCGGCGACATTGGCGGCGGGTTATGTCAACTATCCAACCTGATTTTCTGGATGACGCTCCACACGCCGCTGACGGTGGTGGAGCGCTACCGCCACTCCCACGACGTGTTCCCGGACGCCAACCGGACCCAGCCCTTCGGCAGCGGCGCCACCTGCGCCTATCCCCACCGGGACCTGATGATCCGCAATGATACGGACCAGAACTTCCAGCTGTGCCTGCGGGTGGGGGAGACCCACCTGGAGGGCGAGTGGCGGGCAATGCGGCCGCCGGAGCACCGCTATGAGATCGTGGAACGGGAAGCACGCATCGAGCAGATGTCCTGGGGTGGCTATGCGCGCCACAATGCTCTGTACCGCCTGGTGTACGGGACCTATGGGGAACTGCTGGAGGAGCAGTTTTTATGCACCAATGACGCCATCATGATGTACAGTCCGCTGCTGCCGGAGAAAAGCTGAAAACCGTATTGACAAACCTCGGTCATCTATGTATGATAAACATAGATGACCGAGGTATTATTTTCCCGCAGAGGTGAAAGGCTTGCTGGAATTTTACAAGTGGCGTGAGAATGTGGTGGAGCAGGTCCGCTTCAAGCCGGACCGCAAGCGCATCCGGGAGGAGCTGGACGCCCACTATGAGGACCACGTCAGGGACCTGCAGCGCATCGGCTACGACTACGAGCTGGCGGAGCAGCGGGCGCTGGGGGCCATGGGCGACGCGGAGGAGATCGGCCGGGCGCTGGACCGGGTACATAAGCCCTGGCTGGGCTGGCTTTGGATGGCCAGCCGGTGGGGCGTGATCGTCTGCGGAGTGCTGATTGCGTTTTTCTGCCTGGCGGGGAGCTTTGACGGACTGATGAATAACCTCACGCCGGTGCAGCGGGAGGGGGACTATGAGCCGGACGGCTTTTTCTTCTTCGGAGAGGGAAGTCCGGAGCGGGATGACTCCGTGCGAATCGCCGTGGGACAGGGGGACGCCACCGTGGAGCGGGTAGGATATACACTGTCCGTGCCCTATGCGGCGGTGTGGAAAGATTCCAGGATCGTGGAGACAACTGGTGAGCCCTCCTATGTTCAATACTGGTGCACCATCGTTGTGGCGGCGGACGACCAGCGCTTTTGGGGCACTGGGCCTGTTGGGTCTATGCCGTATATGCTCACAGCTGTAGACGACGCGGGGCGCACGTATGATACGGAGTGGGACCCCGATGGGGGAAATCTGGTCCCGGCGCGGCGGTATTCCGACATGTTCCGGTCCCTGTATTATTTATACATTTGGAGTCCGGAGCCGCCGGGGGAATGGCTTGAGATATCCTATCCCTATGGCGAACCCTGGAGCATCCGCATCCCGTGGGAGGAGGTGACGGCGTGAGGTTCTTGAGACTGAACCGCAAACAGAAGATCATCCGGAATTTTCTGCTGATCGCTTTGACATTTCTGCTGTTTGAATGGATGCTGGGTTTCCCGGTGCTGACGCGGGAGGGCGTGCTCCGCCGGGCGGAGCGAGGCTATCTGATGGAAGGGTCCGAACTGCTGTTTATTGGGCGTGAGGAAGGCGAGAGCGATTTTCTGGAGGGGACTATCTTTGCCCGGAACGGGAACCAGTTTCTGGCGGTGAACTATTACAGAACCCCGCTGGGGCTGCAGGGTGGCGTTCCCAAGTTCTACGACGAGCCAGACGGCATTTGCGTCCTCAGCCGGGACTGGTGGCCGTTGGAGGTCATGGCCATGGGCACCCTGGAAGGGGCGGACCGGGCGGAGCTGGAGATCACCATTCACTGGGACGGCAGTTCCGGCGGCAGGCGGTGGAACACCCAGCGGACCTACACAGCGGAGGGGGAGCGGCAAAACGACTACTGCTTTACGTTCCGATTGGAGCCCTATTACAGCGAGGAGGACGGCAGTCCCGAGGCGGAGATGGAGCGGGCGTTTTTCAGTGGTCAGGGCCCCACGTTCACCCAGGAGCCGGTCCTGCGGCTCTACGGCGCGGACGGAGAGCTGCTCCACGAAAAAAAGATGGAATATATCGATTGGGAATTTAATTTACACTGGTAAAGGAGGAGACGGTATGAAAATCGACAAGAGCCTGATGTCAGGGAGCACGACGCTGCTGGTGCTGTCCCTGCTCTCCCGGGAGGAGATGTACGGCTACCAGATGATCACGGAGCTGGCCCGGCGCTCCGACCACACCTTTGAGCTGAAGGAGGGGACGCTCTACCCCATCCTCCACGCCCTGGAGGCGGACCGGCTGGTGACGGTCCGGGAGAAGGAGGCGGAGACGGGCCGGATGCGGAAGTACTACCGCATCACCCGGAAGGGCCTGAAGGTCCTGGAGGAGAAGAAGGAGGAGTGGAACGTCTTTACGGAGAAGGTCAACGCCGTGGTCTGCGGCATCTCCCCGGCGTGACAGGGAAGCACTTGGCATTGGGGGGAGGCGAGCGGCCCATGAGAGAGGTAAAAGCGGATATCCGGGTGGACCCCGCGTGGCGGGGCTGGGTTCGGGAGGTCTTGGAACAGGTGCGCTTCCGGCCGGACCATCAGGCCATCCAGAAGGAGCTGCTGGCCCATTTGGAGGACGGCAGGGCGGATCTGGAGCGGCTGGGGTATCCCAGGGACCTGGCGATGGAGCGGGCCTTGCGGGCCATGGGAGACGCCGGAGAGGTGGGCCGCGCTCTGGACCGGGCCCACAAGCCGTGGCTGGGGTGGCTGTGGCAGGTCAGCCGGTGGCTGGCGGCGCTGGCGCTGGCGCTGGCCCTCTGCAATCTGACGTTTTGGGGATGGCCTGATTGGGGCCAGTCCGCCATACCGCTCAATACGCCTGCGCAGGGGGTGCCGGAGGCGGGCATCTATCCAAGGTCTTTCCAGGCGGGTTCGTATCAGGTTCAAATCAACGGGGCGCGCTATGAGGAGACGGACATAGAGGGCCGGTATATGCTGTCCTTGGAACTGACCGCGTCCACGCCGAAATTCTGGCTGGACGGGCCAAACTTCAACGGTTGCCTGGAGGCGGAGGACAGCAATGGCGTACGGTATGAGGAGAACAAGTATCCCTATGTCCAAGGCAGCTCCCCCAATGACGGCCGCTGGAAAAACGACTGTTGGATACAGCTTTACGGGGTGGAGAACGACCCGGAGTGGGTGGACATCACCCACAAGACCGCCGGGTGGACCATCCGTGTCGACCTGTCCCAGGGAGAGGAGGGAACGCCGTGAAGCTGCCTCATTGGATACCGAGGCTGAGCCGGAAACAGAGAGTGGCCCGCAATCTGCTGGCGGCGGTCCTGCTGGTGTTCCTGGCGTGGGGAATCAGGGATTTTCGGGCGCCCACCGCTGACCTGGCCCTCCGCTGGAAGGCGGAGACCTACGGCCTTCCCCGTCCAGAGGTCCTGTACCGGACGGAGTGGGGCAATGGTGGACCGGAGCGGCGCTGCGTCATCTTCCGCGCGGGGGACACGTTCGGCACCGCCACGGAGTTCTCCGGTTGGCTGGACTATACTGTGGGTGATTTTCAGCTGGTGAAGCCTATCGGCCCGGCGGCATTCTTTGTGGAGAACGTAAGGCTGACAGCCCCACCGGAGGCGGTCTACGCCTGGGCGGACCTGCCGGAGACCGTCCGGGCGGTGTGCGCCCTGCGGATGCGGGATGTCGTCGGGATCAATCCCAAGAGCGAAGAGGACTATTTCGACTGGGACGAGACGTATACCATGGAGGCCGCGCCCGACGCCAACGGCGTCTACCGCTTCCCGCTGGAGCGGAAGTACACGGACGGCGGCAAACAGGAGGAAGCGGAGTGGACGGAGCTGTCCCTCCTAGCGTCCAGAATCCGAAGCGGCCCAAAGGTGGACTTTAGCTGTGATGTGACAGTCACATTCTACAATGAAAGGGGGGAGGTGGTCCATGTCTATGAAGAAGTTCTGGCGGAGGCGGCGTACCGCACCGACTGATCCGCCGAAACGGGAAAACCCCGCCTGGAACGACTGGTGCGCCGCCGTGCTGCGGGAGGTCCGCTTCCAGCCGGACCACAAGGCCATCCGCAGGGAGCTGCTGGCCCACCTGGAGGACGGCCGCGCCGATTTGGAGCGTTTGGGCTACGACACTGCCCTTGCGGAGCGGCGGTCCCTGGACGCCATGGGCAGCGCCTTTGTGGTGGGCTGTGCCCTGGATAGCGCCCACCACCCCTTCTGGGGCTGGCTGTGGCGGCTGACCCGGTGGCTGATGCTGGCGCTGCTGATCGCTGCGGTGGGGATCACCGTCAAGGACAGCGGCACAGTCAACGACGCCCTGAGACGGACGGCGGCGCAGCTGCAGTGGACGGAGCCCGTCGCCGGGGCGGACCGGGTGGAGACGGAATACGCCACCCTCTGGCTGGCCCCCGGGGAGATCACGGAGGAGGGCGGCGTCTTCCAGGCGGACCTGTATGTCTGGGTCGAGATGCATGACCCCTTTGGGTACAGCCCCGACGGTCTGTGGCGGTATCTGGAGGTCGCGGACGACCGGGGCGCGGTCCTATCCTACGCCCGGCGGGAAGACGGCACCTGGCCGGAGACCGGCTATTGGGGCTATTGGGCGGGAACTGGCACGAGCTGGACCCGGTATCAGGAAACCATTCGGCTGACCTTGGACCACCGCCCCGCCTGGGCGGAGATCACGTACCCCTACGGCATGAACGACTGGACCCTGCGGGCGGAATGGGAGGGAGCGGCATGAGAGGGCTTCGGCTGAACCGAAAACAGAAGATCGTCCGCAACCTGCTGATCTGCGCCCTGCTGGGCTTCTGCGTCCACGCCGCGCTGGGCTTCCCGCCCTACACGGTGAAGGGCATGTGCCGCCAGGTGGCCCGGGATTATTTTCTGGAGGACCTGGAGCCGGTGTATGTCCTGCAGGAGAAATTCCAATACTCCGGCGACTATCTCAGCCGGAAGAACACCTTCGTGCTGGCCCGCAGCGGCGGGACCTATGCGGCGTTCCAGTTTCAGCGGCACGGCCTGCAGAACATGCGGTACTATGTCTGGGACTCAGGCGTGGAGATGGCAAACGACGTGCTGTGCGTGGCCTGGGGCGGCACGCTGTACGTGGCGGGACCATTTGAGGACGCCGTGTCCGCCACCGCCGTGGTGACGGCGCGGCGGCAGTATGCCACCCTGGGGGAGGACGGCGAAGCGGTGGACTTCACGCTGGAGGGGAAGAAGCTGAGCGATGGGGCCTTTGCCTTTTCCTACATCAGCCCCGACCACAGATGGAGCCGGTTCGAGCATGGGCAGGACCCCCTCCCCGGGCAGGAGATCGACCTGCTGGACGCCATCAATCTGTGGTATTGGAAGCCGCTCGAAACCGGGAACGGCCACACCCTGGTCCACGCGGACCTCCCCTGTGCGGTGACGCTGTACGGCGGAGACGGCGGGGTGCTGGACGTCCTGGAGCTGAAGGTCGAGGTCTACGAACTGAACGACACCTGGTGAAAAAAGACACGGTATCTTTTGGTCCCCCTTAACAGGGGTAACTTCTTGAGTGTCTGGAACCCCGGCAGATATTGCTTCGGCAGTATCTGCCGGGGACTTTTCTGTCTATGCCGATTCTACCATATTCTGTGCGTCATTCAGTGTTGCACCCACATACCCAATGTCGTTATAGTGAATCTCCACCATCTGCCGGGCGTGCTTGCTCCACTTCACGTCCTTCTCATGGACCACGATCTTTCGGATAAACAGCCGCAGCAGCTCCGGGGTCAATTCCTGGATGTCGGTGTACCGTTTTGCCAGAGCGATGAAATGGTCCGTGCCGCACACCTTTTCCCGCAGGGCCTGGATAGTCGTCTCCTGCGCCGGGATCTTTTCCTTAATCCGGGCCATCTCCTCCGTGTAGCCGGCAGAGAGGGCCTGGAACTGCTCCGCCGAGATGCGGCCCAGCACACTGTCCTCGTACAGCCGCCTGAAGATGGCGTCCAGCTCCCCGGCCCGCTTGTTCAGGGCGGCCAGCTCCTTTTCACGGCTCCGGATGTCCCGCTGTACCTCCGCCGACTGCCTGCCGCTGATGTACTCCGCGAACTCTCTGGTGTGCTCCCGGGCCCGGGCGGTCACCCGCCGCAGGTCCTCCAGTACCACCTCGTCCAGGATGCATTCCCGGATGTAGTGGGCTGTACACACCTCACCGCCGTCCTTTTTATAGGTCCGGCAGGTGAAGTGGTTGTAGGTAGCCGCCATAGTGTGTGCCCGGTGCAGCACCATAGCCCTGCCGCAGTCGGCGCACACCACCAACCCGGAGTACTTGTTCTGCTCCTCCATCTTGGTGGGGCGGCGTTTGTTCTGCCGTACCCGCTGGACGATGTCCCAGGTCTCCCGGTCTACGAGAGGCTCATGGCTGCCCTCGATCACCAGACAGTCCTCCCTGGGGTGCTCCATATGCCGCTTGTCCTTGTAGGACCTGGTGCTGTACTTCATATTGACGGTATTGCCCAGATACAGCTCGTTCTCCAGCATATTGGCCACAGTGCTGCTGGTCCAGTGGTATGGCTTTTCCAGGTCCAGGCTGGTGTGGTTCACGCCGAACTTCCGGTAGGCATAGACCGTGGGGCACAGCACCTGTTCCCGTTTCAACATCCTGGCGATTTGGCTGGGGCCGTTCCCGGCGGCGCACAGGGCGAAGATCCGGCGAACCACCGCCCCGGCCTCCTCATCAATGACCAGCTTCTTCTGCTCATCTTTCATATAGCCATAGGGTGCTCTGGTGCCCAGCCGCTCCCCGCGCTCCGCTTTTGCCCGCTGGACCGCCCGGATCTTCCGGCTGGTGTCCCGCACAAACCATTCGTTGAACAGGTTTTTAAAGGGCATCAGGTCATTGCTCTCGCTGCTGTCCGTATCCACATTGTCGTTGATGGCGATGTAGCGGACGCCGAACATAGGAAACCGCTCCTCAATGTACAACCCGGTGTGCAATTGGTTGCGGCCCAGGCGGCTGAGGTCTTTGGTGATGATCGTCCCGATCTTCCCCTCCTCCATATCCGCCAGCAGGCGCTGGAAGTCCGGGCGGTTGAAGCTGGCCCCGGAGTACCCGTCATCCACATAGAACTGCGGGTTGGGGAAGCGGTGCTCAGCGGCGTACTGCTCCAATATTTTCTTTTGGAAAGAGATTTGTCAAGGGGGATTTCTCCATATACAAACGAAATAGATACTCCGTACTTTTATGACATCCTTTATTACAATTAAAAAAGCAATATTTCCCTTCGGTTTTCACACATGAGGGAAATATTGCTTTCGATTTATTATCTTGAGAAAATTTCTAAATACTTCGCTATCCGGGCTGTATCGGCACTTTCCGTTTACAGACACAGCTCATGCAATGTGGCACCAACATCCCTATTGATGCAGACAGCCCTCGCTTGAATTTCCTTGGGGCAGCAGGATTCAGACAGATTGATGCAGATATAAAATGCGTTGGCGTTCTGATAGGTCATCTTCCAGAACGGGTACTTGATGATGACCGGCGTATTGCCGCCCACACCTAATTCCAGATAGACCACCTTTGCGTTTCCATGCCGACGAAGGAAATCCTCGTAGCGGGAATAAGCGGCATACCAGCCCTCGTCCTGGACGAAGGTGTTGTCGCACCGCAGATTCATGGTCATGGGCCCGCCGCAAACCGGGCAATGCGGGACAAGTTCTGTGGGGACACGCATATCCCGCTGCTCTGCCACCATGCGCCGGACAGTTTCCTCGTTGTCCCAGGTCTTTTGACAGCATGGCTCCGAGCATTGCCACAGGCCGTAGTCTCCCTGGGTATAGAACAGCCGCTCCTTATCAAAGCCGGCCAGCTGGAATTGATGGTCCACATTGGTGGTAAGGACAAAGTAATCTTTATCATGGACCAGCTTCAGCAGTTCATCATAAACGGGCTTAGGGGCTTTCTCGTATCGGTTTATCATAATATGGCGGCTCCACCATGCCCAATGTTCTTCCAGAGTTTCAAACGGGTAAAAACCCCCGGAGTACATATCCTGGATTTTGTATTTCTGAATAAAGTCTCCGAAATGTTCCTGGAACCGGGGGCCGGAATAGGTCAGTCCCGCAGAGGTTGACAGGCCGGAGCCTGCCCCGATCACAACGGCATCCGCCTCGTGCAGCGCCTGCCTTACCTGCTCGATCTGCTCAGAGTAGGTCATCATAGATTTTTGCGTCAATATCCTTGAAAACATTGAAAATCACCTTTCTCACCGTCGTTGGTGCTTGCAGGAACTCTTTGACCGTCTGAACAGCGATCTGGGCGGCTTCTTGATTGGGAAAGTGAAACTCGCCGGTAGAGATACAGCAAAATGCCACACTTTGCAGCTTATGTTCCGAGGCAAGTTTCAAACAGGAGCGGTAGCAGGAGGCCAGCAGCTCCCGGTCCTGCGGGGTAACGCGCCCGTGGATAATGGGACCTACCGTATGCAGCACATACCGAGCGGGCAGATTGTAGCCCCCGGTCAGCTTTGCCTGCCCGGGGGGTTCCGGGTGGCCCTGCTGCTCCATGAGGCGACTGCACTCGTCCCGGAGCTGAAGCCCTGCCGCCGAGTGGATGGCGTTGTCGATGCAGCCGTGGCAGGGAACGAAACAGCCCAGCAGCCGGTCATTGTCTGCGTCCACGATGGCGTCGGCTTTCAGCCTGGTGATGTCCCCCTGCCAAACAGCGATACCGGGATGACCGGGACGATCCTGGAGCGCGTCGGCCTCCACCACGCCCTTTTCCTCTCGTTCCGCCGAGAGCAAAGCGTCCTGCACCGCAAGGAACGACGGGTCCAGAGGCATCGGCGGGCGCACATTCATCAGACTGCGGAGCAGTCTCCGCTGGGACAGTTCATCCTGGGGGAAGGCCCTCGCTTGTTCCTGGTAGGCAGGCATCTCTTTGAGAAGCACCTGAATTAAATATTGAATTTGTTGGATACGGTTCATAAAGGGTCCTCCCTCAGAAATGCTGTTATTTTTTGGCTTAGCTTGCTGCCCCGATCCGTTCCACAGCACCTGCCGGACAGATGGAAAGGCAGTTTCCACAATGCAAGCAGTGGGCGGTGTCGATGCTTCGTGGGATCGTATTGCTGATACAATTCACCGGGCAGACGCTTCGGCAGCCCTGGCAGCCGATACATTTTTCAGGAATAATGCGATAGCCGTTTTCCTGAATACGCTCACCACCAAAAGAAAAGCTCTGTCGATAGGGCGGAAGCTGGGCAAGGTCGAAATATTCCCCCTGGCCTTTGTAGAGCTGAAACACTTCCAGAGCCTCCCGGCTTTTTTCGGTGGGATAGATTTTTTCCATATAGGGGTTCTTTTCAAAGATTTCTGCCAGCCGCTTTTCTCCGATATTCCGTACCGCCCCTCTCACGGAGATTGCCGTGGTGGACAGGGTATCTCCGCCTTTCATCCCCGAAAGAGAGACAAAGGGCTTTGCCATCAAACGGCGGTAAAATGCTTTGCCCTTTGCGGTCAGGAAATAAAGACCGTCATCATCCGCCAACATCAGGTCAATCACACAGGTCTGGGGCAGGCCGTGTTCGTCCAAAGTGGCAAACACCACGGAATGGATGTCTGACTGGAGAATGTTCAAAATCTCTTGTGTTGTCATAGCTTACCTCCCCTTGCTTGTCCCCCGGAGAACCGGTGTCAGTTTCGGATATACCACCAGTGTCACCAGAGCGATCCCAAGCCCTTTGAGCAGATTGAATGGAATCGCATTCCATAAGACCACATCCAACTTGGTATGTATGAAGGGGATAAATTCAGCGAAAGATGCAATCAGCGCATCCAGCGGCATAAAGGTTTCAAACAGCGGCAGCAGAATAAAATAGTTTGTCACAGCCGCCATAATCGCCATGCCGATGGCCCCCGTCAGACAAGCCAGCCAAGCCGGACGATGATTTTTATAATAGATCATGCCTGCAAGATAGACCATTGCGCCGCCCATCAGAAAATTAGCCAGTTCGCCCACACCGCCGGTACTGGTGCTGAGCAATCCCAGCAGGTTCTTTACCAGCTCCACCAATACGCCAGTCCAAGGCCCCATCGTCATTGCGCCGACCAGCGCCGGAAAGTCCGAAAGGTCCATCCTTGCAAACGAAGGGGAAAGCGGTACAGGGAACTCAAAAAAAGATAAAACAAAGGATACTGCCGCTAGCAGCGAAATCATGGTCATGGTACGGGTGCTGCGAAGGGAGGCTGCTTTCCTGCCTGCAACAGCAGCTACGGAAATAGACTGATTGTTCATAACTCTCCTTATGAGATGGGCTTTAGATTAAGGCCGCCCCGCATGATTGCAGGGCGGCCTTGGCCTATCTTCTATCATCCAGACTGTAACTGTCGGTGCCGGAATCACACCGGCTCATGCTATTCAGCTCGCGGACTCTACCGCCGGTGGGGACTTTCACCCCGCCCCGAAGATCGGTATGGATTTTTCAGGATTACAGGTCGTACACCTGGGGAGGATTGCCGGAGAAGTCGGCAATCACGGCGTGGGCGTCGGCCAGGTAGAACACCTCAAAGATCGGGTTGTCGGCGGTCTGGTACTGGCCCTTGACGATGGGGTTCTGGATGCACATCTCCTTGACCGGCATATTGTTCTCAAAGACCGCCTTGCCGTTCAGACGAATCCAGGCATACGCAGGGCTGGACACGGAAACCTCCACATAGGGGTTGGCCTGCATATCCTGATAGACATCCTTCTGGTTGTTGGTACAGAACCACAGCTTGCCGTCTTTCTCACCGGCGAACATGAAGGGGCGGCACTTGGCTTTCCCGTCCCGGCCCACGGTGGCGAGGTACTGCACAGGGTTTTCATTCAGGAATTTCACGACTTCGTTCATAATAGATAACCTCCAAACTGTTGTTGAGAAAGTGTTTGCTTTCTGTTTCTGATTTAATTGTAACAGCGTTCTTTAGCTGCGTGAAGTACGCACAATATTGTGGTATAGTTACCTGCTGGTAACAATGCTCAATCAGAACTTACCGTTGTCGTTCTGCCAGGTGGACTGATCGGCAATGGTCTCCATGACATCCCAATGCTCGGCAATCTTGCCGTCCTCCACACGCCACAGGTCGTAGTAGCTGGTGGGAGAGCCGCCGTAGGTTCCCTCGCTGACCGCCAGGACAAAGTTGCCCTGCGCCAGAATCAGATGGGTTTCATCATAGATCATCTGGATGCCCTGCTCGGCCAGAGCAGTAAGTGCGGCATTCAGGCCGGAAACGCCATCCGCAATCGCGGTGTTGTGCTGGATGTAGGTGTCACCGTCAAAGTAATCGGCGGTCTTGTCGGGATTGTTGCCCTGCATCACATCGTAGAGGAAGTTCTTCACCAGTTCCCGGTTTTCCTCAGTCTTGTCCAGATCGGTCACTTCCATTGTACCGTCGATCTGGGTGTGGCCGGAGGGGTTCGGCTCCGCAGCAAGGGCGGCCAGGTTGTCCCAATGCTCGGCAATCTTGCCATCTTCATCAAAGCGAAAGATGTCAAAGGCCACCTGCTCGCCAGCACCGGCGAAGTTATAGACGGTCTGGAGGAACACATAGTCCCCGTCCTCAAAGGAACGGATGTTTTCCACGGTGGTCTTTACATCGGCAGACGCCAGGTATTCCACGGAGCTGATAAAGGCATCCTCCCCCGTGCCATAGGCCAGATTGTGCTGGATGTAGTTCTCGTCCAGCAGCTCACGGGCAGTCTCCGTATCGCCGGAAGCGAAGGTGCCGATCAGGGCCAGGGCCTTTTCGGTGTTGGTCTGTTCCTCCTGGGTGTTGCTTTCCACCTGGCTGCTGGGCGTGCTGCTTTCGGGAGCAGAACCGGGGTCAGAGGTGGAAGCAGTGTTGCTGGAACATCCGGCCAGAACGGAAGCAATCAGTGTCAGCGCAAGGGCGCTGGAAATAAACTTTTTCATTGCGATAATCTCCTTTGGGGTATAGTTGTGTTTTACGGTGTGCCGAGGTTTAGGCCCGAACCACGGAGATGCGCTGCTGATCGTGGTGGCCCTTCACAGCCTCGTCCACCATAGCGATGGCGTAGTCGGCGTAGCTGATGATGCTCTCGCCGCGGCTGTTCAAGGTGAGTTCCTCACCGCCCAGCAGATAGTTTCCGGTCCGCTCACCCTCTGCCTGGAAATCCCCGGCAGGGCTGATGTAGGTCCACCGGACATCCTTGCGCTGCCGCAGCTCGGTCAGCGCCTTGCCCATGTTGGAAGCCAGGGGCTTGAACACATCCGGGAAATCCGGGCCATCCATGACCTGAGCGGTATGCTCGGCATTGACATACAGGCTTCCGGCGCCGCCCACCACCAGCAGGCGGGTGTCCGTACCGCTGAGGATGTCACACAGGTGCTTGAGGGAAGTGCTGTGCAGAGGCAGCGTGTCCTCGGTCCAGGCACCGAAGGCGTCGATGACCACATCAAAGCCCTTCAGGTCAGCGGCGGTCAGATCAAACAGGTCTTTGGTGATGACCTGGCTGGCCTCCGCCTTGTTCTCGCCGCGAACCACAGCAGTCACATCCAGCTTGCGGTCCAGAGCCTCCTTCACGATCAGTTTACCGGCTTTGCCATTGGCACAGATAACAGCGATTTTCATGTTTTTGTCCTCCTTGTCGCTCATGTTTTCCTTGTTCGTATGGAACAGCTTTTCAAAGATGCTCATGGGGAATACCTCCTGATTCTTCTTGGGATCGGGGTGTTCCCCGTCCTTGCAAATTCATCATAGCGCAGGAAAAGCAGGTTGAAAAGTACGCACAATATTGTGCTATGGTCACCTTGCGGTAACAATTAGGCGGTTACCAAAAGGTGACTTTTTGATAAATTCAAGGCTTTTGGGCCTTCCTAATTCACAAAAAATTTTATAAAATTTTCTTGACGCGTTTTAGAGACTAAGAGTAATATATAGATATAAGCGCAAAATAGAAACCAATGGACCAGGAGGTATCAGTATGGGAACTGCCACAAAAGAATTGCCAGCGTGTCCGGTAGAAACCACGCTGACATTGATTAGCGACAAATGGAAAGTTTTGATCTTGCGGGACTTGCTCCCTGGCACGAAACGCTTCGGTGAATTGAAAAAATCCATCGGCCATGTATCTCAAAAAGTTTTGACCGCTCAGCTGCGAGAGATGGAGGAAAACGGCCTTCTTACCCGTACCGTCTATGCGGAGGTTCCTCCGAGGGTGGAATATACGCTGACGGATTTGGGGTACAGTTTGAAGCCGATCTTGGACGCTTTGTGGAATTGGGGCGAGAACTACAAGGCGCAAAACAGTTGATAAAAGAGTGCCGCAGACCATCGCTAATGAATGGTTCTGCGGCACTCTTTTGATTATCGTTCCGGTCCTTTATCTTTCCTCTTGTTGAGATGCTGCTCCTTCTGCGTCTGGCGCACCATTCTCCGCACAGCCTGCCGCTCCATATCTTCATGCAGCATCCGGGAAACCGCCCTTTTGCTGTCAAACATCAAAAGCGGGCTGTACTTCTCGCCGTAGACCTGCTGTGCCCGGTTCTCCGCTTCCTGTTCTTTGACGGGGCGGATTGTCTGTTTTGTTTCGTAGAGCTGCACCGGATCAACGCTCTGTGCCTGCTCCCGAAGCCCGGTATATTCAGTCAGGGCAGCATCCAACTCGGCAGAATATTTCTGTTCCTGTTCTTCCAACCGTTTCAAGCTCTGCTCCATGGCGGCAATGTCTTTAGGAAATTTATCGGCAGCATCTTCCTCTGTATATGACAGCGATGCCAGAAGCAGATTCTTTTCCGAACGCAGTTCCTCCAAATCCTCCGTCAGAGCCGCAATCTTAGCCGCCAGTTCCCGGTGCCGGAATACATGAACCGCAGAGAGCGCCTTTTTTTCGGAAAGCAGACTGCGGCGCTCTTTCGTCTTATCCCGGATGTCCTTTGCCAGCTGATTGTACTGCGTGAGGGCAGGGCGAAGCGTATTCAGCGAAGTGTTCAGACGCTCCTTGCCCTTGCGGAGATACCCCAGCTGATAGCAGAACAGCAGCAGATTTTTACGCAGATTCTCCATGGCCTCAGCAAGCGCCGGGAGGGTGTTCCTGACTGCCTGCGCCAGCTTTTTGACCTGTCCCCTCAACTCTCGGAGCAGGGCATTGTCGGCCTTGATCTGCCGGTTCAGTTCGCACCGGTCAGAGATAATGCCCTTTTTCTCCATGGCTCTGGCAACCACAC
>OIYT01001557.1_pt1 | contig 15881 bp, 14 predicted proteins | sample 1588201 | NCBI WGS metagenome assembly OIYT01 (sample SAMN03283260) | human gut metagenome | biome: human-associated habitat; material: feces | host: Homo sapiens | place: USA | collected 2013
GGACTGGTGTATGAAGATTACTGCAACAGCGTGGTTCTTACTCCGGAGGGCAGAGCGGCTGCGGACGAAATATTCTCATCATTCAGCGAAATATACACTTTCTTTCACAGCTTCTTAAAGCTGAACCACGAAGAAGCACATGAACAGGCTCTCCGCTTTATCAGCGAGTTCCCTCGTGATACCTGTGACCGCCTGAAAAAAATTGTGAAAAACACAATCAGGAAATCGTGACAACAATTTAAGTGGGGACTCTATAAAATATGACTTACGATGAAAGCCGCTCCGATTTTTCGGGGCGGCTTTTTTAAGGAGGTTGTATTTAGTAGATATCTTGATTTATGATCAGCTCTGCTCGCTGATAAGCAGTCCTGCACGGTTCTGTATCATTGCGGCAGCTTCCTCTGCTGTCTTTTCACCAGCAAAATATGCTTCAACTTCTTCTTCCATAATGGTTCTGACGTCTTCGGAGTAATTGCCTGAAATAACCGTGGTATTCTTGATATAGTCGGTAAGGTAATCAACTTCTTCCTGTGTAAGCGGCTTGATAGGTGTTTCCTTATCGCCTACATAAAATGTATCGTCATATTCAACTTTCTTATTATTTTCATCCATATAATAAGGCTTTTCCATTGACTCTTTCATGCACTGTTCAAAAGCTGATATTGTTGACGGGAATTGCCACATCTTGTCTCTGTTATATTCCTTTGCAAAGAACATACTTATAAAATCCCAGCATATATCTTTATTCTGCGAGCTTTCAAGAATGGCAAAATTATTCTGTAACGACAGTCTGCCGCCGTTCCCGCTTTTGCCGGGATACCCCACCATAGTCATATCAGTACCGAATCTGCCCTGCTTTTCGTAAGCATAGTCTCTGGGATTAGACATATAAAGTTCACTAAGAAGTGTCTTTCCGTTACGAAGATTCAGCGTACCGTCGTCATAATCAACAAAGAAACCCGAATCGCTGTCGTCTTCAGCAAACTTCTCTTCTCTGCTTGGGAACTGATTGCAGAATTCAAGGAGTTTTATAAATTCAGGAGAATCAAAGCTGCACGTACCATTTTCGTAATCCACAAAATCACTGCATTGGTATACAAACAAACTCATGGCGTATTCCCTTGAATCCATGCTGGTAAGGGTCATTTTATCCTTGTGCTTATCATAGGTTTCAATCATTTCGTCAAAAGTCCAACCCTCTTTGCCGGTAAATTCAGTTCTGGCTGTCAGTGTGAGCACGTCAAAGAACGGAGATATAGAGCAAAGGCTTCCTTCAATCTCGCCTGCTTTGAGGATATTGGGCATTATATCATCACGGGAAAGGTTTTCACTCTTATCAAGCAGCGGATATAGATTTGTTAAAACGTCCTTTGATGCCAACGATGAAATAACAGAATAATCATATGTAACAATCATATCCGGCTCTTTTCCTGCAAGAATATCAAGCCGTAGCTGTTTTGACGGAGAATTTACAAGGGTCTCTGTCTCCGAATCGTATTCTGAGTATTTGCTGTAATCCTCTACGGTAATACGATAGCCGTTGTTCTGCTTGTTAAATTCAGAGATCTTGTCGGTGATATCAGAATCAGCGTACATCAGAGCTACAGTAACTACTTTTGTATCTTTAAGTTCATTCTTATCCCTGGGAGAAAGAATGTAAAAAGCCTGATCATCCATCATACTGTTATAAATAAGAAATTCTCCGTTATCCAGAGGAGCAACACATAATACATTGCTTCCGCTTATGTCGGAATCCACCCAGTTGATTACTTCTTCGACTTTTCCGTCCTTATTCACGCCGTAAAGCGCAACAGAAGAGCTGACATAGAGATTGTAATCGCCTGTACCTTTTAAAAATTCCATAGCGCCGCTGTTAAGCTCACCCGCTTCAACAGCGTCACCGTCTGCCTCCAGTGTTTCAGGGTCTATGTATCTGAGCTTTGTACCGTCATCCTCGTATCCTATGGCAGCTATACGTCCGTCAGCCGCCGCTGCGGAGTAGTATATATCCATTTCATCCAGTTCCAGCTTGCCTTTGCACGTGCCGTCAGGCGATATCATAACACTGACTTCCTGCATACTGCTTACACGCAGAATAAGATCGCCGCTGCCGGTTTCAGTCAGTCCCTGAAAAAATACTCCATAATCGACCGTTTCAAGGTAATCGTTTATACCCTTTATCTCGGCGGACATCAGCTCCTTACCCTCAAAATCATATTTCTTGAGGAAATAGCTGTACTGAGCGTTCTCCATCATTTCCATCCAGGCGTCGCCGGCATTCTCATCATCATCGTCAGGTTCCTTGAAATCACCGTAATCAGCGACACTGAATGCAGCCCAGATATTGCCGTCGGACGCCGGAGCCAGCGTAATATCGCTGCGGCCGTTTTCGGGCTGTTTATTGGGTATCTCCACTTTTACAGGATCGGTCAGATCACGTGACGTACAGTATAAAATGTTATGATTCACTTCTTTATCTACGTCGTAATAACTGCCGCTGATATACAACTTTCCATTTTCCGGAACATATTCCATTCTGTTTACATAATCCAGCTCCAGATCACTTTCGATCTTCTTTGAGCTGTATGAATTTGAAAGCACCTGATCGGCGGTTTTTGTCTCTTTCTTATCGTCTTTCTTTTTTCCGCATGACACGGCGCTGAATGCGACGGCAATAGCCGATAGAACTGCCATTGCATGGGTTTTTGAGTTCCTTTTCATAAATTTACAATTCCTCCTGATTTTTTCTTCGCCTGAACAATCCCCTGAACTTGTGCCAGTCTCTGTCAAGCTTTCGTTCGATATATTTCTTAACTTTTGGCTTTTTGCGCCGCCAGAAGCAGAAAAGACGGAATCCTATCCACATCAGGGTAAGAACCGGAATAAACATTATCATTTTTCTGACATGATAAAGGCGTGTAAGCTTATATTCCACTATTCTTGAAGCATTTTCCCAGTAAGGGTAGACTATGCCGTCTTTGCGGACAACGGAACTGCTCAGTTTTTTATATGCTTTTGCACGCTTTTTCGGAGCAAAACGCTCCGTGTTATTTACAATGCTTATCTTTCCTTTATACTGATCGCCAAATATTTTTTTTACGGTATTTGAAGCAAAACTGTCAACCGGACTGGGGATTATACACTCATAGCAGGTTATCTTTGTGAACTTTTCCGGAATCTGAACACCGGGCATATCGACATCTGTTACCATGTCCCCTGCCAAAGTTCTGCCAGTCATACTCTTCTGAGATGTTCCGGCTGAAACACTGTAAGCCATATCATAAGAAATATAAGCACGTGGAGTCTTTCCGGCACACTCTTTTTCCGGCTTTGTTTCCGGAAGGTCAATAACCCCGGCAACATAGAACTGCACTCCGTTGATATATATATTCATGCCTGATATCTTATCCGAACCGTACAGTGCCCACGCAAGATTTCTGTCGATAACCGCACCGTCCTGCATAAGATCGTCTTTGGTAAAATATGCTCCGTCCAGAAGCTTAAAATCACGAAAAAGAAAGAAATCCCCTCCGACGGCTGTAACTTCTGTCTCCGTGCGGCTGTTTGTATCGGATATTGCCTGACAGTTCCCAAGAGAAGCGCTCCAGGCATCCGGAACAAGCGTCCTGCCCTCTTCCGGAACGACTGAGACGGTCTGAAGCTCTCCAAGCATCGTACTGCGGACGCCGTTGACGGAATCAGTGGAAAAACCGGCATCATCGGAGAAAAAACAACTCATCTGAGTGTAATTTCCTTTTTTTCCGCCCCACTCAGAAGCCGCATAGTTGTACTCTTGAGATTTTGCCATAGTTCCTCCCACCGCCGTCATGACAAACATACTTACAAGAGCTGCGGCATTGGCGGCGGCAAGAACAATATGTCTTATTTTAAATTTTAATTTCATAAGGGGAACACCGCCTTACTTATCCTTCATGCGAACCTGATCCCCGGGCGATACCGGCTTGCTTGCCGCTGTAATTATGCTGTCTCCTCTTGATATTCCTCCGTTTACCGCAGAAGATGTCTCGTCAGAAGCAAGCACCTCCACGTTTACACGTTCTGCATAATAACGGTTTCCGAAAGGAGAGCTTTTTGATCTTACCTTAAGGACAAAAGTACCGTCCTTATCGGTATAAATTGCACTCTTGGGCACTATAGCATCATAAGAGGCACTTCCGCATGGTATTGAGAGTTCAATGAAAGATCCCGATTCAACATCGCCTGTAACAGAAAATTCAAGTATCTTGCTGCGTGATCCGGCTGTGGTATCGTTCTTTATTTTCTGGAGAACACATTCTGCCTGACCGCCCCAGTTATTCATCAGTTCTGCTTTAACTCCTGTTTTTATCTTCTTTACCTTGTCAGCATCCACCGTCACCTCAATGGTATAACCCTCCTCGGCTATATCTATAACTGCCAGAGGCGATCCGGGCGTAGTGGTCTCGTCGGGCTGAATGTTTACAGAGCTTACAACACCGTCGTACTTGGACTTTATCTCTGTAGCGGTCGTTTTTTCTTTCAGCTTTGCCACTTTTTCTTTCTGCTTTTCTATTGCCTTTTTCTGAGCCTCCAGATCAAGCTGTGTTATCTGACCTGTAACGCTGTCGGTTTTCTGGGCTTTCTGCAAAGCGATCATCAGATCTGCAAGAGCACGTTCCTTCGCCTGAACGTCTGCCACGCAGTCTTCATAGGTCATGCCGTTGTTCTCACTGTTGCTTTCATACTCAGTCACTCTGTCCGAAACGGCAGTCAGTTCGCTTTCAACCTCTGCAAGCTGAGCTACAAGGTCAGAACGGACTGAGGTTTTTTCAGCAATATAAGCACTTTTGGCGCTGTCCCTTACGATCTGCTTTGCATCGGCGTCTGCTTTTGCAGTATTTACCACGCCCTCGTCTGCCCCCTCGCTGACAGCCTGAGTATAGAGCGAATACGCTGTGTTATATTCTGCTTCTGCATCAGAATAAGCGCTGTACAGCGGTATAAGACTTCCGGTATATTCAGGAGCAGCAGCAGAATATTCATCGCTGTCAATAGCTGCCACAACTCCGGAAAGCTTGGTCTGACGGTTTGAAAGTTCAGTCACTTCACGCTTATCGCTGAGATACTGTGCCTTTGCCTGTTCAACGTTAGTCTGATTATTATAAACCTGATCCCGCTTGGCTATAGCAAGGTTAAGATCCTCACGTGCATTTTTTATCGCCTGATTTTCCGTGGAATAATCTACAGGTTCCGAAAGAAGCGCTTTTCTGTATTCAAGTTCCAGTGTATCAAGAGCAGATTCTGCATCTGTGAGTTCTGTGCTGCTCTCGGCTGTGATTCTAAAAAGAACATCATCCTTTTTTACTTTCTGACCCGATTTTATATTTATCTTCTCTACTACATTTACAGTATCTACCGTTACTTCATAAGTCTGATTTGATACTACCATTCCGCTGCCCCTTACACGCTCGGTAAGCTTTCCGGAAGACGCAGTTTCCGTGGTGATCTCAGACAGAGAACGGTTCATAATAGTATTTGAAAAGAATGTAAGCACCAGAAGCAGTGCAAGGAAGATTATAAGCAGTGTTTTGATGACTTCACGCTTTTTCAGCGGATTTCGTTCTTCTTTTTCTTTTTCAACGATGTTTTTTTCTTTGTCGTTTTTTATATTTTCACTCATAATATCGTCTCCTTTATCCTTTAATTCCGCCGGAATATACTATTCCCTCAACGAGATAATCCTCGCCGTAAAGAAACATAAGTATGGTTGGTATCATGTAAACGGCTCCCACCGCAAATGCAAGACCTGCTTCGGCTTCGCTTATCTGTGACAAAAATACCGAAAGAGGATGCAGCGATGTATTATCGCCTTTCATAAGTACAAGAGGCTGCTCCACCATGTTCCAGTAGTCGATGAATACAAGCATTCCTATTGAAACGAGAGCGCTCTTGCACATCGGCAGATAGATCTTCGTCATGATCTGTATTTCTCCTGCGCCGTCCAGCTTTGCCGCCTCAACATAAGAATTCGGTATACGCTTCATGACTTTTGTAAGCAGAAATATGCTGAACGGAGAAAAAACAGCCGGAAGAATTATCGCCAGACGTGAAATAAAACGTTCCGTTCCCGGACTGACTCCGAGTTCCTGCGTGTCTATCATTCCGAACTTGTCAAGCACAAGATAGTTCGGCACAAGAGTCACCTGTGACGGCATAAGCATCAGGATTATATATACGAAAAAGATCAGCCCCTTTATCTTGCCCGGATATCTTGAAAATCCGTAAGACGTGACTACCGCCAGAAGCAACTGAAATACCGTTATAGGCACTGTGAGAATTATTGAATTCCAGAATTTCATGAGATAATCCGAATTCTTTATAAGTACCGATTTGTACTGGTCAATAGTCACCTTATCAGGTATGAATTTCAGGTTGACATCCTCGGAGATGAATTTTTTCTCATCGCCCGATATATTACCGAACATTGCTCCGTAGTTGGCGGATATCTCATTGGAGGTCATAAAAGAATTGGCAATGGTCAGAATAGTCGGCATCAGAAAAAGCACCGCAGCAGCAGCTATGAAAATACCGACTGAAATATCAAGAAACCTGTGCTGCTTTCTTACAGTCATCAGTTCTCCACATCCTTTCCGAAAATATTCTCGGCGATAAGGAGCACGGCGATCACCACGATCATCACCAGTGCAAAGAGCACCGCCGCCGCTGAAAGCTTCTGATAATTCAGATTTTCAAATGTATTGTTCATGAAATGCTGGAGCATATACAGCTTATCAAAAGGATATTTTCCGGTAAGCAGATATACTTCACGGAATATCTTAAAGGAATTAATCAGCGACAAAATCAGGACAAAGAGAATTGTCGGAGACAGGTAGCGCAGTTTTATATGAAGGAATTTATATACAGGACCTGCTCCTTCCAGGTCGGCAACCTCGATTATATCACGTGGGATGCTGCACAGCGCCGACATGAACAGTATCATATTATATCCGATATTTTTCCACAGAAACATCAGTATAATTACAACCTGCCCCTTTGGCGATTTAAGCCAGTCAACAGTCTCGCCGCCGAACGCTTCAATGATCTGGTTTATAGTTCCGTGATTATGAAATAGCACCTGCCACACGAGAACGACGGACGCTGTAGGAACCATGAGCGGACTGAGAAAGAAGGTCCGGAAAATGCTTTTGCCGGGGATATTTCTTTCCAGCAGCATTGCAAGACCCAGAGACAGCAGCAGAGACAGCGGTACAGCGATCAGCGAAAATGTCGCCGTATTATGTGCTGCCTTTTTAAATGCCAGATTATCCATGAGATTCCGGTAATTTTCAAGTCCGACATATTCTCCGGCAGCCGGACTGTTTATTAATGAATAATATACAACAATGCCGAAAGGTATCAGAAAAAATATAAGAACACCGGCAATACTGGGTATAAGGCAGGTGTAGCTGAATACTTTTTCACGCCGCCTGCCGCATTGATTTCTATGCTTTCTTTTTTTCATTTTATCATCTCCGATTTATGTAAGCTTCTTGTATTTTACATATCAAGTATACCATTCCATAGTTACTTTAAAATGACATTTAACTTACAAAACTGTCACTTTACTATATTTTATACCACTCTATATATAAGTGTCTTATAACGGCAAAAAAGACGAAGCAAAAATATATTTTTTTATTTTAACAAGTATTTTTCTTATCACATCAAGTTTATCATAAGAAAGTTAAGAAATTAGTTAAGATTACTGTTAAGATTTTATTAAGACACATACTATGATAATACATTGTCAACTTTTTGTCAATAGATTTTGCAGTTTTTTTGTTTTTTCAAAATTAATTTTTTGCCCAGAATCATAATGTTTCGGCAAAACACACAACGCAAACCTGATTTTTACCTTATTTTAGTATATAACGCTATATTTTCGGAAAACTATTGACATTTAGTTCCCTGTGTGATATAATAATTATCGTTGAAACGGTATGCGGGTGTAGTTCAATGGTAGAATTCCAGCCTTCCAAGCTGGTTACGTGGGTTCGATTCCCATCACCCGCTCCATTAATTAGCAGCTTTGGCTGCTGATTTTTTCTACAGATATTTGCGCCTTTAACTCAGCTGGATAGAGTAACTGCCTTCTAAGCAGTAAGCCGCTGGTTCGAATCCAGCAAGGCGCGCCATCTATGGTGGGTGTAGCTTAGCTGGTTAAAGCGTCGGATTGTGGTCCCGAAGATCGTGGGTTCGAATCCCATCTCCCACCCCACCAAAGTAAAACCGTTCTTCCAAAGAAGAGCGGTTTTTTGTTGTCCTTATTTCCAGACACACAGAACAAAACCCGGCAAGCGAAACATTTTCGCCTACCGGGTTTTGCTTTATAGAACCGACTCAGTCCGCATAATGGTTCAGGAACTGCTGGGTACGCTCTTTTTTCGGATGTACGAAAATCTCGTCCGGTGTACCCTCTTCGATAATCATGCCGTCCGCCATAAAGATGACACGGTCAGAAACCGCCTGCGCAAAGCGCATTTCATGGGTGACGATTACCATGGTCATGTGATCCTCTGCCAGAAGCCGGATGACCTCCAGGATTTCTCCGGTCAGCTCCGGATCCAGCGCCGAGGTTGGCTCATCAAAGAACAGGATGGACGGCGAGAGCGCCAGCGCACGCACGATGGCGACACGCTGCTGCTGTCCGCCGGACAGCTCACAGGGATAGGCAGCGGTTTTCTGCTCCAGCCCCACCTTTTTCAGCAGACGAATCGCCACCTCTTCCGCCTCCTGCTTGGAGCGCTTCAGCAGCAAGCGCTGCGGCTCTACGATGTTTTTCATCACGGAGTAGTGCGGAAACAGGTTGAAGTTCTGGAACACCAGTCCGAAGTACTTCTGAATCTGCTGGAACTGCTTTTTCGGCGCATAGACGACCTTTCCGGCTTCTGTCGTCTGTGCTGCGACCTCCCCCATATAGGCGATAGAACCGCCGCTCAGCGTTTCCAAAAAGGTGGCGCAGCGGAGCAAGGTGGACTTTCCCGAACCGGACGGCCCGATGATGGAGACCACTTCCCCTTTCCGAACCGTCAGGGAGATGTCTTTCAGTACCTGCACATCGTTGAACTGTTTTTTCAAATGTGTGATTGTTAAATATTCTTCCACGATGTGCCTCCTTAAATTTTATAGTAGTTCAGTTTCTTTTCTACCAGGGACATGATGCCGGCAATCAGCAGGTTAAACACGTAGTAGAAAATCGCCGCTGCTAGATAGGGCAGCATGGAGGTCTGCGCCACTGCGATCTGCTTGACCTCGGTGAACAATTCCGTGTAGGCAATCGCAAAGGCAAGCGAGGTGTCCTTTACCAGCGTAATGGTTTCGTTGGTGACTGCCGGAAGAATCCGTTTGATGGTCTGCGGCAGAATGATTCGGAAAAACATCTGGCATCTTCCATAACCCAGAATGCGGGATGCCTCATACTGTCCCACCGGAATCGACTGAATGCCGCTGCGGAAGATCTCCGCAAAGTATGCGGCGTAGTTCAGAGAAAACGCAATGATGACCGCATAGAACCGGTAGGAGGTGCTCAGCGAGATGTTGAAGAGAAAGTACGGGCCGAAGTAGACCACGAGCAGCTGAAGCATCAGCGGCGTGCCACGAAGAACCGAGATATACAGTCGTGGAATCCACTGCAGCGGCTTCCACGCATACATCCGCATGGCGCAGATCAAAACGCCCAGCGGAATGGAAAACAGCAGCGTCAGGGCAAAGATCAGCAGCGTTTGCAGCGTGCTGTCCCCTAGCTGCATGACAATTTCAAGAAATGACATAACTAGCCTCTTTTGTGATTATTTTCCCAGAGTAATGCTGTCCTGCAGATCCCAATTTTCTGCGATCTTTTCGAAAGTTCCGTCTGCTGCCATCTCGTCCAGTGTCTTCTGAACCTTGTCACGAAGCTCTGTGTTGCCCTTCTTAAAGCCGATGGCGTACTGCTCTGCTGCAAGCGGTTCATCCAGAATCGTGAATCCGCCGCTGCGGGATTCCAGCTGATAGTTGGCAACGCCGATATCCATTGCAATGGCATCCACAGCACCGGCTTCCAGATTCATGAAAGCAGTGTTGTAGTCGCCGACAACCAGCAGCTCTTTGAACGAGTTCTTCAGATCTGCGTTCTCGTCCTCGTCCAGTGCAGCCTGTGCAGAGGAATCGGTCTGTACTGCAACGGTCTTTCCGGCGAGGTCATCGAATGACGCAATGCCGCTGTCTTCCTTGACCACGAATACCTGACTGTTATCCACATACGGCTCTGACCATGTGTAGTCGTCCTCTCTGCCGTTCATGGTAAAGCCATTCCAGATACAGCTGATGGTGCCGGAGTTCAGCTCCATGTCCTTGGCATCCCAGTCGATGGGGGTCTTTACCAGTTCCCAGTTATTTCTGCTGCAAACCTCTGCGGCAAGATCCAGATCGAATCCAACGTACTCGCCGTTGTCGTCCTGATAGCCATACGGCGGAAATGCTGCGTCGAAACCAACAATGAATTTCGAATCATCTGCATTGGCTGACTTGCTGTCGGAAGTCTTATCGCCGCATCCTCCGCATGCGCCAAGCATTGCTGCTGCCAGAATCAGCGGTACCAGTCTTTTTTTCCACATATCACATTCTCCTTTTTGCTTTCTGTATGATAGAGCCGGATTCGACTCTAAAATAACATGTTACTATTATAGCACGATAAAACGCACGCTGTCAAGCCCCAGCAAAAAGCGGCATGCACCGCTCTGCCGAGAAGTCCATGCCGCTTGGGAGGAAAATGAAGTTTACTCGTCTTAGTAGGTCTGTCCGTCGAACGACACACTGCTGATCTTCCATGTGCCATTCTCCAAAGTGGCAACGATAACGCAGTCATCTGTCGAGCCAAAATCGTCGTACTGCATCGTGGCAGTGAACGAAGTATCTGTCACATCAGTGACTGTCGGTGTTTGCGTTGTCCATGCAAACCCGCCGCTTGTGGCGTATACCTTGCCATAGAGTGCATCGTCTACGTCAATGTACAGCGGAGAACTCGACCCGTATACGCCGAGAAGGTTGGAATAGCGGGAGAGAATGAGCGGCTGCGTCAGATAGCTTTCCATGTACGACTGCAGGTCAGCTGTGTTGGAGAACTGTGTTCCGAATACTGCCTCATAATCTGCGCCGTACCGGTTGGAAGTGTAGGTCTTGCTCTCGTCCTTGGGCAGATTGCCGCTGCCGATCTGTTCGATGTAATTCAGCGCACCGAACAGGCTGAAAGCAGTTTCCTGCAAGTCACTGTTGTCTGAAGCAGCAGCCGTGGTGGTGCTTTCCGAAGTGGTTTCTGTGCCTGATGTGCTCTCGGAAGACGCTGCACTCTCTGCTGTGGTGGAATCCGGCGAGGGAATCGTCGCAGAGGCGGAATCTGTGGTCTGGGGTTCTGCGGTTTCGGCAGAAGTCGTTTCTGTTGCAGTTGTCACTGTACCGGAAGAACTGCTGTCTAAACCAACTTCGGTACAGCCGGCTGCGGTGGTCAGAGCAGAAACGGCAAGCATACCTGCCAGTAATTTTGTGAGATGTTTTTTCATTGTGAGTCACCTTTCTTTTGATGTTTGGAGTGATATTGCTCCAATTTTTTATTCATTGCGTCTGCAATGATCTTGTTGCGGTAGTAGTTCAGGAAAAACGTAAAGCCATAAACGCCTGCCGAAGTCAGACACATGGCGATGACACTGCCGACGTTCCAGCAGTACCAGTGATAGAAGTAACCGCAAATAAGCACAACGATGGTTACAGCGATATAGTGCACTGCAATCCATATCCAAAATGTCTTTTTCTTTGGCTCTCTTTTCGAATAAAACGCCAGTTCCGTAATCAAGCCGCAAAAGATGCCGACAGACAGAATCTCAGGAAGCATGAGAAAATTGATGTTGGCTTCTGCCAAAGGAACTCCCATTGTTAAAATAGAGATACCGCCCCAAATCATACAGGCGATGAGGGTTCCGGTGGTAATTGTGGTAATGTAATTCATCAAACGCCGCAATTTTTCTTTCATGTTCTTCACCTCACAATCCAAGCTGCTTTCGGATGACGGGAACGTACTGTCTGGAGATCATGACTTTCTCCCCGTTTTGCAGAATCGCCTCGAACCGTCCGCTGACAGCCGGCCGGAACCGGCTGACTTTGGCAAGGTTCAGGATCATGGATTTTGAAATCCGGACAAAGCCGGCGTTCGGGAACTGGTGTTCGATCTCGTAGAGCCGGAGCTTTAACTCAGCGACGTTTTGTTCGCCATAGGCAAAGACTTTGTTGTCCACTGATTCGAAGTAGTAGACATCGTCCGGATCCAGAAGACCCATGCTTCCGTCTGTATAGTAACCCGTCAGCTTCTCCTCGTCTGTCTTGAGGAGCTGGAGCAGTTCCAAAATTTTAGGGCTGAGATTTTCGGCACGAATGATGATCTCCTCCCCCTGTCCGGGAAGCGGATTCTCAATGGTAATTTTCATCTGTCTTTTTTCTCCTGAAGAATATGGATGAGAACATAACCGGCGGTCAAAACCGCAACGGCAATTCCCAGAATGACATACATCATGGAAAGCGGTACTTCCCGCTCAAAGAACAAGAGCCGGCAGTCTGTCCTCTCCCGAATGCCCGTGATGAGTTCCGCCGGAAGCTGCTGTGCTTCCAGCTTCTCAAAGACGCCGTGCAGAGCGTGGTTTCGAATGAGAGAGGTGCCATAAGTGCCGGGAAGAAACAGCAGGACTTTTTGGAGGGTGTCGCCGAAGCTGGAAATCGGCATGTAAGCACCGCACACAAAGCCGTATCCGGCGCTGACAATGGTTCCCACTGCGGAAACCTGTCCCTGCGTGGAGAGGAAGCCGTTGCAAATGGAGGAGAGGGATGTTCCAAAGAGCACCAGCAGCACAATATCCAGCACCATCCATGCAACGTCGGACAGCGCCATATCATAACCCACGGCATGCACGTAAATCAGTCCGGCAAGCAATGCGATAAAACAGATGATCCATGTGACCAGTGCGGAGGAAATGAAATAACTGATGGAAATGAGATGACTTTTTGCCGGTGAAATGGCAATGTCCTTTTGTGCACCGGTGATCTTGTCCTGTACCATCCGCATATTGGCGCAGAACGCCACGGTGATGCAGCAGACCGCCAGAAGCGAGGAGAGCAGTTCTCCGGCAACCATGGAGTTGACGATGGTATCAGACACGGCGATTCCCTCCGGAATCGAACTCCGAAAGCTGTCGGCGTAGACACTCCCCAAAAATGTGACGTAGAGTACCAGCAGAACCAGCGGGGTAATCAGCGCCGTGAAAAACATGCCCTTGTCTTTGAAAAACAGCTTGGTGTTGCGCAAAATCATGGTATACAGCATTTACCTCTCCCCCTCTGCCACGTGCTTTCCGGTTACTGTCAGAAAGACGTCATCCATTTTTCCCTTGGTGACCTCATAATCCCGAAAGCATTCCGGATGTTCCAGAATCAGCTTGGTTACTGCCTGTGTATTCGGCACAGTCAGGCGAAACGTAATACCGTCTTTGCAATAGGGAACGCCAAGCTGCTGCACCTCGGATTCCGATGCACCGTACAGCGTGATAAAATCGCCGGTGTATGTGTTTTTGAGATCCAGCGGCGTTCCCTCTGCGGCAATCTTTCCGCCGTCCAGAATGACAACATAGTCGGCATCCGCCGTTTCCTCCATGTAGTGTGTTGTGAGAAAGACGGTCAGCCCTGCAGTTTTGCGCAGTGTGTGAATGACATCCCACACCATGTGCCGTGTCTGGGGGTCGAGACCTGTGGTTGGCTCGTCCAGAATCAGGAGCTTTGGCTGGTGGAAGATAGCTCTGGCAATGTCGATGCGCCGGCGCTGTCCGCCGGAGAGTTTTCCTACCTGCCGTTTCAGCAGCGGTTCCAGCTGAAAAAGCGCTGTGACCTCTGCCAGACGTGTTCGGAACGCCTCGCCGCGAATGCCGTAGAGTGCTGCCCGATATTTCAGATTCTCCAGCACAGTCAGCTGCGCATCCAGCACGGAGTTCTGAAAGACCACACCCAGAGTCCGTGCGATCTCTGCACTGTGATGGCAAAGTTCTTTTCCGTCCACCCAGATTTCTCCGCTGTCCCGCTTCAGCTGACCGCAGAGCATGGAAATGGTGGTGCTTTTTCCGGCACCGTTTACGCCAAGAAAGGTAAAAAGCTGTCCGGTTCTCACGGAAAAGCTGAGGTCGTCTACTGCACGAACAGCGCCGTAGCTCTTACAGAGATGCCGGATTTCGATGATGTTCTTCGCCATGGTGTTGCTCCTTCTCCCGATTGGGCGGTTTCGTTTGACTGGTAATTCTGATTATATCCCATTCCGGTGTGAAAATCAAGGGAAACATGGTAAGTGGTATCAAAACGAGGGGTAACCTGCAAAAAGCTGCCCGCAGAAACTTCTGCGAACAGCTTTCTTTACAAGTATCACAAATGTATCTTTCCGATTACTTCAGCTTTGCGCCGTCACTGAATGCATTGCCGACCTTTTCGCCCAGCTTCAAATAGGTGTGGTTTGCCGGATCAAAGGCAATGGGCTGGAACTTGGCGAGATCGATCTTGCCGTCTGCGCTGAGGATGGCTTCGTCTGCGCTGACATTGACAATTTCACCGATCATACATTCCGACTCTGCATCGTAGCTCACCAGCTTGCACTCCAGCGTCAGCGGGAACTCCGTAATCATGGGCGCATCCACCTTGTCGCTCTTTACGGTGTGCAGACCGGACTTCTCCATCTTATCCGGCGTATCATTTCCGGAAACGATTCCCACGTAGTCGGCTTCTGTCACGTGAGCAGCATCTGCCATGCTTACGGTGAAGGCTTTCCGTGCGAGGATGTTTTTCACAGTCTTGTGCTTGTGGCTGAGGTACAGTGCGACTTTGTCGCTGTCGCAGACAGAACCCCATGCAGCGTTCATGGCATCGGCTTTGCCAGCTTCGTCATAAGAAGCAATGATCAAAACCGGCATCGGATATAAATAAGACTTTACTCCGAGATTTTTTCTCATAGTTCATTCCTCCTGAATATGTTTGAAATATACCGGCACTTTCCGCCGGCACTATGTTTAGAATACCGCATAATCTTAGAAATTTCAAGACAAAAAAATGAAGGTAAAATAAAAAATGAGGTTCCGTTATGACGGCATGGCGAAATGGCAGTGCGCGAATTGATTGACATTCCAGATAAAATATAGTATAATAAATACAATTTGCGGTTTCAGAAGAAACGGAAAAAGAAAGGATGTATGTATGAAAAGCACAAAAAAGCAAGAGAAAAACGGCTTCGGCTCTAAGCTGGGGTTTGTTTTGGCAGCAGCGGGTTCGGCTGTCGGGCTGGGAAATATCTGGAGATTTCCGTATCTTGCGGCGAAGTATGGCGGGGGTATTTTTCTGCTGATCTACATTCTTCTGACAGCATCCTTCGGCTATGTGCTGATCATGTCAGAGACCGCATTGGGACGAATGACCAGAAAGAGTCCGGTGGGTGCATTCGCGCACTTTGGAAAAACGAAACCGTTTAAAGTCGGCGGTTGGCTGAATGCAGTTATTCCGATGCTGATAGTGCCGTATTACAGCACTATCGGTGGCTGGGTAATTAAATACCTTGTAGAATATTTCAAAGGAAATGTTCAGGCTGTAGCAGAAGATGGTTACTTCGGAAACTTTATTGCAGATTCCTGGCAGGTAGAACTCTGGTTTCTGGTATTTGCGGCACTTGTATTTATCATTATTCTCGGCGGTGTACAGAACGGCGTCGAACGAATGTCAAAGATCATGATGCCGGTTCTGGTAGTTCTGGCAGTCGTAGTTACAATCTATTCTGTCACACGTCCGGGCGCTGT
>OIYT01001558.1_pt1 | contig 15880 bp, 19 predicted proteins | sample 1588201 | NCBI WGS metagenome assembly OIYT01 (sample SAMN03283260) | human gut metagenome | biome: human-associated habitat; material: feces | host: Homo sapiens | place: USA | collected 2013
GCTTTCAAAATGTGAAACTCGTTTACAAAACGTGAATCTCGGATGACTATTGAACAACTTTATGCTTTTTTGAATAAAAAAGTCTTACTTCGTGCAAAAAAATCTTACTTCGTGCAGAAAAGGTGAAATGTTGTAAGATACTTGTCGATAAAAAAGAAAAATAAGGAGGTTTTCAAATATGAAAAAGCTTAATGATGTAGCACTGAGATTACTTGCAAAAGCAGCATATGTTAATGCCAAAAAGGAAGCAGACTCAGCATGTTTGTTTATTGGTTATCAGCCTAAAATGCCATAGAATGTAAAAGAGCTGTTATTCCAATAAATCAATTAAAGGTTACTGCTTGGGCTTCGGATGGAGAGAGCAGGTACGGTTCTGACTGACAGAAGAACCGTGGAAAGGAGTTAATATGGGATTAGGCGTTGAAAATTCAGTTAATGCTTATAATCAGAATTATAGGTATCAACAGAATAAGACGACAGGGCAAGCCAATCATTTAGATTTCAATAAGATTTTATCTGCTAAAGAGGGTGATAATACAGAGAAAGTACAGAAGCCAAATGAAAATAGTGTTTCAAAAGTAGATACCTACACTGAATATTTAAAGGCTAAGTATGGGAATATAATGATCCAAAATGTTGGAAGTGATCAAAAGAGTATGGATTCATTGGGGACGGGGACATATGGGATGAATAATATTGTGATTGCACCCAATGTTTTGGAAACAATGGCAAATGATCCCAAAAAAGCAGCTTATTACGAAAAGATGATACAGGATTTTTTTGCTTCGCAGTCAACTGTGAAGGCGCAGATGGCAGTCGGGGGGTTTGAGATTCAATCTTATGGTATGGTTATTCACCCGGATGGAACTGCACACTATTATGTTTGTGGAGATGTTTCACCAGAAAAAAAAGCAAAGATAGAGGCGCAAATGAAAGCTGAAGATGAAGAGAAGGCTAAACGGCGTAGACAATATTTAGAGCGCAGTGAGGAGGCGGCAGAAAAGCGCAGACAGATAGAAGAGATTAATATGCAAAAGAGTAAAAAAGATGCGGCTTTTAATGATAATATATCGGCTGTTAATGTATTATCGGAAGTAGATAGGGCGGTTGCCATAGCTGCTTATGAAAATATTGCCAATACTTTTAATGAAAACATAATAAAAAGTACAATTGATAATTGAGGACTTTACTGACTATATCAACTTATAATAATCGATATATAATATTATGCGCTGAAAGGAGGTGAGAATATGAAGAAGTTGGTAAAGCGTAGCGATGTTATGCAGGAAACATTGGAGGCATATTGCAGTTGCAGTTGCAGTTGTTATGGAACTTGCTCTTGTAGCACTGGACAGACAAATAATTCAGCAGCTTTGTTTCAGGCTAGATACACCCAATTTTACATGGACTTTGTAGCAATTCGTATGGTGTAAGAACATAGCAATGCAGCGGAAGATGGGTATGACAATATGCTTTGGGCATATTGTCATGCCTGTTTAATAATTAGGGAGGAAATAGTATGCCGGTTTTTCATACATTTACTGCTGGTGGGAAGAGGTATATGTTTGATGCAAATACAAATGTAATTATAAATCTTAAAGAGGATTTGTATTTTGAACTTGAGAAATATATGCAAAGTGGATATAAAGAGATCACACCAGCTATAGAAAAATTAAGAGATAGAGGATATTTAAAAGATAGAGCAGATTTTGAAATGGTGCATCCGATGGATTCTACATTGGAATATTCTTTGGAGCGTTGTATAGGTACAATTGCGTTACAAGTCACACAGGGGTGCAATTTGCGTTGTAAATATTGTGCTTATTCTGGTAGTTATGATAATCGTGTCCATAGTAGTAAGAGAATGAGTAAGGAAATTGCATTTAAGGCAATTGATTTTCTTTTTGATCATTCTATAGATCGTGATAGGGTTTCTCTTGGATTTTACGGTGGAGAACCATTACTTGAATTAGATTTGATAAAGGAATGTGTTAAGTATGCAAAGAAAAAGAGCATAGGTAAAGAATTGATGTTTAATATAACTTCAAATACAACACTTATAACAGATGAAGTTTTGAAATTTCTATATGATAATGAGTTTAGCTTAACGGTGAGTTTAGATGGAGATCGACAGGCTCATGATAAAAATAGAGTATTTGCTGCAAATGGTGCTGGTACATTTAGTGTAGTAATGCAAATTCTTGAAAAAATACAAACACAGTATCCAGATTATATGGAAAGAGTACATATTAATGCTGTTATAGATCCGACTACAGATTTTGATTGTACTAGTAATTTCTTTTCTGATTATAAAACAGTTAAAGACTTTTATATACAGGCAAATCTTATTTCTGAATATTATCGTAAGGATGAAGTGGCAACAGATGAAGAGTATAGGGAAAAATTTAGTTATGAAATATTTAAAATGTATCTTCAAAAATTAGGAAGATTGGAGAATGGAAGCGTATCAAAACTTGTTTCACATGGTTTTCATAGTTTGAAGGAAATACATGATAAAACAAAAATGCCATCTTCTTTAACAATAAAAAGAGATCATCATTCTGGACCATGTGTACCAGGTATACAGAGACTATTTGTTGATGTAGAAGGAAACTTATATCCTTGTGAACGAGTGAGCGAAGCGTCAAAGGCAGTAAGAATGGGACATATAGATACAGGTTTTGATATTGATAAAGCTAGAGCTTTATTGAATATTGGAAAATTAACTGAAAAAGAATGCAAGCAATGTTGGGCATTTAGGTTTTGTTCTGCTTGTGCAGTTCAAGCAGATAATTTGGAAGAACTGTCTGCTGAAAAAAAGTTACAAAACTGTGCATTAATTCGTGGTCACATAGATAACATGATGAGAGATTATTGTGTTATGAGAGATTTAGGATGTAATTTTGATAAGGAAAAATTGTTTGTTTAGAGAAGGAGATATTATGAAAAGGAAAGCTATAATTTTCCCTTATAATGCAGAATGTGCTTCTCTTGTACGAAATAGAGAGTTGTTGTTAAACCATGAAATTGTGGCTTGCGTGTCTCCAATTGGTTATGGATTACAAGGAAAAGATGCTGCATATGCATATGGAGGAAAAAATACAGGGATTGTTATCTCAGATAAGAAAATAAGTGAAATAAATTTTGATGATTTGTTAGTATGTGAGTCATCTAGTGATTTTGATACATTTATAATGCCACAAGTAAAACTTGCAGCAGAATGTGGGAAAAATGTTATTTTTTTATATAATATTTCTCAGCAACAGAAGAAAGAAGCAGAAGAAACGTGTAAAAAAAAGAACGTAAAATGTGTTGTTCTTACAAATCGGAGAATGGATACAGATAAATTATTTGAGCATGAAATTATACCATTATCCGTTCCAGTGGTCTTTGTAGCCAGTGTTATTGAAAATACTAATAAATTTGATGTGCAATTAGGGCTGAGAAAATTTCTGCAGGAAGAAGGATATAAAGTTAGCCAGATTGGAACAAAAGAATATTGTGAGTTATTTGGTTTTCATGCAATACCTGAATTTATGTACGCAAATCAATTGAGTGAAGCTGACAAGATTGTATGGTTCAATCGAATTTGTAAAAGCATTGAACTACAGGAAAAGCCCGATATTTTTATTATTGGTGTGCCGGGAGCCACAATGGTATTCAATGAAACAATTACAAATAATTTTGGCATAACTGCCTTTGAGATTGCAAATGCCGTTAGACCAGATACAGCTATCATGTGTGTTCCATATGAAGGTTATGATTCCGGTTTCCTTAAAATGATACAGACATCATCAAAATATAAGTTAGATATGCAGGTTGATTGCTTTAACATGGCAAACAAACATTTTGATGTAGCAAGGAGCAAAGAAGAAAAGAAATTGTCTTTTATAACAACAGGTGCAGACTTGGTGGATAAAAGGATAGAGGATTTAAAGAGAGATACTGAAATCCCAATTTACAACTCGTTGAACGTTACAAGTGCTTTAGAGATGTATAGTTATATTGTAAATAAACTGAGTGAAAGTGATTTTGGAACTGTAAGTTAAGAAGGGAGGAGAAGAATGTGGATGCTGAAAATATAAGGGCTAAAGTCAAAAAAGTTTTTTTTGATTTATTTCAGAAAGATGAAAGCAAGATTCAGGATAGTTATTGCACTGATAATTTCTTTGGTAGTAAAATGGGATTATTGCCGGGAGATGTAGTTGCTTATTTGTATGCTGTTGAGAAAGAATTTAATTTGCAGATTCCGTCCTCATATATACAAGAGGGGAAATTTAATACACTAGATAATGTCACAAACATTATTTGTGAGGTACTTCAAAAGAAAGATGATTAAGGAGTTTTAAGACTAAAACGGAATCTGTTATTTTATAGTCAATAGTATGTAATAAGGGCGTTTATCTTCTATCAAAAAGTAGGTTGATTGAGATTTATGTCCTTTTATTTGTAGAGGTGCGGTATGAGTCTTGAAATTCAAATTGCTGTAATAGATAGCGGATTAAATGAAAAGCTATTGGATAGGAAAAAAATTAGAAATCGGTTTGAAGTGGATGAAAATAATGATTTTATTGAAGAACGCTCGATGTCGAAAGCTAGTGATTTTCTTCATGGTACAATATGTGCTATAATAATAGAAAAGTATTGTCCTGATGCTGTGTTTAACAGTATTCGCATTCTTAATCAGAACGGAACAGGTGGGGTTGAAAAGCTAGAGCCTGCTTTAGAATGGTGTTGCAAAAATAATATAAAAATTGTCAATCTTAGTTTGGGGACTACACATTTTAAAGAAAAAGATATTTTAAAAAAACTAATTAATAGGTATACATATAAAGGACTGGTATTTGTTGCGGCTATATCGAATATAGGATATTTTACTTTCCCGGCAAGTTTTACTAATGTTATAGGTGTTGCAAATGTGGAAAGTCCTCTATCCTATTCCAAAGATTATATACATTTAGGGATAGATACAGTTACAATTTCAGAACATATAATTATGTTAGAAAATAAGGAACACAAAACTTCACCGAGTAACAGCTATGCAGCTCCTTATATATGTGCATTGATTGCAAATAAACTAAGCAATGACAAAACTCTCGATATAGTAAAATTAAAGAGATATGCTAAAGAGCAAAGCCATATTGAAATGACAGTGGATAGTTATGAGCCGGACTGGATTTACAGGGCGTATATATCGGGCAGAGGAACTATGAGCAGGGCAGAGTATTATTTTGAAACAGTTACAGGGGTGTATGATGAAATACAGGGGAAAATAGATACTGTAATAGCTTATTCTATGGCAGAATTAGAAAATTTGGATATAAGGAATAAGAACTTAATATATCTTGGTCATGAGGATATTCATAATATAGATGTTCAGGGGTTCATTTGGAGCAAGGAAACAAGGCAACGGCAAATTAAGCATAATCATTATCAGGGAAATGGTCTTGAAGTTCCGGTAGTGATACTGGCAGTGGAAGATGTAATAGACAAGTTCTATATACTCACAGAACTAAAGAGGGCATTTGCTAATGGTGGTTATAACGCATATACAATAGGAATGGAGCCGGAGTGTGTATTATATGCATTAGAATATATGCCGGAGCCAGTATCAGATATTGATGCTTGGAAAAATTTTATAGAGAGCCAGACTTTTTATAAACAGAGTGATTTGGTCATATGGTGCATTCCGGTGGAAGAACAGGATAAATATTTGAAAGTATATCCTGATTGTGATGTACAGATCAGTCTTTGCAATGAGGGAGATATAAATATTGTCCGGTTTTCTTTTGAAGGAGAAAAGATTGAGAAAAAAATATCTGGACTGATTGACAGAAAAGATGTTGAGAAAATATATCATATTATAGAAGCGAAACTGACGGAGGAAGAAGATGGATAACAAAGAGGCTGTAAAAAGATTACTTCTGTTACTAGGCAGATACAAAAAAACAATAGTTGTAATTGTCGGTTGTTTGCTTGTTTCTACCGGGTTAAATCTATGCGTTCCGCTGATCAGCAGGCGAATCATGGACGATGGCTTTATTGGCGGAAATAAGAAATTATTGATAGAGCTGGTCTTGGTGTCTATGGTAATCTACACTATAAATTCCCTCATAGATATAGTCAAGGAAAAGAAACGTGTAGATATTTCAGCAAAGATACAATATTTTCTTTCGGAACAGTCTTTTTCACATCTTATGAAGCTGCGGGTAAACTATTTCAATAACACAAACTATGCGGAGACTTTGAATAATATCAACACGGATATTAACCAGATGACATCTATTGCTGACAGCAGTGTTTTTTTCGTAATTACGCAGGCGTTTAGCATGACAGGCGGCATAATAGGTTTATTCATAATAGATTTCAGAATGACGGTACTGGTTCTTCTGTTTATACCTATTAAGTGTGTGGTAATGAAATACTTTGCAAAAAAGCAAAAACAGATTATGGACGAGTTCATAAAAAGGAATCAGGAGTACGCAAAATGGTTTGGAGATACTGTTGGAGGGGTACGAGAAGTCAAGCTGTTTAATATCTTGGATAAAAAGCATGAGGAGTTTGTACTTAACCAGAACAATATTATAGAGAAACAAAAGCAGATGAATATGTTAGGGCAGTGGAATACGATAATAGATAGTATCATGGTACAGTTTCTTTCTACATTGTTATATATACTGGGCGCAAATTTAGTGTTTGATATGAAACTTTCAGTAGGTAGTGTGTTCGCTTTCATTACATATAGTGCTTATGTTACCGGACCGATTTCTGCAATCCTAAATATAGGATACCTGTTATCAGGGATTATTCCGTCAACAAAAAGATATTATACGTTTATGGAATTGGAAGAAGAAACGGATAATGGAAAGAAAACGGATCTATGTCCAAATGATTTGAGATTGCAGAAGGTTTCTTTTGTGTATGAAAGGGATAAGTGCATTTTGAAGAATATTGATATATTATTTGCAAAATCCAGCAAGACAGCTATAATTGGGCGCAATGGTTCGGGAAAGACGACAATCATCAATCTTCTTACGAGAATGTATGAGCCGACAAGTGGTGAAATACTGTTGGGAGCAGAAAATATTTCAGAGCTGCCATTGCCAGAATACCGAAATATGGTATCAGTTGTGAGCCAACAAATCTATTTATTCAATGACACAATAAGGAATAATATCTGTCTGGATAAACAAATAGATGATACGGTGATAGAAGCTGCCTGCAAGGACAGCGGACTTGAAGATTTTATAAAAGAGGTTTCCTTAGATCATGTGGTAGGACAGAATGGGGCAATGCTCTCCGGCGGGCAAAAGCAGAAAATAGCCCTTGCAAGGGCATTGGTGCATGACAAGCCGATTATTATATTTGATGAAGCTACTTCAAACACAGATGCTTATTCAGAACAGCAGATAAACGGACTGCTTGATACTCGGCTAAAAGACAAAACAGTGATAGTGATAACACATAAGAAAGAGGTATTGAGCAAAGTGGATCAGATCGTTGTACTGAAGGAGGGAGTGGTTGCAGATTTAGGGAGATATGATGATTTGGTAGGGAAAAGTGATGAACTAAATGTTATGTTGGAAAAAGCAGAATAAATATAAGAAAATCTTTTCAGAGTAGCAAGTCTTTTTTGCTTTTGGGACAAAAAGTATTATTTCTGGCAGAAAATGTGAAATATTATTAGATGCTTGTCGATAAAAAAGAAAAATAGAGAGAATTTGCATCATGCAGGTTAATTCTAATTATTCTATGTATGGTGTGCCGTATGAAACTTAAATAGGATAATATTCCTCCATATTAGTGCGGAATATGCTGTACATGAAAGTTAAAATCCCAAAGATGCAGAGATGTATATTATCAACAATTATACATTTCTGCATCTTTTTATTTTGAGCATTCCAATAGTAATACGCTAAATCTTAAATAACTGTATATGAGGAAAATATGATATGATTATATTCAAATATGAAATTACAGGATCAGAGGTATACACAGTATGTACAGAGACACTATATTTCAATATGTAAAAAAACAATATGGAACAATTCCAGAATATCTGTGGAATGATTTACCAGATAGTGCAATACTTCGTAATGACAATGGAAAATGGTATGCAGTATTTATGAATTTGGAAGTAAACGCTCCATATCCGGTACCTTTTCTGTCCTTTGAAAAATTGAGATAATTACCTCAAAACTATTCGAGTCTAAAAAGTTTAGTACTGAACTTTTAGGACTCTCTATCTGGAGGTATAGCATGAAATCTCAAACAAGTTTAGTGGCATCACAGGTTCGCCTGCAGCACTGGGCAGAGCAGATCAAAGACTGCCAGAACCGCCCTAAAGACATGGATGTAAAAACATGGTGCGATCGGAATGGTCTTACCAAAGCTAATTACTACTACCGAGTACGTAAGGTGAGGGAAGCCTGCCTTTCTGTTTGTGAAGATCCCGGAGTATCTTTTGTTGAACTGGAACAGCCCGTTGCATCTGCAAATGATGTAAATGGGACTGGAATCAATTCCTCAGCAGGAGCAGTCATCAAAGGAAGAAATGGTCTTTCCATTGAACTTTACAACACTGCTTCACAGGAACTGATACAGAAGATTCTGGGAGCGTGTGCCTATGCTCAATAATGCCAACGGTTTCAAAAAGATCTACATTGCCACAGGCTATACGGATCTTCGCCGTGGCATGGAAGGACTGGCTGCCATTATCCGGTTCCAATTCAATTTAGACCCGTATGATAAAGATACATTGTTTCTCTTCTGCGGAAAGCGGACGGACCGCATCAAAGGGCTTCTGTGGGAAGGTGACGGCTTCCTGCTTTTGTACAAGCGGCTTTACAGCGGTGCATTCCAGTGGCCACGGTCAGCGGACGAGGCAAAAGAAATCTCGCCGGATCAATACCAGATGCTGATGCAGGGACTTGAGATCATTGCAAAGCGTCCCATCGAGCAGATTGAAAATCCGCCCTGTGCAATGTGACAGCTGTTGTTCAATCTGCTGAAAATAAATTTTCGTTTTCAATGCGATAAAACGTATAAATCACCATTGTCCACAGACATCCATTCCGTTTCCCGGCATGCAGTTCATAACCGGCGGAAACAGTGATGTCCTGTGGATAACAGTATTAAAAATCCAGCAAAAAGCTCTTGGTTCATGGGTTCTTAATACTGTTATCCACCGTCAAAATGACGAATGGCAGACAGTCGCCTGGTGGCGTAAATACGCTGTATCTGCTATAATAGACGAAGAAATCAAAGGAGCGTCTGTTATGGCAATCAAGTATACAGAAGAACAACTGAATAGTGTCGACAAGTCGCTTCTGGTGCAGATGTTTTTGAACCAGCAGGAACAGCTGGAATCTCTGACAGCGGAAATCCATTCCCTGAATGAAAAAATGCAGCTGATGATGGAACAGCTGATTCTTTCCAAGAAAGAACGCTTCGGACGTTCCTCTGAAAAAATGGAGGACTTCAGCCAGATCAGTTTCATGGAAGTGGACGGAAACATTGTATTCTTCAATGAGGCGGAAGCTGTCAGTGATCTGGATGCTCCGGAACCCGATGATCTTGAAGCTGATTCAAATAAAAAGCAGACCAAGACCAAGGGAAAAAAGGAAAAGGACATGTCCGGTTTTGATGTCAATGTCATTCCTCACTACATGACGGAAGAAGAACTGACGGAAAAATTCGGTAAAAACGGTTGGAAACAGCTGCCTGATGCCATATCCAGAAAGTACCATTTCATCCCTGCCAAGATTAAAGTGGATGAACATCATATCGGCGTGTATGCCGGTAAAAAGGATGGAACCATCATCAAGGCAAAACATCCTAAGGGTCTTCTTCATGGCAGTCCGGTATCTGCATCCCTTGCAGCAGCTATCATGAACGCAAAGTATGTCAATGCAGTTCCCCTGTACCGGCTGGAGCAGGAATTCAAACGGTATGGTCTGGCAATCACAAGGCAGAACATGGCGAACTGGATGATCCGTCTTGGTGAGGAGTATATCGCCGTGATGTGGGATTATCTCCATGAACTTCTGTACGATTACCATGTGATACAGGCGGATGAAACACCATGTCTGGTAAACAGGGATGGCCGCCCGGCAGGAAGCAAAAGCTACATGTGGGTATACCGTAGCGGTTACATGTATTCCGACAGACAGATCGTGCTGTATGAATACCAGCGCACAAGGAATGCTTCCCATCCGAGGGAATTCTTGAAGGACTACAGCGGTATCTGCGTGACGGATGGCTATCAGGTCTACCACACTCTTGAAAAAGAGAAGGAAGATCTGACGATAGCAGGATGTTGGGTACACTGCCGCAGGCGCTTTGAAGAAGCACAGGAAGTCATTCCCAAGGATGCCAGAAAAGGAACCACATCCTATCTCATAATGAAACAGATCCAGGCAATCTACCGGGAAGAAAAGAAACTTAAAAGTCTGACTTCCGAAGAACGACTTGCGCAGCGACAGGCGATTATTAAACCGCTTGTCGAGGCTTTGTTTGTGTACCTGAAACAGAATGACTGTCAGGTTCCCAAAACCGGAAAGCTTAGGGAAGCTTTCACCTATGCTCTAAATCAGGAGAAATACCTTAAAGTATTCCTGACTGATGGAGATGTTCCGATGGACAATAATGCGTCGGAGCGTGCAATCAGAGGCTTCTGCATCGGCAAGAAGAACTGGCAGGTCATTGATACGATCAATGGTGCCAAAACCTCCGCAATGATCTACAGCATAGCTGAGACCGCAAAGGCAAACAATCTGAAACCGTACGAATACTTCGAGTATCTTCTGGAAGAAATCCCGGAACATATGGAAGATATAGACCGGTCATTCCTGGAACGATTATTGCCCTGGTCACCGGAGCTTCCGGAAAAAATCAGAAAACCAAAGTAAATGTCAGCCGTGAGAGCGGCATATATTTGTCAAGGTACTTGATATGGTGCGTTTACATTTGGAAGGCTTTAAAATCGGATTGGATACAAAAGATAGGGTTGATATTATGGTTGTAAAATGTAAGCCGGATATGATAAGTGTTATGACACACATGAAAGGCTTCCTGCCGGGATATCACATGGATAAAAGTAATTGGATCACAATTCTTCTGGATGGGACAGTCCAGGAGGCAAAGATATTAGATTTTCTTGATATGAGTTATGATTTGACGGATGGGCGAATCGAGGAAAGTATTGAATGATATTTAAAAACGATAAAATCCTCTTGTGAAGAAAGTTGCATAAAAGCTAAGTATATTTTCAATAAAGTTGTGAAGTTTATTTTTCATGGAAGTTTATCTTCTTTCGTTTTCCTATGGCTATTACCATAATGTTCTGCAAGATCTGTTTGTGGGACAACTGCATATTACATAGGGTAAAATCTGTGTGTGAAAAAGTTTGCATAAAAGCTAAGTAAGTTTTCAATAAAGTTGTGGAATTTGTTTCTCATGGAAGTTCATCTCCTTTCTGTTTACGCTGTCATTATAAAACACGAAGGGGGATATTACTTGCCAAAATAAAAAAATAAATAGACAAAAATTGCAACGGGCAGAAAGTGTGTAAATATTCTCTGTCCGTTGCAGTTTCTTATATATTTTTGCTATACCGATTGCTAATAATATTGCAACAGCGGATTTTATGATTCATTCCACGCTTATGAATGAACAGTATTCACATCAGATTGAAAATTTTAAAAACACTGTGGATGTCAGAGTAAAAGAAATGCAGTGATGGATATGATAAATAGCCAAAAAACGTCCGCTAATAGGATTTACAACAGAATATAAAGCAGATAAAGACGAATGGTATCAGATGTGCCATTCGTTTTTTTAATAAAAGCACAAATTAACCTACTTACGAGCATAAAATGATGTGCGTTGGGTTGTTTTCTGGACTATGAGAATCAAAGTCCCATTGATATGATTAACATGGAAAAGAGGTGCAAAATCTTGGACACAGGAAGAAAAGATGCCAATATACAGATAGGAAAGAGACTAAGAGAGGCAAGACTGAATATGAACCTCGAAAAGTCAGAAATTGCGGATGTATTGGATGTTACAGTAGAACATTATCGAAAGCTTGAGGCGGGTATAACGGGAATATCTGTAGATAAAGTGTTGACACTCTATCATAAATATGGAATTGATCCTACATATCTGATAACAGGTGAGAGCAGTATGAAAGATTTTAATCTGGATTACTATGTTGCGAACAGCACAAAGGAGCAGAGAAATGATTTTTTTGACCGTGTGCTGGCTTATTTATCTAAGTTGATTAGATAAATTGAAGTGCTTCCTACTTCCAAGCCCGAAAAGGAGGAAGTGTTATGCTTAATATTGCGGTCTGTGATGACAGCAGAACAGATGTAGAAATGCTGGAAAGTGCTTTTGATAAGTTAGCGCAGTACCAGTTTTCTTATGAAGTGTATTTTACAGCGAAGGAGTTGCTGAAGCATGTTATAGATGATGGGGAAATGTATCATCTGTATATATTTGACATTGAAATGCCGGAGATGAATGGTTTGCAGCTTGCAAAAGAAATCCGGAAAATAGATGCCAAAGCATTGTTTGTATTCCTGACTGGATATACGCAGTATGTTATGGATGTTTTTGAGGTTATTACCTTTGACTATATTTCTAAACCGATTACAGTGGAAAAGCTGGAGTCCGTCCTTTTAAAAGCCATGCAGTATCTTCATATGATAAAGCGTGACTTTGTCTTTCAGTTCCGAAAAAATCAGTTTCGTATTAGCTGCGATGATATTGTGTATTTTGAGAAGAAAGGTCGTCAGGCAGTGATACATACGATCTCAGAAAATTTCAAGGCAAATATGACAACTGAAGAAATATGGAAACAGCTTGATGATAAGGTCTTTGCCCATATTCATGTATCATATATCATCAATCTTGGGCATATCAGGGCGATTGAGGGAGATGAAGTAGTGATGGACAATGAAGAAAGACTTCTGATTGCCCGTTCCCATAAGCAGAATTTAAAAGAAAAACATATGGAGTTTGTAAGGAGGATGGTTTAAGGATGGAATATGTGATACGCTTTGCCATCAGCCTGTTTGATCTGGCAGTGTTTATGTATTATTTTCATTCCAATAAGAAAATGAAACCAGTATCAAAGGTATGGATATGGGCTGGATTTACCATTGCTGCAATTATATGGACATTTATCAGCAACATAAAAAATCCGTATCTGAATCTTGCGACTCTTTTGATTGTGCTTATACTGTTATCATTTTATTATGAATCAGGAATGTGGACGAGAATTATAAATATTGTGACATTCATGGGTATTGGAATGCTGTTTGAACCTGTAGCCTTGCTGTTACTCCATGCGATGAATTTTCATGTGGGCGAAAGTTATAAATATTATTTTGTAATGGTAATATGCAGCTTTGTTCGTGGAAATGTGATGTATATTCTGTCAAAATTGATTTCAAAGAAAGGGATGCAGATTGCCGACTTTCCAAGAGAAATTTTGGGTGTGCTGGTTATGGTATTTACCTTTACGGTGTTGAATTGTTGCTTTGTTATTCTTTTGTCATTGGAAGCTGGCAGTGAAAAAAGCCTGCTTATGTGTGCCAGTATTGTAATTTCCATTGTCCTGACAGATTATTTTATGCTGTATATGATGGAACGTTTTAATTATCTTGTGCAAAAACAGTATGAGGATGCAATGTACAGGGAAGAAATGCACTATAAAGACATCTATTATGAAGAAGCAGAAAAACAGAATAAGGAAGTGCAGAAGTTAAAGCACGATATGAAACATAAATTGCATGAACTGTATCATCTGGTGGAAAATAGTGATGGGCAGGAACTTTCAGAGAAAATCGGTGCGATGTGCATGGAATTTGAGCAGATAGATGAAAAGCAGTATTCTGATAATCCAATCGTAGATTCTGTGCTCCGCATTAAATTTGGCAGGGCAAAGGCAAGGGGAATAAAAGTAGAAACATCTATTCGTATTCCAAAGCAGATGCAGCTTGATCACGGGGATATAGGTGTATTGTATGGAAATCTTGTGGATAATGCGGTAGAAGCCTGCAGCAAGGTGCCGGAGGGACAGCGTTTTGTAAAGATTGAAAATAAGTACCAGTCCGGGATTTTGCTTCTTATAATAACAAACAGCAAAACAGGAAAGAAAAATAAAAGCCTGAAAACAACCAAGAAAGATAATATCAGACATGGGCATGGTGTTCAGAGTGTTCGTAAAGTGGTAGAAAAATACAATGGAACGGTCAGTTTTACAGATAAAGGGGATATATTTGAGGTTTCTGCAATGCTCTATGGAATTGAAGTGAAGGAATAAATGCAAAGCGTTACACTTAAATGTCAATCTGTTACACTTTGACGGATTTTCCTGTAAAGTATGATATAGTGCATTCATCAAATGAAAAGGAGGACATACATATATGTCAAAATTAAGAAGATTGATGAACCGACTCAGTCATGGAGCATTAAGCAGCGTGGCAGCACTTGCCCTTACGGTAACTGCAACAAATATGAACCGTTGCTGCTGGTTTATTTTCGGACAGGACAAGTTACCGGATAATGCGAAAAAACTTAGAAAATTTTAAGGTGGTAACAGGGTATGATTGCTAAATTTGCAAAGAAGATAAATGAAATATTGATACAAAAGGGGATTGTGCAAAAAGAGGATGCAGAACTGTACCAATATGGGATAGAAAATGGCATTGTTGTTGCAGGAAACCTTTTGGCTTCTGGAATATTTGGCATTGTGACGGGGAGACCGGGACTTGTTCTGGTCTTCCTGTTATTTTATGCCTCGTTGAGAAGCTATAGTGGGGGCAGCCACTGTAAGAGTAGAATCGGCTGTTTTTTGATATCAATGGCAATTTTATTTATTCCGGTTTATACATATGAGCCTGTAATGAAAAATGTTCCTAATGCCGTGATTTTATTGATCGGAGTTCTTGCCGTGGTAATTATTATTGTCCTTGCCCCAGTGGAAAGTATCAATAAACCGCTTGATGAGGAAGAAAGAAGGTATTATGCAAGGGTAACACATTGCATAACGGCATTGCAGGTATGTGTTCTTATCATTTTGTTTTGTCTGGATCTGCAAGATTATTTTTATGCTGGGTATGTGAGTATAGTCCTAATAGCAATATTTATCCTGTGTTGGATGCCCTTTTTTACGTATGACCAAGAAAAAACCCAAACCGCAACATTTTATACCCAAAATCGGAAGAATGTGCTATACTATGGTGGATTATAGACAGGTGTTATTGAGTACGGTTCGGCATATATGGCTGGCAAACAAGCGACAAACACCGTTGTTTAAACGTTCGGGAGGGCCTATGAGCGTATCCTACAAGAAATTATTCAAGCTACTGATTGATAAAGACTTGAAGAAAAAAGATCTGAGAGAGATGGCTGGCATAGGAAACAGTACTATGACCAAGCTAGCTAATAATGAGAATGTGACCATGGAAGTTATGGCCAAGATTTGCAGTGCATTGGATTGCAAAATTGACGACGTGGTAGAAATTCTCCCAGATGAGAAATAAAGAGAACCATTTCAAAGGAGAGGCTTAAGCATGGCAAAGTTTATAGGATCTGATCTCCAGAGTGATAACTGGGGGGAAGATTATTTGATAAAAAAATTGATGGAATACTTTGATGATTCTTATGTGATATATAGGAATCGTCCTATATTTGGTGCTCAATTTGATGTATGCCTGCTAGCTCCCAAAATCGGTATCATCATTTTTGAAGTTAAGGCATGGAAACCGGACACCATAAAGGAAGTGAAAAACGGCGATTCAATATTGATTAAGACGAAGGATGCGGAAACCGGTGAAGAGGGCGAGAGTGTAGAAAACCCAACTTCTCA
>OIYT01001561.1_pt1 | contig 15875 bp, 12 predicted proteins | sample 1588201 | NCBI WGS metagenome assembly OIYT01 (sample SAMN03283260) | human gut metagenome | biome: human-associated habitat; material: feces | host: Homo sapiens | place: USA | collected 2013
TAAGCAAACAGCCAGCCGGTTTGAAGCTAACTTCCATGTCAGGGGAACAGACTTTAACTGAAGCAACCATTACTGGTTCAACAGGAGAAAAAAGAACTATTACCTGATTGACACTGGGACAATTATATCATGGGCTTTATAAAGCCTATTGAACAATATTTAGTAACTTATTAACCGAGATACATATATTTGTGTATCTAGAAAAATATTATACGAGGAGAAATGTGTATGAAGAAATTTTTTAAGCAACGAGGGAAAAAACTGACTGCAGTGGCGACAGCATTTGCACTACTGTGTACTGCCGGTGTATTGCCGGAGAATGTGCGGCATGCATCTGCAGCGGAGGGAACTACAGGTAGTCAGATCCGGGAGCAGATACCGGAGGAGAATCAGACACAGGTGTCAGCTCAGACCCAGGAACCGGATCAGGCTTCCGGGGAGGGGCTTGTGCTGAATAAGGAGAATTTTCCGGATCAGGTTTTCAGAGATTATTTACGACTTTGCTGGGAAGAATATGACACCAATGAAGATGGAATGCTGTCTGACGAGGAGCTGAAGAGCTTCACTGAATTTGATGCACATGCCACTCCGGTTGTGGATATAAGTGCAAGGATAAAAAGCCTGCAGGGAATTGAGAAACTGAAGTATTTAACGGAAGTGGATGTGTACGGCAACAATATTATCGGAGAATTAGACATCAGTGGTTTATCTAATCTGACGCGTCTTGAGTGTGGCGGAAATAAGATTACGTCTATTGTTTTGCCGGAGGAGAGCAAATTAAAGGAATTGGATTGTTCCTTGGATCCGATCACATTTCTGGATCTTAAGGGACAGACAGAACTGGAAAGTTTTTCCTGTCCAATGTCTTCTCTCAAAACCCTGGATCTTACGAACCAGACAAAGCTTGAATGGCTGAATGTAGGTACCAGTACGCTTACCAGTCTTATTTTGCCGGATCACGAATTAGATGGAAAAGACTGTACAGAGATTATGGCATACCTGACACAGAATTATGTTGACTTCAAGGAAGAGACAGTCTTTCCGGGCTTTGATCTGAAACGGATTCAGAATGTGCAGTTAACAAAGTCCGGAAAGGAACCGGAGAAACTTTCCATGGACACATTAAAGGCGGACAATTTCCGGATTGAAAAGTTGGATTTGGGGGATGAGATTACCTATACCTATAATTGTGCCGCAGATCTTTCCAAGGCTCCGATCAATATTGAATTTGCGCTGTGGGTGGGGGCTTCTGGCGATCAGTATCCTCCGGCTTCCGGAGAGGGTCTGTATCCTCCGGAGTATGAAGAGGATCAAAAAATGTATTACGCTTCACCTCTGATCAAAAAACTGGGTGATATCACACTGATGGAGGGATGGAAGTGGGAGGAAGGAACCGACACAGACAAAAAGATAGAAGCAGGAAAGCTTACGACTGCTGCAGCCATATACACAGCACAGGATGCTTATTATTATGCAGCATCTATGCTAAATATTGAAATTTCCATATGGGGCTGTACCCATCCTTCGGAAAGCGTCATACATCATGAGGCGAAGGCACCGACGCTCACAGAGAAAGGGAATATCGAATATTACGAATGTGAAGATTGTGGCGATTGTTACACACAGCCGGATGATTTTAGCAGCATTTTATCCACAGAGGAGATAGAGCTTCCGATGCCATATCTGGCAGATGATGTGGAAAGCACCGAAAGCCGGATCGGTTACGGACAGGAAATCAGAAATCTGGATATTTTCAAGGTAAGGTGGAATGAGAATTCAGGGGAAGCGGCAGTTCGTGCCACATCCATTGAGATTGATAATGTGATTTACCGGAAAGATGAAAATGCGGATAAGGAAGTGATTACCGATAATAGTGGTTTCTACATTGAAGGGATTGGAGAAACCATGGAGGGACACTTGTATGTTGACATTTCCAAGGAAACTCCAAAGAAATCCCTGGGGGGTCTGAGTTATGACCATGGCAGCGATGGTAATGATTTTCCAAAGCCAGGGATATATACGCTGGATCTGACTGTGGATGTCGTGCCGCTGTCTGGAGAAAACGGTCGGAATGAAGGGCAGGAAACGGATCTGGAGGGAGAGCAGGAGACAGAACAGGAGGTCGATCAGGCTCAGAGGCAGAAGATTTCACTCCGGCGGACAATTATTATAGAGAAACAGAAAGATACTCCGGGGATGCCGGAAGCCTCTATGGAAGTACCATACACTACTAACGTAGTGGGGCAGATTTCGCTGAAGGAGAATTGGAAATGGGCATCCGGAGACAGCGAAAAGGCATTGGCGGTAGGAGAAGCAGTGACGGTTACTGCAGAGTATACCGGAACAGATGCAGATCTGTATGAAAATACGGTGCAGGAAGTAATCATTACCAGACTGGCTTGCGATCATCCGGAGGATAAATTAGTTTTACAGAATGAGAAAGATAATGTATGCGGGAATGGATATACCGGAGATTATTTCTGTACTCAATGTAAAGAAATTGTAAGACCGGGAGAGATGATTCCGGCACATCATGATCTGACTTTAGTTCCGGCAAAGGCAGCCACGGACACAATGCCCGGAAATATGGCATATTATGTGTGCGGTGATTGTGGAAAATGTTTTGAGGATGAAGGTGGCACGAAGGAAACCACAAAGGATAAGGTGAAGATTCCGGTACTGGGCACACCGGTACCGAGTGTGACTCCGGTTCCGACATCGAAGGCAACTGCAGAGCCGTCACCGACAAATCATCCGGCAGTCACAGAGGTTCCAACAAAGGAACCGGTCAAGACAGAGACCCCGGCAACGAAAGCTCCGACAAAGGAGCCTGTTCAGACAGGAGTACCGGTAACAACAGCCCCGACAGCAGTCCCGACAAAGGAGCCTGTTTGGACAGGAGTACTGGTCACAACAGCACCGACAGAAGCACCGACCCGGCAGCCGGTCACAACCGAGCCTGCACCGGCTCCGTTGGCACCGGAGCTTCCGACGCCGGGACAGAGTATGGCACCGCAGTCAAGCCAGGCACCGGCTCCGTCGGCAGCGGATACACCGGCACCGACGCAGACGCCACAGTGGACTCCGATGGCGACATCCAAATTAAGCCGGAAGAAACCGGCAAGGAAAGGCAAGCTGATCACGGATTCCAAGGGCAACCGCTATAAAGTAACCAGTTCCAATGTAAAGAATCCGACAGTGACATTCTATTCTGCAAAAATGACTGTCAAAAAGGTGACGATATCCCGATCTGTCCGGATTGACGGCGTCCGCTATTGTATCACGGCGGTTCGGAGCAGAGCTTTTGAGGGTCACAGGAAGGTGACATCTATCCGGCTTGGAAGCAAGGTCAATACCATTGGGGACAGAGCATTTCGAAATTGTAAAAAGCTGGAGAAGCTTTATATCCAATCCTCCAAATTGAAATCGGAGGACATTGGCGAGCGCGTGTTTGAGAATGTTCCGAAGGACTTGAAGATTTATGTTCCGGAGAAAAAGAAGGACGAATATCGGAAGATGTTCCGGGAGAAGGGATTGGGAAAATTAATTTCGGTGAACTCCCTTTAACTCCTGACACCAGATGTTTATATCTATAAATGAAAAGAAGCCGTATATCGGGATTTCCCTGATATACGGCTTCTTCCTTAATTTAATGTAACCTGTCCCAGAAGCCTGATGTGGTACTGGTCGAAATTCTTACCCCCGAACAGACCAAGGATCGGGTTTGACTCTTAAGTTATAAGAATTTTATCGGCAGGTGTTTTCAAAGCCTTAATTCATATATTCGAAGAATGGCAGGATGTTGGAAATATACCGGTTCATGATATCGGAAAATTCCCTAAGCTGTGCCTCTGTCTGACACTCGCCGTAATCAATGGTATAGGTATATCCGTTGTGGAAATCGATATAGGTCATCATCGGGTTTAAATCTTCCATTTCGGAACGGCTGAAGCTGCCTTTCAGACGATGAATGGTAAAGAGTGGCATCCTGGCACCGCCGCGTCTGCCGACAAAGGTTACTGTGGATTCGCTGCATCCGAAATCTATATTTTTGGCATCCTTCTGTTCCTTCAGGGTGACAATGGAAGCAACGCTTTCCGGCAGTTCCACATAGCATTTGGCTGCGTTGCTGCTGAGGCGGATCCGTTTGTCGTTTGCCTCGCTCTCGTGCAGTGTGATGGTGCGACCGCCAAAGGTAACACTGGCAATGGCTTTGGTATCGACGATCTGATGGAAACCGATGCGTTTGTAGCCTTCTTTTTTTTCGCTGCCCCAGCTTTCGGTCACAATGTCCTCATAGCGGCTGTCAATACGGCTGCCGTCAGTAAACTGGACGACCAGCCGGTCAGACTTCTCATATTTGTTCCATTCCTTTTCAGTGAAATAGGTCTTTCCCTGCTTCGTGATCTTAAAATGAGCGGTCAGGGAAAGAGGAGAAATCGTGAGATCAGTCCAAAGTCCCTGGGAATCCATAAGGGATACTTTTTTGTCTACGGTGATCCGTTCCGGCTTGGCATTGGTCTGATAATCCCATGAGAGCTTCCAGTCTCCTTCCTGAAGCGTAACAAATTTATTGTGTTCATTGCGATATCCAATGTTTTGCAGGGATAACACAATGTGGCTTCCGTTGATATTGACGTCCGCTCCCTCCAGGTTTACACCGCTCACCAGCAGTGGGAATTTGGTGATGCCGTTGTCCACGGCACTGCTGGTGATGTCATCGACTGTATAATCATAGTTTGCTCCATCCTTGCCTGTAATGGAAAGGTCTGTATTCTGGAATGTTAACGTGTAAGGCACATCCTTTACACCGGAGGCGTTGATCACGGCATAAAATCCGGACTGATCTCCGATGGTCTGTGTCAGATCCAGCTTAATGCCGTTGGCTTCCGTTGATGATTCGACGTTTGTAGTAAGCTTTTCGGCAGTCTGCTGTGATTTATTGTCGTTAATCTGAAAAAAGTTTTTGATACTGTCATCCAGGCCAAAGGCTGCAAATGCAGTAGCACCGGCCATACAGACAATGCATGCGGCTGCGGCGGCAGCTAACGGCTTGCCATAATCCCACAAAGGTGTCGGACACGGTTTCCTCGATGTCCTCTTTGCTGTATCCGGACAATATGGAGCGGCAGATCGTTTTCACTGCGGATCCGTATTGTCTGATGACCAGCTCCATGCCCAGTGAAACGTCTTCCGTCAGGCAATCTAACAGCTCCCGTTCTTCCATTTGTTTTTCCCCCTTTATCCTGCTCTTGAAAGATCTTTCACTTATCTATTGGTCAGGAAGCACTCAAATCACTCATATTATTTTAAAAAATATCACGCATAATGATACTCCTGTCGTTTCCGGATCAGGAAGGTCACAGTGACAAACAGGGTCAGCAGCTCTGCGGTGGCAACCGACAGCCAGATGCCGTTAATGCCGAAAAAGACAGGAAGTATAAATACAACCCCGAGCTGGAATACCAGTGTCCGCAGGAAGGAGATAACCGCAGAGATCAGTCCGTTGTTCAGTGCCGTAAAGAAGGAGGAGCCATAGATATTGAAGCCGTTGATCAGGAAGGTGACACAGAACAGGTGGAAGCCGGTATAGGTCATTTGGAATAACTCTTTATCATAGCCAACGAAAATACGGGCGATCGGGGAGGCAATGATCTGCGCCGTAACGGTCAGAAGAATGCCGCAGATGCTCACCAGAGTGAGACTTTTGCGGAACAGATTCTTTAGTTCATCATGGTTTCCGGCTCCGTAGTGATAGCTGACGATCGGGGCACTGCCGATGGAGTAACCGAAGAAGACCGCCGCAAATATAAAGTTGGCATACATGATCGTGCCGTAGGCGGCCACACCGTTTTCTCCGGCAAGTTTCATAAGCTGCAGGTTATACATGGCTCCGACGATAGAGTTGGAAAGATTTGTCATCAGCTCGGAGGAACCGTTGGTACAGGCCTTGAGCAGAACTTTTCCATCAAAATGTGTTTTGCCCAGATGGAGGATCGCACCATTGCGGCGTGCAAAATAAAGTATGGGGAAGAAACCGCCGACCAGCTCTCCGCAGGAGGTTGCGATGGCTGCACCGGCAATACCCCAGCCAAATACAGCGATAAACAGGTAGTCCAGAACGATGTTGGTAACGCCGGCGATAACGATCACGGCAAGCCCCAGCTTCGGTTTCTCGGCAGCCACAAAAAAGCTCTGGAAAGCATTCTGCAGCATAAAAGGAGCAAGTGTGATAAAGCCAAGTCTGCCGTAGATCATACAGTTGCGCAGAAGCTCGCCTTCTGCACCCAGAAGCCTTGCCACGGCGGGAGTCAGGGCGATACCGGCAATACTCAGGAACACGCCACCGAGAGCGGTAATATATACCAGCATAGAGAAGTATTCGCTTGCTTTCTGCTTCTTTCCCTCGCCCAGAGTCTTTGCGACGATGGCACTTCCTCCGGTACCCATCATAAAGCCCAGGGCAGATAATGCCATGATAAACGGAGAGATCAGGTTGATGGCGGCAAAGGCGGTCTTTCCTACATAATTGGATACAAACAGTCCGTCGATCACCACGTAGATCGAGGTGAAGATCATCATGATCACCGATGGATAAACAAATAATAAAAGTTTTTTAAACGTAAAATGTTCGGATAATTGTATTTTCATTTTATTCCTTTCTGCGGATTTCCAGAAATTCATTCCGCAATGCGACGTTATATTTTCGGTAAAGCTTAAGCATCTGCTCACATTCCTCGGATGTCAGGGCATCTAATGCCTTGTTTTCTGCTTTGATCACGGGGTAGATCTTTTCCTGCATCACATGCTGTCCTTCATCCGTGAGAAAGATCTGCATGCTCCGGCCTTTTCCGGGAACCAGTTTGATCCATCCTTCCTTCTCCAGCTTTCGGATGGAGGAGTTGATGGTCTGCTTTGAAATACAGGAGATCCGGCAGATATCCCGTTGGAGACAGCCGTCTCCCAGCATAAAAATACCGTATAAAATGTCAAATGCACTGTCCGACAGGGAGGTGTTGAGAGCAGCTTCGTGGTAAAGGTCATCCAGCTCCTTGTAGAGGTGGTTGAATTCCATCTGAACCTTGCTCATATATGGTTTTGAGGGTGTTTTCATATGCACCATCCTTTCTAAAATAAGTCTGATTTCGTACTTGAGAATATATTATAGTCCGATTCCGTACTCGCGTCAAGAGGGGGCAAATTTCCCCGGATTCCCTGTGCTTTTTTCTTGCTATCTGTATACCGAAATGGTACTATTATCTTTAGATAAAATTTAAAAATAAGAGGGATAGCAAAACTATGAAAAACGCAAATGAACCAATTTACGATGCCCGTAAACTCGGCATTCCCAAGATGATGATCCTGGGAATCCAGCACATGTTTGCCATGTTTGGCGCGACGATCCTTGTGCCGATCCTTGTGGCAGGCTATTTCCAGGAGGCATGCGGCGAGCCGCTGTCACGTGGACTGACAGTTTCCGTTACCTTGTTCTGTGCCGGATTTGGTACACTGATCTTTCATCTGTGTTCCAAATTTGAAGTACCGGCATTTTTGGGGTCTTCCTTTGCATTTCTCGGTGGATTTTATACCGTGGCAAATCTCAAAAATGGAATCTATGCCAATATGAATGTCAACGATAAGGTGGCATATGCCTGTGGCGGTATTGTGGTAGCCGGACTGTTATATCTGGTGGTTGCCCTGATCTTTAAGCTGGTGGGGGTCAATCGCGTGATGAAGTTCCTTCCGCCGGTTGTGACGGGACCGATCATTATCTGCATCGGACTGTCTCTGGCACCATCCGCAGTGAGTAACGCTTCTACCAACTGGCTGATCGCATTTGTGGCATTGGCCGTGATCATTATTTTTAATATCTGGGGCAAGGGCATGTTCAAGATCATTCCGATCCTCATGGGAGTTCTGATCTCCTATGCATTTGCAATGATCCTCAATGCCTGTGGCGTCACAAATCCGGACGGCTCTGCTATTTTGGATTTTGCTTCCGTATCTTCTGCCAGATGGGTTGGACTTCCGCCATTCCAGATCTGTAAGTTTGATGTGACGGCGATCCTGGTGATGGCACCGATCGCGATTGCTACCATGATGGAGCATGTGGGTGACATGTCCGCAATTTCGGCCACAGTTGGTAAGAATTATATTGAAGAGCCGGGTCTTCACCATACTCTGATGGGAGACGGTATTGCTACGGCATTTGCAGGCTTTATCGGTGGTCCTGCCAATACCACATACGGAGAGAATACCGGAGTGCTGGAGCTTTCCAAGGTATATGATCCGAGAGTAATCCGTATTGCAGCGGCACTTGCGATCATTCTTTCCTTTATTCCGAAGTTCTCCGCCATTATTTCTACCATGCCATCGGCGATCATCGGAGGTGTATCCTTCATGCTTTACGGTATGATCTCAGCCATCGGTGTTCGAAATGTCGTAGAAAACAGAGTGGATCTGACAAAATCAAGAAACCTGATCATTGCAGGTGTTATCTTTGTTTGTGGTCTGGGCTTTTCTGATGGTCTTACCTTCCATGTGGCAGGTACCTCCATTACTCTGACTGCTCTGGCTGTTGCAGCCATCGCCGGCATCCTTCTCAATGCGATCCTGCCGGGCAATGATTACAGCTTTGGCAAGCATCCGGAGGGAGACAGAAGCCGTGGTGTCTATGTGATGAACAGTGATGACGAGACAGAGGACGAGGAGTAACAGCTCCGATTATTGTACCGCTCCGGTGGTAATAATAAAGTATAAAATATTTTTGTGCTTTTAATAAAACAAAACATAATTTCGTGATTTTATATAAATAACAGAAAGGAAGATACGATGATCAAATCAGAAAATATTGTTATTTTTGAGCACCCGTTAATTCAGCACAAAATTTCTCTTTTGAGAGACAAGGCAACCGGAACCAACGAGTTCCGTAAGCTGGTGGATGAGATCGCCATGCTGGAAGGCTTTGAGGCACTTTCCGACCTGCCGGTAGAGGATGTGGAGATCGAGACACCGATCGAGAAGTGCAAGACACCAATGATCGCCGGTCGTAAGCTTGCCGTGGTACCGATCCTTCGTGCCGGTCTCGGTATGGTATCCGGTATCCTGGCTCTGGTTCCAAACGCAAAGGTGGGTCATATCGGAATGTACCGTGACGAGGTAACGCACCAGCCACAGGAATATTACTGTAAGCTGCCGGATCCGATCGAGGAGAGACTGATCGTTGTCTGTGACCCGATGCTGGCAACCGGTGGTTCTGCTGTGGATGCTATCGACCAGATCAAAAAGCACGGCGGCAGGAATATTAAATTTATGTGTATTATTGCAGCTCCGGAGGGACTGGAGAAGCTTCATAAAGCACATCCGGATGTGCAGATCTATGTAGGTCATCTGGACCGCCAGCTCAATGAGGATGCGTATATCTGTCCGGGCCTTGGAGATGCCGGCGACCGTATTTTCGGTACGAAATAATTACCCTTGCTCCTTCATCTGCCGAAGCTCCGGCAGAACCGTTGCGAGCATCACTACAAAGCAGAGCGTGCCGCCGATCACATTGGAGACCGGCTCCGCCAGGAAGACTCCGTTAGTGCCCAGATGAAATGTGTAGGGCAGTAGATAGGTCAGCGGCACGACAATAATCACCTTACGAAGCAGGGAAAAGAAAATCGCCTGCTTCTTTTTATTGAGGGATTTAAAAATGGTCTGACCCGTATATTGGAGAAGCATAAAGATAAAGGCAGCAAAATACAGCTTCATAGCGGGCACGGCGTCCTTCCACAACTCCTGATCGGAGCTGAAAATGTGGATCAGAAAACGCGGCTCGGTCAGGATCAGTCCCCACATCAGGACAGAGTAGACCAGTGCCATGATCCCCATGGTCACTGCGGCACGGATCACGCGATCCGGGCGGCGGGCACCGTAATTATAGCTGATGATCGGAGAGGAACCCTCCGTGATGGCAAGGATCGGTGTCTCCACCATCTGCCGGACGCTGGAAATGATCGTCATCACAGAAACATACAGATCTCCGCCGGTATGGGAAAGGACATTGTTGCAGCAGATGGAAACAAGGCTGTTGGTCAGCTGCATCACGAAGCCGGAGGTTCCGAGGCTGACTATATTTTTGGCATATTGCAGGGAGGTGGGCAGTTCCTTGCGATGGAGCAGGCGGATCCGGATCTCGGCCTTTGTCATCAGGAAATATAACACAAATCCGGCAGAAAGGCACTGCGAAATGACTGTTGCAATGGCGGCGCCTTTGATGCCCAGATCAAATGCGAAGATAAAGATAGGATCTAAAATGAGATTGGCAACGGCACCGATGGTAACGGAAAGCATACCGGTGGTTGCATAGCCCTGTGCATTGATAAAGGGGTTTAATCCCGTGGCAGCCATGGAGGGAAAGGTGCCCAGCAGATAGATCATCATATAAGGGCAGGCATATACCAGGGCGGCCTCGGAAGCCCCAAAAAACACCAGTAAAGGTCTGGCAAAGAGGAGACCAAGACCCATTAAAAGCACCGCACATCCACACAGCATAGTATAAGAGGTGTTCATGATCCTTCCGGCCTTCCGGTCATGTCCCATACCACGCTGAATCGCAAAAAGCGGGGCACCACCGCCGCCAAACAGATTGCTGAATGCAGTTATGATAATGATCACAGGGAAGCACAGACCGACTGCGCCGAGAGCAGTGCTGCCGATGTCCGGAATCCGTGCGATATAGATGCGGTCCACAATGTTGTACAGCAGGCTCAGTACCTGTGCCACCAGCATGGGAACCGCAGCATTAATGATATTGCCGGTGATCGTACCGTTTTCAAAATCTATTTGTTTCATATCAATGATCAAACCTTTCCAAAGCCTGCAAATGCCAAGATGCAGACGAACGTAATTGCAAAATAAAGTATAATCACTTTTTGGCAGAAATTCAACTGATCCGGGGATTGACTTGAAAAAATGCACAAAACTGGTAAAATGAACGTAAAGAAAATGCGGTGAGATGTAAAATTGGCAAAATAAAAAATGCGGTGGGATGTAAAAACGGCAAAATAAAAAATGCGGAAACATGCAAAATTGATTAAATAAAAAATGCGGAAACAAGAAATAATAAAAATAAAGAAAATGTGGAAAGGAGCAGAAGCGGATGTTTCAAAGGAAAATTTACAGCAAAATGCTGGAGTGGAAAGAACAGTCCGGCGGAAAAACAGCTCTTCTGATCGAAGGTGCCCGTCGAATCGGAAAGTCAACTGTGGTGGAGGGGTTTGCTCAAAAGGAATATCAAAGCTATATTTTAATTGATTTTTCCAGAGCTTCGCAGGAGACCAGACAATTGTTTGAGGATGTATCAGATCTGAACTATCTGTTTTTACAGTTACAGCTTCAATATAAAACGGATCTTCATACACACAATTCCGTTATTATTTTTGATGAGGTACAGCTTTGCCCGAAGGCGAGACAGGCGATCAAGGCATTGGTGGAGGATGGCAGATACGATTTTATTGAGACAGGTTCTCTGATCTCCATCAAGAAAAATGTTCAGGACATTTTAATTCCAAGTGAGGAACGTAAAATAAATATGTATCCTATGGACTATGAAGAATTTCTCTGGGCTTTGGGGGATGATACGACATTTTCCCTGTTAAAGAAATGTTTTGAGACGAATCAGCCTCTGGGGGATGCGTTAAACCGCAGGCAGCTTCGCCAGTTTCGCTTATATATGCTGGTAGGCGGTATGCCGCAGGCTGTGGCTGCTTATATTGAAACCAATAGTTTCAGAAAAGTCGATGAAGTAAAAAGAGATATTATTTCATTATATGAAAATGATTTTGCAAAGATCGATCCTACAGGGAGACTGGCGATGCTTTACGATGCAATACCCGCCCAGCTTAATAAAAATGCGTCCCGGTATCAGAGCAGTGCGGTGTTAAACGGAGAAAGACCGGACAAAATTCTGGAGCTGATTGCGGAATTAAAGGATTCACGGACGGCATTGGTTTCGTATCATGCTAATGACCCGAATGCCGGTCTGTCGAACACAAAGGATTTATCCAAATTCAAATTATTCTTGAGTGATACGGGATTATTCGTAACTTTGATGTTTAAGGACAAGGACTTTGTGGAAAATGAAATATATGAAAAGCTTCTCAGTGATAAGCTGAGTGTAAATTTAGGATATTTGTATGAAAATATCGTGGCACAATGTCTGACTGCCAGTGGAAATGAATTATTTTATCATACGATCATGAATGAGAGATCAAAGCACAATTATGAGATTGATTTTCTGTTGACCATCAAAAATAAAGTGATACCACTGGAAGTAAAATCTTCCGGATACAAAACGCATAAATCACTGGATGTGTTTGCTGGGAAGTATTCTGACAGAATTGCCAGAAGATATATCGTTTATACCAAAGACCTTTGCAAAGAGCAGGATATTTTCTGTGTGCCTGTTTATATGGTGCCATTTTTATAGAAGCATTTATAGGAGAAAAGAGAATATGTGCGCAGATAATACAAGAAAGGAAGAAGCTATGAAGCAGATACAAAACAATACAAATAATAATACGGATCACGATCAAAATAAAATAGGAATACCGGATAACAGAAAGGTCCTCCGGATCGTGCTTCCACTGATCCTGGCATTGATCTCCATGCTGGTTCTGACAAGGATCTCCACCTCCAGGGATTTTCACGCAAAGACCATTGCATCACTGGATGACAAGAAATCCACGGTCATGGAGCTGACAGCGGCATCCACTGCAGCATCGGCGGCACTGACGCTTCTGCCGGGAGATACAGCGACACCGATCGCAGAGAAGCTGGCGGATATGAGTACCTATTTCCTGATCGTGCTGTGTGCCATTTATGTGGAGAAATATCTTGTCACAATGACCGGATATGCCGCCTTTCTGATTCTGATCCCTCTGGGGTGCGTGCTGTACGCGGCAGGGACAGGTCTGGGACGTCATACATGGGAGCGGATCGCAAAGAAACTGGCATTATTTGGAATCGCGATCGCACTGGTGATCCCGGCGAGTGTCAAGGTGTCGGATCTGATCGAACACACCTATCAGTCCTCGATACAGGAGACAGTAGATGCCGCCAAAAAGGCAACGGAGGAGATCCAGAGCAGCAGTGAGGGGCAGCAGGACAGTGACAGCAGTGATAACAGCGGTGTTTTATCCGGGATCATTTCCGGGATTAAAAATGGTGTGTCCGATATTTCGGACAAGTTGGAAGCGGTTCTGAATAACTTTATTGAGGCACTGGCAGTCATGCTGGTGACCTCCTGTGTGATTCCGGTACTGGTGCTGGTATTTTTCTTCTGGCTGGCCAAAAACATGTTGGGCATGGCACCGCGGGAGTAAACATCATCTGTTTTCTGAATTTGCAACAATTATAAGGTTTAATATTTATTGGACAAAATCAATATCGAAAGGTACGGTTACAGATATGGAACAGGATTTGACGACAGGAAATATTGGAAAGACGATCGCATATTTTGCATTGCCATATCTTTTGTCATATTTTCTGCAGACGTTATACGGAATGGCGGATCTGTTTATTATAGGTCAGTTTGGGGGAGTGGACGGTATTACGGCAGTCTCCAACGGCGGTCAGGTTATGCATATGCTGACTGTGATCATCGTGGGACTTGCCATGGGAACTACGGTGACCATAGGAAAGTCCGTGGGGGCAGGAAAGCTGGAGGACGCATCGGAGTCCATTGGCAATACAGCGACATTTTTTATGGGATTATCTATTGTGTTTATGGCGGTGCTGATCTTTCTGGTAAAACCGATCGTGACGTTGATTGGGATTCCTGCGGAGGCGGCAGCCGGGACAAGGCAGTATCTTCTGGTGTGCTTTATCGGTATCCCGTTTATTACGGCATACAATATTATCAGTGCGATCTTCCGGGGACTTGGTGATTCCAAAAGTCCGATGTACTTCATTGCGATCGCATGTGTGGCAAATATCCTGTTAGATTATCTGTTTATTGGATACTTTGGAATGGGACCTGTGGGCGCTGCACTTGGAACCACCCTGGCGCAGACCTTCAGCGTCATAATGGCACTGTTCGCGATCCGCCGGAAGCAGACGGGGATTCATCTGACCGGCCGGCAGTTTAAAATCAAAGGAGATGTTCTGGGGCAGATCCTGAAAATCGGTATTCCGGTGGCGGTACAGGATGGCTGTATCCAGATTGCGTTTATCGTGATCAGCGTGATTGCAAATCACAGGGGCTTGAATGATGCGGCGGCAGTAGGTGTTGTGGAAAAAATAATCGGAATGATATTTATCGTTCCGTCCTCTATGCTGGCAACGGTATCGGCATTATCGGCACAGAATATTGGAGCAGGAAAGCACGACCGGGTGCAGAAGATTCTTCGGTACGCTCTTATAACTACGACGGTCTATGGTGTTGTGATGGTGGCTTTGGTGGAGTTGTTTTCCGGACAGGTGGTCGGGGCGTTTACGGCAGATGCGGCGGTGATCCTGCTGGGAAGCCAGTATATCAGTTCTTATATTATTGACACGGTCTTTGCCGGAATTCACTTTTGTTTTACCGGGTATTTCTGTGCGTTTGGCAAGTCGTATCTAGGTTTTATCCATAACATTTTATCAATCCTGCTTATGAGGATTCCGGGCTCCTATCTGGCATCCAAGCTGTATCCGGATACACTGTTTCCGATGGGATTTGCCGCACCGGCAGGTTCATTGCTGTCCATTGCGATCTGTCTGATCGCTTATGCATGGATGAGAAAGGGAATGAATAAAAATGGAAGAAAAGAAGCTGTTTAAAATTGGAGAAGTTACTTCTTTTTATCTGAAAAAATGCTGTTTCCTTTATGTTGGCGGATCTGCTCAGCCTGTTTCAATATTTGATGCAGGCTTTTCTGCTTTTTCGTCCAGGTCTTTCCTTTAAGGAAAGAGCGGTAGTTCTTTGGACAATTACGAATCGGATAATCTGTACATTTTTTGTTAAAAATCTGACAGTACATCAAAATGGAACAGGTATATCCGTTCGCTGCATTTGGGTGATAATCATTTGGCATATGAAGCTGTGTATAGCGGTATTTCATGTTGAGGAGAGATTGGATCAGTGATTCTGCCTCAATAATATTTACGCCGTTCTTTTTCAATTTTGCGATCAGATCATCCTTGGTATTTCGGGTAAGCAGATAATTTTCATTGTCAAATTCTGTCATATAATAATAGGCGCGGGCGGAGCAACGCATATATTTGCACATGGCAGAAATGTCTTTATAAGTTGTTGCATATCGGGTGCCATATTCCTGAAAGATTACAATATCTGCGGTCTTCAATGCCTTGCGTGTTTCGTTCTGGTCATCCTTGACATTGGTAAGATGCTGATGCAGAGTAAATCCGTCAATCAGATGATAGTCGATCGTGATATTCGTTCCGTAAAGCTGGCCAATTTCCTGCAGATATTTTGTCTGGTTTCCGAGGCGCATCAGACTGTTGCCGATCACGGCAACCTTCCAGTTTTTTTGTTTTGTCTGCACCGTTGCCGGGGGCTGTTTCGTGGAAAAGCTCTGTCCTGAAAATGGGATATGTGAAATGCGGCTCAGACCGGTGATCAAAAGTATTACGATCAGAAGAGATGACACCAACGTGGAAATAATAAGTTTCTTTTTCATAAATTTCCTCCATAATGAAATATATCTGGCAAATGCTTCAGACTATGTATCTTAAATTTTATAACTCAAACTTCCCACACCAAGAACTATAATACGCCCAGACTGTTTCTGATGTTCCGGAGTATTGAATATGATTTTTGGCTTTTAAGGGTCTGAATACCCGGAGCTGTGTCTGGAAATTGCCTTGTCACTAACGGCTTGCGGGAA
>OIYT01001565.1_pt1 | contig 15851 bp, 15 predicted proteins | sample 1588201 | NCBI WGS metagenome assembly OIYT01 (sample SAMN03283260) | human gut metagenome | biome: human-associated habitat; material: feces | host: Homo sapiens | place: USA | collected 2013
TTGTAGATGAGTGCTGCATTCAGGGTGTGGCTTGTCACATCATCAAAGAACTATATCCTCTTTGTTGTAGACCATTTTACGAAGTGACTTAACAGCGAAGGAATGCCTGAAATCGTGAATCCGAGGTCCCTTTCCAGAGCCTCCATGAGATATGCCGGCATTACCATGCAGATTGTTCGCTTTCCATATCGAAACAGCCCGGTAAACAGCGGATGTATTCTGAGGAATACCCGCGAGATTGACCGGGCTGTACATACGCCGGGAAAAGTGAAACTTACCGGTCGTAAAGTCTTAGAGATTTCAAGGCTGATGGAACAGACGGAAAAACGGCATTAAAGAATTTTTTCAAATACCATGGTGGCCTGAATACGGTCACCGCCTAAAAAACCGCTGCTGGTGGCAGACGCAGTCGTGATCGTGTGTAGGCGATAGCCTTTGGCAGCCTGTTCGTTTAAAACGGATTCCAAAGCCGATAAGTTTCCGGATCCGGTTCCGAGAAATTTTTCTTTTAAGGTAACCTGAAGAACAACGTACTTTAAGCCGTCAATTCCGGACGCAGTTGAATAAGTGGATTCGTCAGAATAGTTTGCCATAATGGGATCCTCTCTTTCGTTGAAATAAAATATTCTGGTATTTTCTTCTATAATAATCTGTTTCAGGAGGCATGTCAAAAAGAAAGTGAGAGAAAGGGACAGAATTATCTGAATTGGGAGAAAGACTTGTCAGAAAAATGGGGTAGGAGTATAATTGGAACGGAATATTTGACAAAGGAGAAAGACTATGGGAAAAATGTGTCCAAATTGCGGGAATATTTTAAGTGATCAAGCAAAGTTTTGTCCCAAATGCGGAACAAAGCAGGAAACACAGACCAGGCAGGAAGGAAAATTCTGCCTGTTTTGCGGGGCAACCTTGGAGCCGGGTGCAAGATTCTGCAGCAGCTGTGGCAGAGATCTTATGGCGGCAAAAAAAGGAAACGGTGGGGCTGTACACAGTAACGTAAGTGCTGCAGATTATGTGAAGAGTGGTTTTGACAAAGTGGCAGGCACTTTGAATGAAAAAATCGGTGAAAGCGGACCGGTGAAGGTGCATTTGTCGGATCTGGTATCGGAGGTGTTTAAAAAGCATACGATGGAAGAGACAGAAGAGCTTTTCATTGCCGGAACAAAGAAAACAACACCGAAAGAATCAGAAATCACAGCGACATGGCCAAAACCATGGCTGTATTCCAGAGTACTTCTGTTTTTGGCCGTTACCAGTCTTATTTTGTATTTTATTTTGATTGAGTTTCATAATCCGAATGCCTATCCAGGCTTCATTTTTATGGGAGCGATGACGGTTCCGTTTGCATTGCTGATCTTTTTCTGGGAAGTTAATGCCCCGAGAAATATCAGTATATTCAGCGTGGTTTCTATGTTTTTTGTCGGCGGAGTTTTGTCGTTGGTCTGCACGTTGATCCTGTATAATATTACGGGAGCGGGAGATCTTTCCTACGGGGGAGCGATGCTGGTCGGCTTTGTGGAAGAGGCCGGAAAAATTGTGGTGGTAGCTTATTATATGCGGAAAACAAACTCCAAGTATATTCTGAACGGATTGCTGCTGGGTGCATGCGTGGGAGCAGGATTTGCCGTATTTGAATCTGCAGGTTATGCATTCCAATGCCTGTTGTCAACCGGAGCAGATTCGGCAATGATGGATATTACACTGCTCCGAGGCGTTTTGGCAGTCGGCGGGCATGTGGTGTGGACGGCTATCGCAGGTGCGGCATTGGCGGCAGCAAAGGGAGAAGAGATGTTTAATATACAGCAGCTGATCAGCGGACGTTTTCTGTTCTTCTTCGCGATTTCCGTTATTCTTCACGGAGTCTGGGATTGTCCGTTACAGTTTTTGGGAGCCTATGGAAAATATATTGTGTTGATCGTACTGGCATGGGTCGTAACATTGACTTTGATCAGTTCTGGTCTGAAGCAGATCACGAGATTGGCACAGCAAAAAGGAAATGAAAATCAGTAAAAAACGGCGGGAAAAAATGAATGCGTTCGGCAGATTTTTACATGATACCGTAAATTTTAAATAATCAAACTTCGCACATTAAAATGTGCCTATGCACCTTGAAAATTCAATAATAACTGGCATAAAAACAGCATGAAACAAAAGTAAAAAGTTGCCGCTTTTTTATAAATCGACAATCTTTTCTTGCTATATCAGCCTTTGGGAATTTGACCATCAACATACAGAATGTGGTTTACTAACCACTCTGTAAGATATGTTAAAATACCCATAATCTGTTCATCCTGATCTTCTACCTCATCATTGTGATGTTCCATAAATTCATCAATCTTATGTATAAATTCCTGATGCTGGATTTTTTGTGTAAATAATTTCTTATAATTGATAGATTCCATATACTGTTCTTCGTCAGCAAAATGCTTTACCGTATAATCACGAAGTTTCTCTAATATTATGTCAATTCTATCATATTTATCTGGTGTGTACTCGTCATGGAGTAGTTCATATGCTTCATCTGCATACAAAAACAATTGCTTATGTTCCTCGTCAATCATATCTATTCCGATATAATATTCTGGTTTCATTTCATACATAACTTAATCCTACTTTCATTCTTATTCTGCTTTAGAAACCCATACCATACTAGACATAATGGAAACACTATTGTATAAAATATCCTCTATTTTCACATATGGCATCAAATTCTTCCAAAGCATTCTCTAATTGTCTTTGAAATATCTGAATCAATAAAACCTTTCTGTGACATGTCATCAAGGATATCACATGTTTTTTCATGAGATACAGAAATGTATGCATTGGTACCTTCTGTAATATAATAAATATCTCTGATAATTCTTCGCAGCATTATGTATCTTCTTTAAAATTGCTGATTTTCCCATTTGTACTCCTCTCTTTAAAACCATAACTTTCATAAAAGTCGAGCAGCTCCTTCCTGCTTATCCTCTCTCTGCTTTAATGCTAAAGTTTTTTCCTATCGTTCTGTGCAGCGAGCACATGTTTTACCATAGTATCCGAAATGATCACTCCATCCGACAATGTGATCACACGGTCAGCCATAGATGCGATGGACGGATCATGGGTTACAACGATCATTGTCAACGCAAATTGCTTGATAGACTCCTTTAAAAGTGCCATCACTTCTAACCCATTTTGGTGATCGAGATTACCGGTGGGTTCATCCGCCAGAAGTAGGCTCGGATGATTGGCCAGTGCTCTGCCAATCGCTACTCTCTGCTTCTGTCCACCCGAAAGCTCCTCCGGCAAATGATATTTGCGATCCTCCAGTCCCAAAATGTGCAATAACTGTGCCAGATAATCCGGATCGATCTGTTTTCCATCCAGGCGTACCGGAATCTGAATATTTTCCTCCACATTCAGCACCGGCACCAGATTATACTCCTGAAAAACAAAGCCTATCTTTCTGCGCCGGAATACCGCCCTCTGTTTCTCTTTCATGCCAACGACATCTTCTCCCTCCAGCCTGACCGATCCCTCCTGGGCATCATCCATGCTTCCCAGCAGATTTAACAAAGTGGATTTTCCGGAACCACTGGCTCCGGTTACCGCTACAAACTGCCCCTTTTCCACAATAAAGCTCACATGATCCAGTGCCTTTAACTGATTTTCCTTTTTTCCATATATTCTTGTGAGATCCTGAACCTCCAAAAATGCCATATATTCCACATCCTTTCCTTATATCCCGGTCGATTTATCTTTTTTCTTCCCCCATATTGTTTCCCCAATTTTCCCTGATCATTTCATTATCTACGTTTCGAGTATCTTCTGCCGGAATAACTGCAAAGCAGGCAAAGCACATAAACGATCACTGCTGCCGGAACGATCTTATTCCACGGCCAGGTAAAACAGATTCCTCCGGAGCTGTCCGCAGCTCCTCCATCCTGATTGAGAAGTGTTTCTATCAAGAAATAACTAAGTCCATAACCGGCTGCAACACCAATGCCAACACCAAGGAGACATGTCACTGCCTTTTCCAGAATCAGCATTTTTTGAAGCTGCTTCCTTGACATTCCCGCAACAGAAAGCAGTTTGAATTCCCCCTGCCGCATGCTTATCCCTGCTGCTGTTACATTAATGATCTGAAGCAGACTGATCAGCAGAATAAAACCTCCTACCAGTATCCCTCCCTTTTGTATCAGCTCCATATTGCGGCTGATATTGACAATTGTCTGGCCTTCGTCTATTGGATATCCTTGTCCTGATGTATCCTCCAGCAAGATAAAATTAGTATCGCCACTTTCGTCATTGAGCTTTTTCACATATGTGATCAGATCCGATCCTGCTTTTCGTACATCCCGAACGATCCCGATATATTCCTCTCCTTCCCCCATTGGAACAACATCCGACAACATTGTTTCTTTCGAATTACTGTATGTGTGATAGGTTTTATCCGCCATGATTACTCCGGTTCCCTGGGCGGAGTTCTGTGTCAGATATAACGAATTGTAAGTATCCTCCTTAATAATTGCCTGTATCGGAAACTTTACGGAATGTCCCTGATCCAGCTCATACTGCTGTAATATATTTTGTATTTGTGCAAAAAGACTGGTATAGGTATTTATTTTTTTCAGACACCAACGGTATTCATCCACAGGATATCCCTTTTCCTGAATGAATTTTTCTGCTTTTTCCCAGTATCTTGTTCTTTTCTTTATCAGTTTTTTTTCTGCTTTCCTGGTCTGTTCCGGCTTCCATTCAGAGGATCCCTGTGGCTCCTCTCCAATTGCATCTTCCATCTCGTTTAAAATATGTATAACTCTTTTCTGAGCCTCTTCGTTCAGTACCGGTATTTCATCCCCGACTTTATAGTCCGTCAAACGTACATCTGTGCTGGAAACATTTGCGGTATCGTCCTTCGGATTATATTCATAATCGCACAGAATGACACCATGCTTCTGTACCAGACTGTCATAGTCAATCTCCCCCTCAATAATCTGCTTCTTTAGTTGATCCAAATGTTCCCTGTCATAGCCGACGGCGGTCATAAAATTGAAAGCTGTTTTCCGGTCCTTTTCCGTCATTTTTTTGTAATGACGAAGCTGTCTCCTGTCCTGCACCAACAACATTCCAAGCTGCAAAATTCCTGCCTTTTTTACCCCGTCTAACTTCTGCACCTCCTGACAGATCTGCTCCTCACGCTCTTGAGAACATTTTCCCCTGATAGCAATGGCCTCCGCATATTCCTCATTTTTTCCCTGCATACTATTTTCCAGGGTGGAATATGTCGTTTCCACGGACGAGAAAATAACGGTAAATAAGATCATGCTGATAAAAAGCCCCATAAACAGATAAATCTGGCTTCCGGGATTCCGGGACATATTGCGCATGGCATACTCCCACTCCACCCCAAAAAGTCTGCCCATAAAATGACTGAACCGGTGACGTTCCCCCTTTTTCTTCGTTTTCATTCCCCGGATTCCATAAGCACCGCCACGAAGCACCTGGCTGACCGAAAGATTTCCCGCCTGCCTCGCCGGTTCTAACAATGCAAACAATGTCACGGCAATACATAACACTCCACTGTACAAGACTGCCTTTGGATAAAACCGGAAGACCACAGGAACATCTGCCATCAGACAGCGGTTCACCCATCCCTGACACCCCTTTAACATACCAAACCCTATCCCTGTCCCTAAAATGGTACTAATGATCGTAAGCAGGATTCCTTCCACTGCCAGCATGAAATATAGCTGTTTCTTCGACATTCCTACACAACGCAGCACCCCATATTCCTTCATTCTCTCCAGCACCGGAAGCATCATGGTATTACGGATCACCAGCATGGCAAAGGATGCAAACAAGGCACCAATCAGTGCCACAATGGTGTTGCCAAGTGCCTGCGCCACTGTATCCTCTTCTCTCCCCTGTCCCAGATGCGTTGCAATGTCATTGTCAACATATACCCTATACCCCGTATCTTCCTGAATCTTTTTGGCACATCCATACAGATCCGAGGTATCCTTAGCTCCGATAAAAAGAGAGATATACATTTTTTTGACTTCATTGCCATCCTCATCATATTCTTTACTATAACTTTTCTTTAAATATGTCTCCCGGACCTCCGGAAGCTTCTCCAGCTTTTTCTGCATCCTCCGGTAATCTGCCGGTTTCCATTCATCCTCCCCCGAAATTTCATCGACACCTACCGGAAACTCAGATATCTCCAATTCACACCCATGCTGCCTGGCCATTGCCGACTCATAACCATAATTCATGATCGTAAAACCTACCGTAATGCTGCAATAACATAAGATCACAGAAACCATGATCGCCAAAACAGAATACAGAGTCTGCATGGGATGCTTTTTGCGATAGCGGAATGCCAGCATTGCATAATAGCCTGTCTGTTTCACATAATACACCTCCCTTTTTTATGTTATATATCTTACCAAAGAATCCTTACATTTCAGTGAATTTCTTTCTTACAATTTTGTAACCCAGACTTCTCACACGGAATGATGTAGTATGCCCATACTGTTTCTTATACTTAAATACCCCGCAGCAAGCTGCGGGGTATCACTTAGCTTTTTCCATCCTCACTTTGCCTTCGTGCGGATAAACAATTTCCGGAATCCATCTAATCTGCTGTGCATTCCTTAATCACATGCTCGATCACATAATCCTGCTGTGATCCTGTTAATCCCGGGAAGATCGGCAGACTGACTGCTCTCTCATAGAATGCCTCCGCATTCAGGCAATGAACTCCGGCATAGCCGTTTCTCTGGTAATAAGGATGTCTGTAAACCGGTATGTAATGCACATTTACACCAATCCCTGCCTGACGCAGCCCATCAAAAACTTCTCTCCTGCTGCGTTCCATCGTCTGTATCATATACAAATGCCAGCCGCTCTGACATCCCTCCTGCTGCCATGGTGTCTTGATCTGCGGTATATCCGCAAATGCCTCATCATATTTCCCGGCAATCTGTCTCCGGCGTTCCAGAAAACGATCCAGTTTGTCCATCTGGCTGGCACCTAAAGCACAGGCAATATCTGTAATCCGGTAATTATATCCCAGCTCCAGCTGCTGATAATACCATCCTCCCGGATCCATAACGTCTCCACGAAGCATATCTGCAGCCTCCTGCAATGCCGGATCCGTGGACTGCCTCAGCTGATCCTCATACTGCTGCATCATATCGTTATCTCTGGTAATTCCATGGCTTCTGTACAAAACCAGCTTGCGGTATAGCTCTTCATTATCTGTAACGATCATGCCACCTTCTCCTGTCGTCACAGGTTTCACCGGATGAAAGCTAAAACAGGTCATATCGGCAATGCTTCCAATCTTCTTTCCTTTATAGGATGCTCCCAGTGCATGTGCTCCATCCTCAATAACCAACAGATCATGCTTATGTGCAATTTCCAGGATTGCATCCATGTCACATGGCTGCCCGGTATAATGTACCGGAATAATGGCCTTTGTCCGGGAAGTAATCTTTCGTTCCAGCTCCACCGGGGAAATATTGTATGTATCCGGGTCAATGTCTGCAAATACCGGCGTTCCACCACAATAAAGCACACAGTTTGCAGACGCCGCAAAAGTGATCGGTGTCGTAACCACCTCGTCTCCCGCACCAATTCCTGCTGCCAGACACGCCACATGAAGAGCCGCTGTTCCATTGCTCACTGCCACAGCGTACTTCGCCCCCACATAATCTGCCACTTTCTTTTCAAAAGCTGCCACCGCCGGTCCCGTTGTCAGATAGTCCGATTTCAACACCTTCACAACCGCCTCAATATCTGCATCATCTATTGATTGCCTTCCATATGGAATATACATAATGTCACCTTTCCTTTTCACTGATCTGCTTGTTGTAAGTGTAACACGATTTCACCGGAATCACAAGAAAAAAACCAACCATTCCGTCTCAACATTTCAGAGAAAATACAGCTGATTTGTGGTATACTGCATTTAGAATATTCTAATATCAGAATATATCCCCCGGAAAGGCAGGTTATCGTTATGATCGGATTTCGCGTTGACGCAAATGAACAAATTGCTACCGGACATCTTGTCCGCTGTATTTCTATTGCCACAGAGCTTATCAAAAGAGGGATCAAATGTATCTTTTTTCTTGCGGAAGAAAAAGAAACGGCACGTCTAAAGGCTGCCAATATTCCCTATGTAATACTCCATACTGACTGGAGATATATGGAATCCGAATACGATATATTCCTTCCACTTCTAAAGGAATATCCTCTGAAATGGCTGGTTGTTGACTCTTATCAGATCACGCCCTCCTATCTTGCCACCTTAAACCAAAGGATCCCTGTATTATATCTCGATGACATGGAGATCGATACCTATCCGGTCTCTGCTGTGCTGCACTACGGTCTCCGCACGGATTATGATGACTATTTCAAACGCTATCTCGGCACTGACACAAAAGTGCTGGCCGGCACAAAATATTCTCCTCTCCGCGAGGAATTTCAGACACCCACAGCCCCTGTTATCCGGGACAAAAGCATTCTGATCACAACCGGCGGCACCGATCCTTACCATGTGTCTCTGCAGATCCTCTCTGCCTGTTTAGACCATAATAAACAAACGAATGCCGTCCCTGACTCTCTAAACGGCTTCTCCTTTGACGTCATTGTCGGAAGTATGAATCAGGATGAACCACAACTGCAGGCAATGGCTGCCCGTTTTCCACAGATCCGGCTTCACAAAAATGTCAACAATATGAGCTACTACATGCGGCGTAATCAACTCGCTGTGTCAGCAGGCGGTACAACGCTTTTAGAATTATGTGCCTGCAGCACACCTACGGTCTGCTTCTCCTTTGCCGACAATCAAGTAGATGGTGTCAAACAAATGGATGACCAGCATATTATGCTCCACGCTGGAGATGCCCGTTTCGATCCCGTTGTATCAAACATTCTCCAGGCATTGGATGTATACCTCACAAATGATGACCTGCGAAAGGAATATGCTGCCCGTATGAATGCATTGGTCGATGGCCAGGGAGTACAGAGAATTGCAGAATTTTTAGAACATCAATAATTCTGCAGTTCTCTATGGTTGAAATTATTTTTGGGCATATTTCATAAATATCATCTTATCAGATTTAATAATCAAAAATTATCCTTGAGAGTTGGTGCGTTGTTAGTTATTCCAGTTCATCAACCGTAATGCACTTTAATTCCTTGAATTGTCTTAACTGCTTATCATTCGTCAAGAATAAATCACACTTAGTAAAACATGCTACTGCTAACTGAAGCGCATCCATAGCCTTAAAACCTTTATATTCTGCTCTGATTTGAGCGGCCTTTTTGGCAATCTCTTGATTTATTTCTACTATTTCCATATCAGTCGTTTGGACAAGTTTATTAAACATGTCAATAAATGAATACAATTTATTTCTGTATGGAAATACAAAATATTCTTCCATTGTAATTACAAATGTCACAAACTTTTTATCTGTCTCATATCCATTACTGAAAAATTTTTTTACTTTGTCAAAATACTGTGGATTATTTTCATCTTTTTCAATGAAGTATATGAATGGTGCCGTATCAACAAATACTTTTTTATAATCTGTCATTCGCTCGCATCTCCCTCATATATTCATCTACATGCTTTCCTCTTTCACTTGAAATAACAAAACTATCCCAATCAACAGGTGCTTTCCTTACCTTTTTCTGCGGATAATTTAGCAGCGTGACAATAACCTCTGCTCCATCATAATCCCTAATATCTTCATCTTCAATAACAACTGTGTTGCCTTGTACAATTCCCTTTACGGCTGCTAACATAAGTCATACCTCCTTTAAATTTCCGGGCAATAACACTATTTGTTATTATATGAATATTCATCCTTACTTTGCCCATTTTTTTCTTTCCTGTTACAATATCTATACCCATATCTCTTCAATATAACCTTCCGTTTCTGTATGCCTCTTCATATTAAGTATACAATACTCTCTACGTTTATTCAATATAAACCTATGGCCCCTGTATCTGTCGGATAGTCGGCAGATGATAAAAATTTTCATATAAGATCTCGTCCCCAAATGTCAACGATGGCTCCTGTTTACACAGATATTCAAATGTATATAAATGACGTCCCCGCCCATAGTTTACAAATACTTCCCGTCGTTTTTATATGGTATTTCATAATCTTATCCCTTTCCCCCTTTTCTCGAATGACCGAAACTGTTATAATATAAAATATTGTTTCAACATTAAATTCATTACATTGGGAGGATCACCATGAAAATATTAATTCCTGACTGGAAAAGCTTTGGAAGGGATGATATCCGGGAAGCACTCGTAAATCTTGGAAACGAAGTCATCTTCTATCAAAAGGAACCACGAAATTACCGGCAGGATCCCCGATTCCGTTCCGAATTACGCAATTATATAAAAGAGGAACATATCGATCTGATTTTTTCCTCCAACTACTACCCGATCCTCTCTAATGTATGCAACGACATTAGAATCCCTTATGTCAGCTGGTGTTATGACAGCCCATTGGTTCTGACATACTCTGACACCATTTTTCATAGCTGCAATTTTATTTTTATTTTTGACAGTCAAATGGTAACAGACCTCAAAGCATTAGGCGTAAAACAGGTCTACTATCTGCCTATGGCTGTGAATTCAAAACGATTATCCACACTAACCGTTTCCCCGGAGCATCGGAAGCTTTTGGATGCAGATGTTGCCTTTGTCGGTTCATTATACAACGAAAAGCATAATTTATACGACCGTTTTTCTGATCTTCCTGCATATACAAAGGGATATCTGGAGGGCATCATGGCTGCCCAGCAGCAAATTTACGGACAGCTTTTCTTAGAAGATTGTCTGACTCCTGAAATTTTAGAAGAACTTCAAATGCATATTCCTCTGGAGCCATCCAGAGACGGTCACGAAACACTCCGTTACCTTTACGCAAATTACTTTTTATGCCGTAAGATCACACAAACAGAACGCTTCCAATGTATGAAACTTTTAGATGCTCATAAAAACCTTCATGTAAAACTGTATACCCCTAATCCAACGCCCCAGTTTACCACCATTCAAAACATGGGAACCGTTCACTACGAAAAAGAAATGCCGCTTGTTTTCCAGTGCTCACGGATCAATCTAAACATTTCCCTCCGGAGTATTCAGAGTGGTATACCTTTACGGGCGATGGATATTATGGGTGCCGGTGGTTTTCTTTTGACCAATTACCAAAGGGACTTTGATCGTCATTTTACCGCCGGTAAGGATTATGTTTACTATGAAAATCTTGATGATATGATCAAAAAAATTGATTACTATCTTGCAAATCCTGCCAAGCGGAATGAAATCGCCCGGTCCGGTCAGCAAAAAGTATTTTCCGAGCATACCTATGAACAGCGTTTTCAGGAAATACTGGATATCATTCAGAAAGGATAACACATTACTTTAATATAGCCTCCTTCAACCGCACTGAAAAGTTCTATTACAAGAAAGGATTGATTTGTCATTCCTATTTTTTGTTCCGCCAAATAGGTTATATCACTTCGTCGAACATTCAATGTTTTACATATAAAAAATAAAGTACTGTCAGATATACACAATTTTAATTCACACCTTTTTTATTTGTTTTATACTATGCGGAGTACTTACTTTAACAACATCTCCATCATAACAACACTCAATTCCATCAATATAATCTTCACCATTGAAAAAAGCTGCATTTTCTCTAATGGTTTTATTGTATATAGGATAATATTGCCAATATACTTCTTTTCTGTTTGGCAGTTCAAACGAGTCTTTTTCATATATTTGACATGCTATTTCATTAAAATCGATCATACTTACCAATTCGTTATGGATTTCTGGTTTCCATTTTTTATTATAGATCATGAAAACATTCTTTACACTTTTTTCTACATTATCGTAATATAGATAAAATGGTTTATTTTCGTATTGATCATAAACAATATGTGCATGATCACTAAATACAATAATGCTTGATTCCTCACCCAGCAATCCGAAGAAACTTTCCAATTCTTCATTCACATAATTTAAACAATCATTAAATTGTCTTTTTATGTCCTTCCAATTAGTCTGTTCATCCTCTAATCCCATTTTTGAAAAAATAGTTTTAACCGGTTTGTCAGAGAAATAACCACACATAAACGGAACATGCAATTCTTTCAGTGCATATGTAAAATGAAGTGCACTTTTATCATGCTGATCACACATTTTATTTAATATGGCCCAAATTATTTCTGAAACATATTTTTTATAATGCGTACTCAATTTTTTATTTGGATTAAATATATCAAATGATTCATCTGTATAAAATTCTATATTATAGCCGTGCTGAACTGCCATATTTAAAAATTCAAACTGTTCAACATCAAATTTAAAAGCAGAATCATATACATCACCTTCAAAAGGTAATTTACCTGTTATAATTGAATATACACTCTCATATGTTACCGGTGCCGTCGAAAAACTATTCACAAAACAAACACTTTTTTCAGACAGGTTATTTAACATTTTAAATTGCTTCTTTTCTGAATCATACCAGTCAATATTTCTAAAAGCATCCTGAAACCAAACTATGATGTCTTTTCTGTTATATATATTATTCCTAATTGTTTCAAGTAAATTTAATAACTCTTTCTTTAAATGATCTAATTTATCTCTATATATTAAATCAGTAATCTCGCATTCATCAATCATCTTACACATGTAATATATGTCTTTAATATCCGCATACATTAATAACAATTTATCAAATTGTTCTTTTTTATCTTCTATAGTGACTGCGTTATTATACTTCATCCTTTGATCATATAAATCAATATATTTATCATTATCCGAAAAAATATCAACATCTGATGGTAAACCTGTTTTTTCCAGTTCTTCATACACATCAAGATACGTAATATCCGGATGGTGCAGCTTTAATTCTTTTGCAATAAATTTTCTACTTCTATAAGAAGTTATCAATATTATATCAATGTCGTATTTAGCAATTTCGGATGCCGTAATGATCGGTAAGCCTAATATTTTTTTCCCTTCTAATTCTTTTCTAGCATCTATCACACATTTTGTATTTTGCAATGAATCCGCAAATACTTCTAAAAATTTTGCCACATATGTCTGAGATATATTATTAATATCTCCCACTCCCCACATAGCAACATTTTTGTTTAAGCATTTTTCCCGTAAAATTGCATATACTTTGCTGTATACTAAATCGTTATTACCAGATTCATATTTATTTGGCAAATATTTTTTTATAATTTCATCAAATTTTAGATTTAAATCAAACATATCTTTCACTTCAGGTGATTTACCGAAATAAATCCCGTAGATTCCTTCCTTCAACAAATTAATTATTCCTATAATTTTTATTAGTTACTCTATTTGTCTCATATATCTATAATCTTTTCTGACAGATACAATATTTCCATTATTTCATCAATCTTGCAGCCAGTCTTTCATACCGGTTATAAATTTTGTATACCTGCTGCATATTCTGATTACATTGATAGAATTCTCTATCTTTCCAAGGCTTCATTTCGGAACAGAAATGAATAATGGATGCCTCTGCCAGTATCCCTGCGGTAACATCAAAAATCTGTAATCCATTTTCCGGATCCTGCATTCTCTGAAGTTCCGCATAAGTCAGCAGATTCCTTTCTCCGATCACATGCCCGGTGTCTAATGATAAATACGGGACACAGGGACAATTATATTTTTCCCATGGAATAAACCGGGATATACCATGATAATAGCGATTTAACGCATCCTGATCCACTAATTTATATCTGTCAAAATTATCTTTGATATCATCAAGCAGCCTCTCCCGCACATGCTTTTGGCGAACGTATTCCATATCAAACAGTATCATTCCTGAATTAAAATATTTATCCTCTGGTGTCAGATGTACAATAGCCTTGTGATACTCCATGTTTCCCTGCAAAATATTATTGATATCGTCACATACCAATACCGGTTCCGTCATGTCCATTTCAAACAATCCGGTAATATCTCTTGTCACAACCATATCCACATCCAGATATAATATCCGCTCTACCTCCGTCGGTATCATTTCCAATCCCAGTATTCGATAAAAAGCTCCTACCGAAAATCTGCCAAATGACCGTAAACCCTCTGTCTGCTCCTCAGAAATGTTGAAACAGATAATCTTTTTGTTTTTATATCTTTTCTCAATCTTATCAAGCACTGCAAATTCCTTTTCGCCAAATTCGGAACATAAAAAATAAATATTCATATCTTTTTCCATATGGTTATGAAACAAAGACACGATCAGGGTCAACGCCGGTGAGAAATAGTTCAAGTCCGCTGCGATCATAATATCCATCCATTCATTTCCTCCATATCATTTCAAAAACTGACAAATAACACAGGACGCTGATGTTTGCTGTCTCTTATCTTTCAAGCTGCCGCAATGCTGTGATCAAACGGTCATTGTCCTCCTCGCTACGAATAGAAAGTCTGATATACTGATAACCGTTTTTGATCTTCTTCGTCAGATCCTTCACAAAAATATTTTCTTGTAATAACGAGGTACAAAGGTCTGCCGCAGTAATCCCCTTTAATCTGCACATCACAAAATTAGCCTGGGACGGATAAACCTCCAAAAAAGAAATATCCTTTAACTGCCGTACCAATTGTTTTCTGCATTCTCTCAGTTTTCCCAATGCCTCCACATAATCCTTGTCATATTTCTCTTTGATCTGCATAAAAAATTCGCCAAAGCTGTTAATATTCCAGATAGATACATCCTTTTTTAAATATCGGATCAGCTGCTCATCACTGCTGGCCAGCACACCTAATCTGGCTCCCGGGATTCCATAGGATTTTGAAATGCTTTTTATGATGTATAACTTGTGATATTCTTCCAAAACACTGTCCCGAATCAGGGATACATCCGCAATATCCTCCTCCGGTCCGATATCCACAAAATCTACAAAGCTTTCATCCAGGATAACCGCCATATCCTGCTGTTTACACCAGCCTATGAGCCGGATACATTCTTTGTATGAAATATAATTTCCACTTGGATTGTCCGGATTGATCAGCACCAGAGTATTGATCTTGTGGACAGAATAAAATTGCATCAGATCCTCAACGGTATAATGCATCGCTTCGCCTGCCGGCACAAATGGCACGATCCTCTCTTTCTTTAACCGGTTCGGATACTCTTCAAAGGTCGGATAAATACATCCCACCTTCCCGTCTGCACTTACAGATAAATATTCCAGCAGTCCCTTGATCAGCTCGGCTGCACCATTTCCCACAATGATATGCTCCGGTTTTACTCCAAAGGCTCCCGCCGCCAGAAGTGCATTTACCTCCATCCCGGAAGGATATTCCGTAAGCAGAGTCTCAAAGTTGGATTTCATCTCCTCCTTTAACTTGACCGGCGGATAATACGGATTTACCAGATAACAGAAGTCTATCAGCTTCGGATATCTCCAGTAACCACCAAAACGTTTCTGCATTTTCTCCAGCTTTTCTTCCGTCTTACTGGGTTTCTCATCCTCTTCTTCATAAAAAGAAGCTGAATAAGTTGTTACTTTCATTCCCAGTACCAGAGAATCTATAAATGCAAATACACCGCGGATAAAAGGCAGTTTTGCAAATTTCTTGTCTCCACAGATTCCTTTATACTCTTCAACCTCAACTTCGATCTCTCCATTGGGTTTGCGCACAGCAACTGCATATTTATCTCTATTTTTCATCATCACACCTTCAAGAACTGCCTGTCCACCAATTCCCGAATAATGTGTCTGTTTTTTCTTAGCCATATAGTCCTCCGAGTCCGTCACGTTTGTATTCTATG
>OIYT01001567.1_pt1 | contig 15837 bp, 13 predicted proteins | sample 1588201 | NCBI WGS metagenome assembly OIYT01 (sample SAMN03283260) | human gut metagenome | biome: human-associated habitat; material: feces | host: Homo sapiens | place: USA | collected 2013
GCAAGGTCACATCGCCCACGCCCACGGTCAGGCCATTATGCAAAGTCACACCCTTGTAATCGTCGGCATTCTGAAATTCCCAATCCACCAAACGACCGTTCGCAGGCGCATAAATGAACAATGCCGTCTTGATCTGGCCCTTCGGAACGATATTTCCGCCACCAGTCACATATTCCGCTTCGGAAGCCGCTTCTTCCGCCGTCATGGTGTTCTGCAACTTGATATGCACCGTATACTGGTTCGCGCCGTTTCGCGCGACCTTCTGGAATTCAGTGGTCACTTCGCGATGCAAATACCAGTCCATTTTCGACTCGGTTTCGTCGGAAATATACACGCCGACCTGCGGTTTTGCACCTTCCGTAATCAATTTGCCGGAAATAGCGGAATCGGCAATCAGATTCTGCTCATCCTCATGCGCGCTCCACACCACCACATGTCCCTGCTCAACAGACGTGGAAAGCGCCTTGACATACGATTTGAAATTGCCCGCATTCCGCATGATATGGTCGAACGCAGACTGCGCAGCAACCGCGAAATACTCGTCCGTCTCCTGCGGAGCCATGCGCGCATACACGTCATGCAGCAACGTTTGGGCAGTATTCGCACCATCCAACGTCGAACCGTCAGGCATGGCAACGCCACCGGTCACCGCCAGCATGTTCTGCAGGAACAGCGGATCAATGGCGATCACACCATCAACCGCAACGCCATACTGGCGATTCCACATGGCGCTCATAATCTCGCCGGTACGCGGAAAATCAGGCGTGAAATTCACGTCGCGAATATCCTTGCCAAGCTTGTCGGTAAACAGCAAACGTTCCTCGGCAGTCAAATCCACAACCGGCTCGTCGGCATTCTGAATTTCCGAATCGGAAACGAACGGCTGCAAGCTCACGTGACCGCCCTGCACCGTGGCCAGGCCGAGCGATCCCGTAAGACCACCGAACGGGCGAGCCTCCGCATTCGTTTGCGCAAGAATCAAATAATTGCGCGGAGCATCATTCGCATGGCTTTCCGTACCCAACATGCTTGGAAGCACCTGCACGATGGAATTCAAGGAATGCACCATGCTATCAAGTTTTTCGCAATACGTTTCCGCGGTTTTCAGGGCGTCCACGATCTGCGCGACATACGGGGTTTCACGGCTTTCACGGTTTTCACTTCCCGCGTGGCCTTGTTGATCGTATCGTCCGCGATCTGGAGCGGCCGCTGAGACGCTTCCAATCCGGAAATTTCAATCGTGCCATTTTCCACGTGAACATTATTCAGATCATTATCGTAATGCTGTAATTGAGCTATGGAATCCAAACTTTTGTTCCATAATCCCTGTTTGCTTGGTCGTGAAGAAAACGGGTGAATGGAAGGCATGATCGCGACGATCAGAGGCACGTAACGTTTACCATCGAGACTGTTCGGCAGCATGCGCAGAAGCATCGCGAACACGATGACGGCGAATACGAACCACAGCAACGCCGTAAGCAGTAAAGCGCGCATTTAGGATGACGCCTTCACGAGAGTGCCACTATATGGACACTTTCCGGCATTTGGAATCGTTCTGATACGTTCATCCGATAGTCTATAGGTTACAAAACGGCGCTTAACAAAAAGAGGTAGTCATGAGCGAAGAGGCAATGCGAGAAAAAGTGGCGCAAGCTGTGGAAGTGGCCGCAAACAAGGCCGCCGAAGAGGAAATCAGCAAACTGACCGAATTCGAAAGCGCCATCGACGAGACGCTCGCCTCCGGATATTTGGACAATACGCTCACCGTCACCGACACAAACGGTGTAGCGCAAGTGCTGCCGGTGCTTGATTCCGAGCCGATCTCACACCTAGTGGAAGGCTTAGAAGCCGTAGGCGGGAGCGCCAACGTGTTCGTGCACACCAGCGCGGGCGTGGTGGCCCTCAGCGTAGTGGAATACAAGCCCAACGAAGAAGAGTAGCCGTCGCAGCACGCACGGTCAGGCGGCACGCCTACGGTTGAGGGCGCGTTGCACGGTTTCATGCGTGGAACCGGCACCCTGGCCGCGCACGCCGAAGAACACCATCAGCACCATCACGAAGCAGATTGCCGCACTGATACGAAGCGCCCACTGAATGCCGAACACGTTGGCAGCCGCATACACTGCTTTTTTGCCACCGAGCGCAGTCCAACGAAGAGACGTGAACGTCTCCATCAAAATCACCAACACCGGAGCGCCAATCGCGCCCGCAATCTGACGAACCGTATTCGTCACCGCGGATCCGGCGCTCACCTCTTCCGGTTCCAAACAATTCAGTGACCATGTGGTGATCGGCATCAACACGAAACCCATGCCGATCTGGCGCACAAACTGCCAAATCGACACCCACCAAATCCACGAGGTCATGGAAATCAAACTCATCATGACTGTGCCGAAACACAAGGTAATCGTGCCTACCAACGCCACCGGGCGTGCACCGAAACGGTCAAGTATCTTACCACCGAAAAACTGCGAAATGCACTGGCCCAAAGCACCCGGAAGCATCACCAGGCCGCTAATCGCAGCAGAATAGCCACGGCAATCCTGAATGTACAGGGGCATGATCACCATAATCGAACTGAACGCGAAGAACGAGAGCGCGGCCGTGATCGTGCCAACAGTAAAACTACGATTCTTCAACACGCTCAAATTCAACAGTGGCGGCTGCGCTTCAGGATTTTCAATCTGCCTGCGCGCACCATGAATCTGGCGAAGCACAAACCAAATAATTCCCACAACGCCAATCACCATTGGCAGCCAAACCATAGGATTTACAAACGAATACGATTCAATATTCGTAAAGCCGAACATTAGCCCGCCGAAACCGAAAATAGACAGTCCAACGGAAAAAAAGTCAGCCTTCGCGGTTTTATCATTCTCACCGAAATTATGCAATCCAAAATAGGCAAGAAGCAGCGAAATTACGCCGATAATGGTCAACGTAAGGAAAATTGAACGCCAACCGTTCAAGTCCGTCTGCACACCGCCAAGCGTCGGACCGATCGCCGGAGCCACGCTCATCGCCACACCAACCGTACCCATTGCGAAACCACGGCGAGACAGCGGATAAATCGAAAACACCGTGATCTGCAACACCGGCCACATCACACCCGTGCCAACCGCCTCAAGCAAACGCCCGATCAGCACCATCAAAAAAGTTGGACCAAGCCAAGCGAACAGTGAACCGATCGTGAACACAACCATGGAAACAAGCACGATTTCGCGCGTCGAAAAACGTCTCGTAAGGTATGCCGTAAGCGGCACCATCACGCCCATGACCAGCTGGAAAATCGACGTCAGCCACTGACCGGTCGTAACGGAAATACCAAAATCACTGACGATCGTCGGCAACGCGGCGCTTAACTGCAATTGCGTGAAATTACCGACGAACGTAATAAATGTAAGAACCGCAATGGAAATAAACGCCGTGCGCGTTAAATGACCGTTCTGATACGATTCCTCTCGAGCAAGCGCTCGGGACATGCTCCGCTTCGCTGACATCAATCACCTTCCCCACATTCAAACGCACAAACTATATGATAGCCCGTATGACAGAGGCATGGATATTCGCCGCGGATTCCTGTTTTTGCCATTTCGGGGTAACGCTCCCCTATTTAGAGGTATCATGACACACGCAAGAGATAGGCAGGTTTTCGGCGCAGACAGCGTCGGGGAGGGGTGGGGGATGATCCCAGTCAGGGCCATGTTCCACGTCTGCATGGAGTTGTGGGGCATTTTCATATGTCTGATTTTCGCAGGCGGAATTTTCATTGCAACACCACAAAAAACCAGACGAACTCGCATCAAAATACTCATACAGATCGCCTGCATGCTTCTTCTTGGATCCGACGCGCTCAGCTGGTATTTTCACGCAAATGCAGACGAAACCACATACTATATAGTTCGCATAAGCAATTTCTCAGTATTCTGCATCAACTATATTTTCATGAGTTTCTTCGCAACCTATGTTTGGTTGACAGTGAGCAAAAATCAGCATCACAAACCAGCCGCATTGCATACCGTCTACGCATTATCCGTAATTGGAATTCTCTTACTTATCATCACACAATTCACTGGTCTTTTCTACTATTTCGATGACCACAATCTTTACCATCGCGGTAATTTCTATCTTCTTTCGCAAGCAATTGCGGTCTCGGGAATCGCATTATGCTTCTTCATGCTGATCTCATATCGCAAGAATCTTGATCGCATTACTTTCCTTTCCATGATGTCGTTCTTCGTACTACCAGTATTGGCGACCATCTACCAAGCACTGGCATACGGTTTTTCATTGCAATGTTTGGCGATCGTGATTTCCACACAGATTATGTTCATCATGGACACCGTGGAACTGAACCTGCGATTCTACTCGCAACAGGCCGCCTACGAAAAAGCAAGGTACGAAGCCGAACATGACGGCATGACCGGTTTGCTGAACAAAAAAGCGGGATGGAAACACATGCTCAAATACTTCGACCGCATGGATTCGCACGACGAAGCGATGCTGATGTTCGTCGACATCGACGATTTCAAAATCATCAACGACACATACGGACACACGGTCGGCGATTTCTGGATCCGCGAGGTCGCATCCCAGCTTCGGCACATCTACCGGCAAGATGACATCATCTGCCGATACGGCGGCGACGAATTCATAGTACTTATCCGAAATACCGCCAGCGAACAGGTGCTCGAAACCACGCTGGGCATGTTCTTCCAACAGTTGACACGCGCCTCGGAACAGCGCGGGCAAGACGTGCATTGCAGCGTAGGCGTGTGCCGCGTTGCCGCCATCCGCATCAGCGGAAACAGGGATACCAGCAGAAACACAGATGGAGAAAACGGCGAAGATACCAGAGGCGGCGTGGATTTCGGCCAATGCGTCAAACAGGCCGACCTGGCGCTGTACGAAACCAAGCGATTCAACAAAGGAACATTCAACGTCTACAATTACGACCGCTCCTAGCCGGCATCCGCAATCTGCATCAGGAGCGGCCGGAAAGTGTGAGGAAGACGAGAATCACATTAAGCGCAACAATCAGCGAAACAACTGCCATATTGATCGCGAATTTCACCGGACCATCCACATAATCGCCCATTAATGAGCGATCGTGAGTGTATTTCATCAGCGGAATAATCGCGAACGGAATGCCGATCGACAGTACCACCTGCCCTATGATCAGCGCCTCCGTCGGATTCTTCGCAAACCACAGTACAACCAATGCCGGCACAAGCGTCACCACGCGGCACGCCCACATCGGCGCTTTGATCCGCAACAGTCCATGCATGATTTCGGCACCGGCATACGTGCCGACCGATGTGGAGCTCAGGCTGGAAGCCAGCAGTCCAATCGAGAAAATCGTGCCGACAACAGGGCCCAGAGCGGCGGCGATGGCATGCTGCGCACCTTCGATCGTATCCGTACCGGTCATGCCATGCAGTGAATTTGCTGCAAGAATCAATAGCGCAAGATTCACCGATCCCGCAAGCAATAATGCCCAAAACACGTCTATTTTACTGCCGTGCAACAGAGTTTTCACACTCGGTTTTGGCTGTCCTGGCGCATAATGATCGTTCACCAGCGTGGAATGCAGGTAAATCGCATGCGGCATCACCGTGGCACCCAGCATGGAAGTCGCCATCAAAACCGTTTCCGTTCCTTGAAAATGCGGAACAAGACCTTGCAAAACTTGCACTGGATTTGGTGAATCAATAAAAAGTCCTGCAATGAAACCAAACGTAATCACTAGCAGTAATCCAATTATCATTCTTTCGAAAATATGATGCGTTGCACTTTTTTGAAATATTAATAGTACTGTCGAAATAATCCCGATTATGCATCCGCCGACAAAAAGTGGTAGTCCAAATAATAGTTTCAGTGCGATTGCGCCACCAATTACTTCTGCAAGATCAGTTGCGATGGCAATAACTTCTGCTTGCATGAAAAACATGAATCGGCCGCCGTCGCCAAGTCGTTCCCCTAAGATTTCCGGAAGACTATTTCCTGTGACAATGCCAAGTTTCGCGGATTGATATTGAATAAGCACGCTCATGCAATTGGCGAGCACCAGCACCCATACCAACAAATAGCCGTACCGCGCGCCGGATGTGATATTCGCAGCCACATTGCCGGGGTCCACATAGGCGACGGCCGCCACAAAAGCGGGACCAAGCATGCCGGCAAGCGCATGCCCGTAATGCTGGTGAGATTGTGGTTGCGGAGTAGTTATTGCATTCTTTGAATCCATATTGTCCTCCATATCCGCGCAATGTTATAGCGCTTACCTGCATGGAATTGTTACGGTCGTTACGCCTCCCGCTAAACTGGTGTGGAGAACATCGCATATTCGATTCAAGGGGTTGTTTCCATGGCTACTTTCCATACTCCGATGGTTACGCTTTCCGACGGCAATCTGATTCCGCAGATCGGTTTGGGCGTGCTGCGCATCGACGATGAGGGCGTTACTCCCGTAGTTGAGAGCGCGCTGGAAACCGGCTATCGGCACATCGACGGTGCCGCGGGATACAACAATGAGGCTGGCGTGGGGCGTGCGCTGAAAAACACGGGATTCACGGAGGGAGAGCTGCGCAAAGGCCTGTGGGTCACAACGAAGCTGCGTGATTCCGAGCAGGGGTACGACAGCGTGCGCAAAGCGTTCGACCGCCAGCTCAGTCTGCTACAACTCGACTATGTCGACATGTATATGCTCCACTGGCCGACTCCGTTCGACTGGCGTTCCGGCGAAACGTGGAAGGCATTCCAGGAGTTTCGTGCGGAAAACCGCGTGCGCACACTGGGCGTTTGCAATTTCATGCCCGAACATCTTGACCGCTTGTATGAGGAAACCGGTGAATATCCGGCCGTCAACCAGATCGAACTGCACCCGACCTGGCAGCAGCGCGAGGTTGTGGAATACTGCAAGGCGCACGGCATTGCAGTGGAAGCGTATTCGCCGATGGCCCGCGGCGCTGATTTGAACGCTGGAAATGGCACGATCGAACGTATCGCAGCTGCGCACGGGGTTACCCCGGCACAGGTGATTCTGCGCTGGCATATCGAAAATGGAACAATCATCATCCCCAAGTCGACGCATGCGGAACGACAGAAGCAGAATCTTGATCTGTTCGGTTTCGCGCTTGCTCCTGAAGAGCATGCCGCGATTGACGCGCTTGATGGTCCGACGCGCGCAGGTCATGATCCGATGACGTTCACCTACGCCTGATATTCCCAATTCCGCAATTTCAGTGTGTTGCATGTATTATTTCAATACTTATGGCACGAAAGAATAATCGTAATTCTTATAATTATCGGAATATTGAGCAAGATGTGCGTGATATTCAGCGGGCTGGCAAACGGTTCAAAAAAAGTTGGATTAATGCTGACGGTCCGCTGGAACGCATTCTCATTCTGCTCGTCGTTGCGGTAATCGGCGTCACTATCGGCATGCTTCTGCCGAAAGTCAATCCGACCGTAGGTGAGATTACCGGCGAATACACGGCAACCGGCACTGCCGCGGAAACGTTGGAAAAACTTACGGTTGACGACAATCCCAGCAAAGCCGGATATGATCGCGACGCGTTCGGATTCCGAGAAACCGACAACGACGGCAATGGTTGCGACGTGCGCGAAGATGTGCTCGCCCGCGATTTGACGAACGTGCAATATAAGAACAGCCGCAGCTGCCAAGTTGCGTCGGGTACACTCGATGACCCATATACCGGTCAGACCATTCAGTTCGTGCGCGGAGTGAAAACGTCTTCAGCAGTGCAGATCGACCATGTGGTCGCGTTGGAGAATGCATGGCAGTCGGGCGCGAACACGTGGGATCATACGAAGCTGTACCAATTCGGCAATGACATGTACAATCTACTGGCCGTGGATGGGCCAGCGAATCAGCAGAAGGGTTCCGCTTCGGCCGCATACTGGCTGCCGACGAACAGCGAATACCGTTGCGATTACGTGGCTCGGCAGATTGGCGTGAAAGACAAGTACGGGCTGACCGTCACCACGCAGGAAAAGCGAGCGATGCTTTCCGTGCTGCACGGCTGCCCCGCACAGGAATTGCCGGCAAACTGAAGCTAATTCCTGTCTAAACAAGTCCTGTTCTGCGTCTGCGCAAGTCCGGAATTGACCTTGAAATCGGAGTTGTGCAGGCGTCAAGTCAGCTACACGCGAGTGGTGGCGCGGGCGATCACGCGCGACTGCACGGTGATGCAGCTCGGTTCAAGCGTGCGCGTGCCGTCAATCCGGTCGAGAATACGGCTGACCGCAGTCGGCGCAATCCAGTCAAGGCAGGAATCCATGGTAGTCAGCGGAGGCTGGAAATAGGCGGCTTCTTCAATGTTGTCGAAGCCGATCACCTGCATCTGGTCGGGCACGGAAATGCCGTTCGCAGCCAAGGTGAACAGCGCTCCCAACGCAAGCTGGTCGTTGAATGCCACAATCCCGTCGAACGGAATTCCGGAATCGATGAGCTGTTGCGTAATGCGAGCGCCGGAGCCGATCGTCCAATCCTGGCCCGTGTTCATCACCAATCGCGAATCGAATTCGATACCTCGCACGGCGCATGCTTCGAGCACGCCGCGGAGTCGCAGTTGCGCGTTGCCTTCAATGGCGTCTCGTACGGAATCAATGTGTTCCGGTTCGGTTCGAGAACCCACCACCGCGAGTCGAGTCGCTCCATGATCTAACAGGTATTCGGCAGCAAGGCGGGCTTCCTGAATATCGTCGTGGGTAACGTGGTCGGCTTTGCCGTGCGTGGATCGCGCGCCTACGCATACGAGCGGATAGTCCACGTCTAGGTCCGCCGCCTCAAGGTTTTCTACTTCGGAGATCGATAGAATCATGCCGTCGGAGACGGTGGTGTTGAAGTTCCGCAGTAATGATTGCGCACCTTTGGCGGATCCCTCGGCATACGTGGTGACATATACGGAATAGCCGTAGCCACGGGCCGCATCGATCACGCGATTGGCGAGCTCCGACAGGTAGGGGGCGGTTAGGGTTGGCACGGCGAGTGTGATGAAGCCGGTTTTGCCGCGGTTGAGATTTCGTGCGGCCACGTTCACGCGGTATCCGAGGCGATCGATGACTTCCTGCACTTTTTCTCGCGTGGAGTCGGTCATGCGCCCGGAATGGTTGATCACGTTGGATGCGGTTTTGAGCGAAACGCCTGCCTCTTCGGCCACGTCTCGCAGGGTGACACGCTTCCTATCCGCTTTCGGCCCCAGCTTTGACTCGCCCATGTTCATCTCCAGGATCATTCGATATGCCGGTGAAAGTTTACCAGTTATAGCAAGCCCGCCACCTGAAGTTTCAGTATGGCGGGCCTGGGTTATGTGAGGTTGGTGAGATTGGTGAGATTACGTGAGGTCACGCAATCAATCACGCGGGATTACGCGCGCTTTACGACGAGCACGCCGTTGCGATGCACGGTATAGCTGCCCGCCCGCTCCCCTGCTTCCGTTTGAAACAGGTAGACCGGTTCGCCGTCGATGCCCTGCAATGCGATTTCCTTCTTGCCTCGCGGAAGGTAGAAATCGAAGGTTGCGTCTGCGGACTTGCGCACAGTGTGCAGCACGTCTGGATTGGCTGGATTTGCGGAATCTTCCACGATATTGGCGTTCACGAATTGCGTGAGATCAGCCACGTTGAGGTCGCATCCGACGAAGTACGTTTCGCCGGAACCATACGGATTTCGGGTGATTGCAGCAGTGCCGTCGAGCTCCCATTCGTCGGCTTCCTCACCTTCATAGGTGGCCAGCACTTGCGTATGTTCACCGTCGACGTTCACGTCGTTTTGCCACAGGCGGGTAACCGCTCCGGAACTCAAACGAATCTCAGCGGGATCACCTTCGGCTTCGGTACCGAGAATGTTGAATTCTTCGCCGCGAATGCCCAGCATTTCACGCAGTAGGCCATCGCCGGCTCCCGGGTATCCGCCGAGCCAAGTGTGGAAGTTCTCGTCGATCAGTCCGGTTGCATAGCCGATGACCACACGGCCACCGGCGGCTGCGAAATCGGCCAAACGCTGCGTGTCTTCGGCACTGAGCATGATCACAGTCGGCAATATGACGGTCTTGTACGAGCTCCAATCGTATTTCAGAGGCACAATGTCGGCGCGGGTGCCCGCGTTGAGGAACGCGCGGTACCAGTCGCGCACGTCATGCCAATGGTTGAGTTTCATGCTTGGCAAGGTTTCGGAGCGCGTGGCCCATTCGGATTCCGCGCTGAACAGGATCGCCGTGTCGGAGAGTTCCAGTTCGGTGCCTTGCACGCCAGCGTCACCGAGAGTTTTCAGCGCTGCACCCAGTTCGCACACCTGACGGAACAGTTTGGTGTTTTCGCCCGCATGGGGCACAAGCGCGGAGTGGAAGGATTCGGCGCCGAATGCAGAGGCACGCCACTGGAAGAAATTGATGGCGTCGGCGCCCATGGCCACGTGCGCGATGGAGTCTCGTACGGTTTCGCCCTTGCGCTTGCGTGCGTTGAGCGGCTTCCACTGTACGGCCGAAGTGGAGTGTTCCATCACATACCATGGCTTGCCGAGCGCGAGGGAATCCATCAAAGCGTCGGAGCAGAACAGTTCGTCGATATGCGATTCGCCCTCGTGGAAGTAGTGGTCGTTCGACACGAAATTCACTTCGTTGGCCCAGTCAGCATAATCCATGCAGCACTGGTCGGTGGAAACCATGAAGTTTGTGGTGAACGGCTTGTCGGGGCAGATTTCGGCGATCGCGTCACGTTCGGCCTTGTAGAAGTCGAGCAGCATGTCGTTGCCGAAACGTTCGAAATCAAGCTTTTGACCGGGGTTCACCATGGAATCGGCACCCATGAAGCGCGGGATAAGCACTTCGTGGAATCCATTCATTTCCTGACCCCAGAAGGTAGTGCCCCATGCCTTGTTGAGGTTTTCGATGGTGCCGTATTTACGTTCGCACCACAAGCGGAATGCGTTGAGCGCGTTGTCGGAGTAGTCATAACGGTTGTTCCAGCCGTATTCGTTGCCCATATGCCATGCGGTGACGTACGGGTTGGTGCCGTAGCGTTCGGCCAGCTTGCGGCACAGGGTGAGCGCATATTCCTTGAATACCGGGCTTGTTGGGCTCCAGGATTGGCGGGATCCAGCATTGACGGGGTGACCGAACTTGTCTTGCGGAAGCACTTCCGGGTGCTTTTCGTACAGCCACAGCGGTGCGGTTGCGGTTGCGGATGCCAGGTCAACCGCAATACCGGCTTTGCCGAGCTTGTCGATGATACGGTCGAGCCAGCCGAAATCCCAACGGTTTTCTTCCGGCTGAATGCGATCCCAGCTGAAAATTGCCACGGCCACGGTGTTGACACCGGCCTGCTTCATCAGACGAACGTCGTCGTCCCACACGCTTTCCGACCACTGGTCGGGATTGTAATCACCGCCGTATGCGATGCCTTTGCCGTTATCGGTCAGCAATTCCGGCCATGCGAAGGGCTGGCGATTGGGGTTATCGGAGTTACCGGCATGGTCGGGTTCTTTGAATTTGTTGTTTTCTTTGCTCTCATCATTGAAGGTCCGCACGTCCTCACCTTTCCGAACATACTTGATACAACTGTGTATCTATTGACAATGCTTTATAATAGATGCTTCTGAGATTCTGTCAATTTCGATTGCGTGTCCGATAACATTCCCACACACCCGACATTTCATGAGAAACACATCACACAATGCCGAATCCCAACAAGCCACCCCCATACGCGAAAAAATCAGATTATGAGGCAAAAATCTCAATCAACACGGAATAGAGGGGATGAATATGGCTCAAAACTATCAAAAACATACCCCCATACGCGAAAAAGTCAGATTCTCCGCATTCTTCGCATACGACAGGCCACCTTTCTCCACGGAAGCGGCGTGCTCAACACAATCGGACGTCCCAACTTGCGCGCGCGAATGGCGGCGATATTCATCGCAAACGCGGCACGGTGCGGTTCATCCGACAAATCAAGCTGAGTAACCGAGACGACCGTCCATCCCATGCTTTCCAACTGCCTGCGCTTCCATGCGTCGCGACGCCATTGCGTCCGGTCCGTGCGGTGATGGTCGCCGTCATACTCGATGCCGATCAGCAATTCCGGATCAGCCAAATCGAGCGTAATCGCGGCGCCATTATCGAATGAGATTCCCGGAACAGTGTAATTCGATGTGAAACCCCACAATCCGTAAGAATATAAACAAAGCCTCGTCTGCGTCTCTTTAGGCGAATCGCTGCGCGAGTCCATCAACGTGAGCGCGTCGCAACATTTTGCCTTGCACTGAAACGTCTCATGTTCCACGAAATCACGCAGCTTCGACTCGGTGGTCCTGCCATGTCGAATCATCGATTCCCCCAATTCTGTCAATCCGTCAACCTGCGTGCCCTTTGCCATCAACGCCCAAGTCGTTTCCGCATTCAGGACTCCGATGCCATCAGTCGTGTATCGAATATGCCTTGAATCAAGCCCCGACCAGCAATGCACATAAGCATCCGGTGACGCAAGACGACTCAATCGGGGGTCCGAAACGGTGACATGTAGCTTGTCCGAAACAAAACTCGTTTGCGACGGCCGTTCGACTTTCCACATATCGACAGCCGAAATATGGCTGACCGGACCAGGCAACACATCCTCACGGCACGCTTCCCAAGTAATGGACTGCCTTTCTTCAAGGGATCGAGCCATCAAAGGTTTGTACATCTCATTCATGTTTCGACGATATTGAAGCACATTCGTAGTTGTCCAGCCGAACCGGGGTTGTGGTCGGAGAATGCAAAAATCGCACGATAAAGGCGTGTCAGCTGTGGATAACCCATGTCAGAATCCATTTGGATCAATGAATGTGGATATTCCTGTGGATTGACGTGAGTCTATTTCTGGGCAAGTTCCCCATTTTCGGACGGGTTGCGAGCTCATCGGAAAATCCACGCATCAGTTCTGGATGCAAGGGGGAGTAACCAACTATGTCCTTTATTGCCCCCTACGTGAAAAAGTCGAAAATGATAAAAAAATACGGGACATTTCACAAACGGGGGTATAAAATCGCCTTAAAACCGTTTGAATAGTGCCCCCGTATGTGAAAAAGCCGGTTTCCCGTTTGGAAATTCGACTCTTTCGAAACAGACAAGGTAGCCAAGGCATGCCCAGAGGCGTCGGAAGCCCGAAGATATCTCCTATGTGCGGGTACGAAGCCACAAAACGGGAAGAACGCGAAAATCTCCGAAGAGGGCCGGAGAGTCCCGAATAAACCCAGATAAACCCGAATAAACCCAAATAAACCTAAACAACCCGCAAACCGCGTATAAAAACGGCGGCTCCAGAGGTACCCTCGGAGCCGCCGAAAATGGCTATTCCACTACACTACAGACAGCAGACTACAGGTTGAGGAACAGCTCGTGAATACGGGTATCGTCGGTCAGCTCCGGGTGGAAGGCGGTGGCAAGAATGTTGCCCTGTCGCAAGCCGACCACATTACCGTCGACCGACGTTTCGACCGTAGCCTGCTCGCCAACCTCAGCCACGAACGGTCCACGGATGAACACGAGCGGGAAATCCTTGAGCACCACGTCGGATGGGGTATCCTGCGGCACGCGCTCCCCCGGCCCGACCACGACGGCGGAATCGCCAGCAGCGGAACCGAAATCGGCGGTCGCAACGAACGAACCCAGCTGACGGCCGTACGCATTGCGGCGCACGACAGCGTCCAACGCACCGAAGTAGACGTTCGAATCGTTATCCAGCTTGCGGGCCAGCAGAATCATGCCCGCGCACGTGCCGAACACCGGTTTTCCGGCGGCGATATGTGCTGCGATCGGCTCAAACAGGCCGGTCGAACGCAACAACTTGCCCTGCGTGGTGCTTTCGCCGCCAGGCAGAATCACGCGATCGATCGAATCATCGAAATCCTCGGCGGCACGCAGCAGTTTCCACGGCGCGCCCAGACGATCCAGCATCGCGGCATGCTCGGCGAACGCGCCTTGCACCGCGAGAATGCCAGTCACGCCATGCTGCGCGGAAGCTGCACCTTCGGCAACGTCGGCCGATTCTTCCTTCGAAATGTATTCAACGGCAACAACCATCGGATCTCCTTACCCAAACCATCGAGACCATCACAAATCATGCGAAATGCAATCACACGAAACAGGCGGCATAAGGCGGCCGATAGTCACACCCCATCCGCTCGCAATACGTGAAATTACAGCGAAATCACAGCGAAATCACTCGCCGCGGGCGGCCATAATGGTTTCGATCTCATCTTCGTTGATGCCGACCATGGCCTCACCGAGGTTCTCGGAAAGACGTGCGAGCAGATCGGCGTCCTGCCAATTGGCGGTGGCCTGCACGATGGCGGCGGCACGCTTGGCCGGGTCGCCCGACTTGAAGATGCCGGAACCGACGAACACGCCTTCGGCACCCAGCTCCATCATGAGCGCGGCATCGGCCGGAGTAGCCACGCCACCGGCGGCGAAGTTGACGACCGGCAGACGGCCATTGTCGTGCACGTACTTGGCGAGATCGTACGGCACGGCCAGCTGCTTGGCGGCCTCGTACACCTCGTCGTCACGCAGGGAGACGAGTTCGCGGATCTGCTTGTTCATGGTGCGCATGTGGCGCACGGCCTGAATCACATCGCCGGTGCCCGGCTCGCCCTTAGTGCGGATCATAGACGCGCCCTCGGCGACACGGCGCAGCGCTTCGCCCAGATTCTTCGCGCCACACACGAACGGCACGTCGAACTGGTTCTTGTCGATGTGGTACACGTCGTCGGCAGGGCTCAGAACTTCGGATTCATCGATGTAATCGATTTCGATGGCCTGCAGAATGCGAGCTTCGGCAACATGACCGATACGAACCTTTGCCATGACCGGAATAGACACGGCTTCCTGAATGCCCTTGATCATGGCCGGATCGCTCATGCGGGAAACGCCGCCGGCAGCACGAATATCGGCCGGAATGCGTTCGAGCGCCATCACCGCGCATGCGCCCGCGTCCTGTGCGATCTTCGCCTGCTCCGGGGTGGTGACGTCCATGATTACGCCACCCTTGAGCATCTGTGCCAGATTCTTGTTCAGTTCGTTCCTGTTGTTGGCCATCGCCAGCCTTTCGTCGAATCGTATTCCACTCTTCTACAGAGCGGATATCTCTTGACACAGATACTAACGATTTTCCGTTACAAAATCATGTGAAATGAATATTTGCACGTCTCAAAAAGTTGCTTTTCTTAAATTTTGACAATCATTTTCATAATTGTTTCATTTTCTTACGATTTCGATTCCGTCGACGATTCCACGATTTCGCCCGCTTTTCTTACCTGTCATGCGTTGTTTGCTTTCGATTCGCGCGCACAGTGCCTTTCGGCAGCGCTTTCGACGCACGGTATAAGAAATACGAATGACGCACGATTTTCATACGACCACATTGCGGACAGGGGTGCGATGCGCACGTACTTGCATAACACTGCATGCCACCGCACGCGCCGCATAATGCTGTAAGGAGCTCTACATACGCAATATGCGATCGGCGACGCGCATGGTGGAATCGCGGTGCGACACCAGCACGACGGTACTCCCCTGCTCAGCTAGATTGTTGACCGATCCAAGAATCACCGACTCGTTATAGGCGTCGAGACGGCTCGTCGGCTCGTCGAAGAGCACCAAATCGGCGTCACGCAGGAACATGCGGGCCAATCCGATGCGCTGCTTTTCACCCTCCGAAAGGCGGCCGCCCAGCTCGCCGATCTGCGTATCCAAGCCGTTCGGCAGCGCATCGACCAACTCGAGCGCGGATGCCTTGGCGAGCGCCTCGCGCAATACGGAATCGGGGATGGCGGAC
>OIYT01001569.1_pt1 | contig 15801 bp, 17 predicted proteins | sample 1588201 | NCBI WGS metagenome assembly OIYT01 (sample SAMN03283260) | human gut metagenome | biome: human-associated habitat; material: feces | host: Homo sapiens | place: USA | collected 2013
GCCCACCCCCACGGGCTGATCTGCGCCACTTCTTTGTTCGGCCTGCGGGCCGGGACGGGAGAAAAACGCATGGGGAAAATTGTGTTTTCGGGTTGCAATTTTCGACAAACTGGGTTATAATAAACTTAACCCGAATAGGAGGTTGCAACGTGAAAGAATTGGGTAAACGGTTAAAAGCCCTGCGGGAGAGTATCGGCATTTCACAAGTAAAAATGGCGGAGGCCATCGGCTCTACACAGTCCAGCGTCAACCGCTACGAAAACGGCCAGTCCACCCCGCCTGTGGAGTTGTTCCGCCGCTATGCGGATTACTTTGATGTGTCGCTGGATTATATCTTTGCCCGGACGGATAAGCCCCAAGGGGTGACATACGAGTTTAAGCCCAAGGCCGCCCCGGAGCGTGAGGAAATGCGCCGCTTCATTGAAATGTGCTTTGACCCACATTCCCCCATGAATGAGAAGTTGAAAGAAACCCTGCTGCGCATGATGGAGGATGGAGAATGAAGGTTCCATACGAAAAAGAAGTCTCTGCAATAAAAGACTGGGCACATCGCTCCAATGCTCAACTTTCAACAGGAGTATTACCAGCATTTTTACAAACCGAATGTTGGCAAATCCGAAATGATTTGCAGACGATTTCAACAAATATTCAGTATGAATACCCGTTTTATAGCCGTGAATTATTGGTGATAAAGGATATACTTTTTTCTTATTCCCAGCCTCCTTATGGTGCAATGACGTTGAACCCAGCCGCATTTGGAGAACTTTTCATAATTATCAAACACATTTCTTCGGAACCGATAGATACTCGGTTTTGGCAGGATATTCACCCCCGAATCACCGCTATCTCAAAAGGGCTGTTTTGTGACGGTCATTTTGCCGCCGCCTGCGAAAGCGCCATTAAAGAAGTTGAAACTCGAATGCGAGAGCTGTTTAAGGCAGGCAAACCGAACTCTGTCGTTCCTAAGGACGCAGCGGGACTAATCGGCGCACTGTTGTCTGACAATGGATTTTATCAATTTTGCGATACATCAGAAATAAGCGGAGCAAATTTCCGTAAAGGTGTTAAATCCATCTTTGAGGGCGCTTTTATGGCTTACCGAAATCCCTCTATGCACGCAAATCTAACTTGCTCACAAAGAGAAGCTTTTGAACGGATTGTGCAGGCAAGTCAAATGATGGGCATTTTAACAAGCGGCGAGGTGAGAACATGAAAGCAGTTATTTACGCCCGCTATTCCTCCGACAACCAGCGTGAGGAAAGCATTGAGGGCCAAATCCGGGAGTGTACTGCCTTTGCCGAAAAAAACGACATCACCATCTTGCGCCACTACATAGACCGGGCCTTTTCCGCCAAGACGGACAACCGCCCGGAATTTCAGAACATGATTAAGGACAGCGGCAAGCGCCTGTTCGATATGATACTCGTCTGGAAGCTGGACAGGTTTGCCCGCAACCGCTACGACAGCGCCCGCTACAAGGCGGCCTTGAAAAAGAACGGTGTTAAGGTTGTGTCCGCCACCGAGGTTATTTCCGACGGGGCCGAGGGCATCATTCTGGAAAGTGTGCTGGAGGGGTACGCCGAATACTACTCCGCCGACCTGTCCGAGAAGGTAGTCCGGGGCATGACGGAGAACGCCCTGAAATCCAAATACAACGGCGGCACCCTGCCGATTGGCTACCAGATCGACAGCGAGCAGACTTTCCAGCTTGACCCGCTGACCGCCCCCTTTGTGCGGGAGGCATTCCAGCGGTATGACGAGGGGGCCACCATGACCCAGATACGGGATTGGCTCAACGAGCAGGGCGTGAAGAATACACGGGGCCAGAAGCTGACCTACAACAGCGTCCAGCACCTTTTGAACAACCGCCGCTATATCGGGGAGTACACCTACCGGGATATTGTGGTGCCAGGCGGTATCCCCGCCATTGTCCCCCAAGACCTCTTTGACCGGGTGCAGGAGAAGCTGGCAAAGAACAAAAAGGCCCCAGCCCGCCACAAGGCCGAGGACGATTACCTGCTGACAACCAAGCTGTTCTGCGGCTACTGCGGGGCCTACCTCTGCGGCGAGAGCGGCACCAGCCATACGGGGAATACCCACCGCTATTACAAGTGCGTGTCCGTGAAAAAGAAGCGGCAGGAGTGCCACAAGAAGTCTGTACGCAAGGAATGGATTGAGGATTTGGTGGTCAGCGAAACCATGAAAATGGTAATGGACGATAAGGCCATTGAAGCCATTGTGTCCATGCTGATGGATTTGCAGGACAGGGAGAATGTGAACCTGCCGCTCTATGAACAGCAGTTACGGGAGGCGGACACGGCCATTCAAAACCTGCTGAACGCCATCCAGCAGGGTATCTTGACCAAGTCCACGAAGGGCCGACTGGAAGAGCTGGAAACCACCAAGGAGGAACTGGAAACCAAGATTGCCTGTGAGAAGCTGGCAAAGCCCAAGGTCAGCGCCGAGTTTATGACCTTCTGGCTTCACCGTTTCCGCAAGCTGGATGTGCGGCAGAAGTCCCACAGGAAGATGTTGATTGATACTTTTGTCAACGCCATTTTCCTGTATGATGACAAGATGGTGATTACTTTCAACTACAAGGACGGAACGGACACCATTACTTTTGATGATCTCAAAACCGCATTGGCTGATAAGAAAACCGGTTCGGATTTGGATTGCTTAACTGCACCAAAAGAAAGAGACAGGCATAGCCTGTCTTTTTCTTTTGGTGCTTTCCCGCTTTTGCCGCAGGCAAAAGCGGGCCGCTGCGGCGGGCTGATCCAAATCGTGCGGGGAAACCTTGCGGTTTCCCCGCACACACCCATTCCCTCCGAAAACCGCAGGTCCGCATGGCTCTGCCTGAGACGCCGGGCTGAAACCCGTTCCTAGCGGGCTTTCGCCTGCGCGATTCGCCCGATCAGGGCGCCCAGCAGACCGCAGACGGCGGCGGGGAGCAGCCAGCCGAAGCCCATGGCCGCCAGGGGGAGCCGCTTCAAAAAGTCCAGCGGTACGCCGAAGTCCGCCGCCACCGTCAACGCGCTGAAAATCAGAGCGCCCAGCGCCGCCATGCGGAACACCCAGTCGGAGCGGATGCGCCTGCCGAAGAGGGCCAGGACGATCAGCACCAGAGTGGGCGGGTAGACGATGTTCAGGATGGGGGCGGCGATGGAGACGATCTGATCCAGGCCGAAGTTGGAGGTCACGGCGCTGAACACGCAGATGACCGCCACCAGACAGGCGTAGGAGACGCGCCCCCCGGAGAGCTTGGAGAAATAGGACGCGGCGGAGCTGACCAGGGCCGCGGCGGTGGTGACGCAGGCCAGCGCCACCACCACGGAGAACAGGACGACGCCGGGGTACCCCATCAGATTCCGCACGATGGCCACCACCAGGTAGGTGCGCAGCACGGTCAGATCAAAGTAGATGGAGGTGGTGACGCCCAGGTATGTCAGCCCCAGGTACACCACCAGCAGCGCCGCGCCCGCCACCACGCCGGCGCCCGCCACCATGCGGAACTGGTCCCCGGGGTCGGTGTGGCCCTTGTCCCGGGCGCTTTTCAGCACGATGATGCCGAACACCAGCGCCGCCAGCACGTCCATGGTCTGATAGCCCGCCTCGATGCCGGTGAAAGGCACGTTGTCCACCGGCACATCGTTCGGCACCGGTCCGATGGGGTCCGCCACGCCCTTGACGATCAGGACCAGCAGGCCGACGAGCAGCGCGGGGGTCAGCACCTTGCCCACGATGTCCACCACGGCGGCCTCTTTCAGGCACAGCAGCAGAATCAGCAGGAAGAACAGCGCGGAGAACAGCACCGGGCTGAAGCCAGAGACCAGCGGGGCCAGGGCCATCTCATAGGTGGTGGCCGCCGTCCGGGGAATGGCCAGCATGGGGCCGATGCACAGCACGATGGCGCTCATCAACACCGTGGAGGGCAGCCGGCCTATCCGGCCGATGACGCCGTCGGAGCCGCCGCCCCGCAAAACGGCGAACAGCGCCAGCAGGGCCAGGCCGATGTCCGCCACATAGTAGCAGAGAAAGCCCAAAAACCACTGAGCGCCGCAGCTCAGGCCCAGGTAGGGCGGGAAGATCACGTTGCCCGCGCCGAAGAACATGGAGAACAGGGCGAAGCCGATGACAAACATATCCTTTTGCGTATGCCGCATGAAAAGCCACCTTTCTGAAGCGCCGCCGGTTGACAACGCGCGGGCATGTTGTATGATGGTAGTATTATACGGGGACACCCGGCGGAATGTCAACGAGCTGGGGGCCGGGGCGGCCCTCCCGCTTTGAAAATTTTGCGGAAAAGGCGGGAACTTTTTCAGCGCGGCCGCGTCTAAAGAGAGGAACCCGCGGCGGCCCGCCGGACCGCCCGGAAGAACGGATGAAAAGGAGAACCTGATCATGAAAAAAAGACTGCTTGCCCTGCTGCTGGCCCTGGCCATGACGGCGATGCTGGCCGCCTGCGGCGGCAAACAGGCCCCCGTGGAGGGAGAGACGCCCGGAGAGGATATCGAGGCGGCGGAGCCTGAGGAGGACGGCGCGGAGGACGCCCCCGAGGCGGACGCGGACAGCGGCGATCCGGAGCCGGAGACCGGCAGCGGCGCCGCCGACCCCGCCCGAAAGCCGGAGGCCGCGCCGGTGCAGAAGCCCGCGGAGCTGCCGGCGGACAGCCAGAGCAAGCCCGCCGACGGGGTGGACCTGGCGGCGTTTTACGAGACGCTGTCCGCCGGGGAGGACTGGCCCGCCATGACGCGGGCGGAGGGCGAGGTCCTGGACGCGTTCTACCCCGGCCTCTCCGGCATTGCCACCGACCAGTGCGCGGTGTACACCGCCATGATCTCCGCCACCGTGGGCGAGATCGCCCTGGTGGAGGCGCGGAGCGCCGACGATGTCCAGAAGGTGAAGGACATCTTCCAGGCCCGCGTCGATTACCAGGTGGGCGACGACGAGAACCCCGGCGGCGCCTGGTACCCCCAGACCATTGAGGGCTGGAAGAACGGCTCCCGCATCGTCTCCAACGGCAATTTCGTGATGCTGGTGGCCCTGAGCGACGGGGCCGACGGCGTTGTGGCGGCCTTTGACGCGCTGTTTGCTTAAGTATATGCAAAGCGGAGGACTTTCAAAGAAAGTCCTCCGCTTTTCTTTTCGGGCGCCCTCAGATTTTGACCAGCTCGTATTCCCGGCTGCCCAGGCCCAGCTTTTCCGCATGGTCCAGGCAGACCTCCCACTCGGTGTCCGGGTGGACCTTCCGGAAGAAGTCGCCCTCGTTGCAGGCGCACTCCCTGTCGAACAGCACGGAGCCGGGAACGGCGGTCTGGGCCAGCACCGCGTCGGCGCAGGCCTGGTCCAGAGCCACGGGGTCGAAGGAGGCGAACATGCCCACGTTGGGGACGATGGGCACGTCGTTTTCCCCGTGGCAGTCGCAGTTGGGGGACACGTCCAGCACCAGGGACACGTGGAAGCAGGGGCGGCCATCCACCACCGCCTTGGTGTACTCGGCGATCTTCTTGTTCAAAACGGCGGGGGCCTCGTCGTACAGGCACTGGATGGCGTCCTTGGGGCACACGGCAAGGCACCGGGCGCAGCCCACGCACTTGTTCGTGTCGATGCTGGCCTTGCCGTCGGCGCCGAACCGGGGCGCGCCGTGGGCGCAGATCTTGGCGCAGGCCCGGCAGCCGACGCACTTCTTCTGCTTGACGAAGGGCTTGCCGGAGTTGTGCTGCTCCATCTTGCCCGCCCGGGAGCCGCAGCCCATGCCGATGTTTTTCAGCGTGCCGCCCATGCCGGCCTGCTCGTGGCCCTTGAAGTGGGTCAGGGAGATGAACACGTCCGCGTCCATGACGGCCCGGCCGATCTTGGCGGCTTTGACATACTCGCCGCCCTGGACGGGGACCTCCACCTCGTCGTTGCCCTTCAGGCCGTCGGCAATGATGACGTGGCAGCCGGTGTTGTAGGGATTGAAGCCGTTCTGATAGGCGGACTCAATGTGGTCCAGGGCGTTCTTCCGCCCGCCGATGTACAGCGTGTTGCAGTCCGTCAGGAAGGGCCTGCCGCCCTGGCTCTTCACCAGGTCCGCCACCGCCCTGGCCCAGTTGGGCCGCAGGTAGGCCAGGTTCCCCGGCTCGCCGAAGTGCATCTTGATGGCGACGAATTTGTCCTCCATGTCGATGTCGCCAAAGCCCGCGGTCATCATCAGCCGGGCCAGCTTCTGGGGCAGGTTCTCCCGCCAGCTGGGACAGCGGAAGTCCGCGAAATAGACTTTTGATCGTTCGGACATGTCATATCTCCTTTTCTTTCCCTCAATTTCCTCAAAGCGGGAGGCGCGGTCCGCCTCCGCGTGTTTACTCGTCCAGGTCCACGGAGATGTTGTCGGTGCCGTGCTCGTCAAATTCGGACAGATAGGCGTCGATGCGGTCCATCAGGGCGCCGTAGTTCTCCCGGGTCAGGGGCTCGCCGTCCATGTCCCGCAGGGCCAGCTCCTCCGCCAGGATCTCATAGAACACCACGTCCTCGTAATTCTCGATGGCCTCGTGGATGCCGCCGTCGGCAAAGGCCCGGGAAGGGATCAGATCGCCCCGGTACATCTCCACCAGCTTGCCCATCCTGTGCTGGAGGCAGTGGGAGAACACCAGGCTCTCCACCTGGTCGTACTCCTGGATGCGGTCGTTCTCCCGGGTGGAGTTCATCACCCAGTTTCCTATGTACACAAGGTCCAGCAGATAGCGGTACTGCTGCTCCGTCAACTCGATCTTCATATGGGCGCACCTCCCAGACAGTTTGTACAGTGAATACTATTATAACAAAGTCCTGTACAAAATTCTATATAAAAAAGCGGGTAAAAAGACTAAAATCTGTCTTGCGGCAGGATACTTCTCATAGTATAATATATAACTCGATAACGCGAACGCGGACGCGCGCCGGGCGCGGACCGCGTCCGGAATTTCAGGAGGAGCAGGGAACAAGTATGGATATGCGGCCTATCGGCGTGTTCGACTCCGGCCTCGGCGGGCTGACGGCGGTGCGCTCGCTCCGGCAGATCCTGCCGGAGGAAAACCTCATCTACTTCGGCGATACCGCCCGGGTGCCCTACGGCGGCCGGGCCAGGGAGACCATTTTGAAGTACGCCCGGCAGGACGTGCGGTTCCTGCGCTCCTTCGACCTGAAGGCCATCGTCATCGCCTGCGGCACCGTGTCCACCACGTCGCTGGACACCCTCCAGGCGGAAAACGACCTGCCCATCGTGGGCGTGGTGGAGCCCACCTGCCGCCGGGCCCTGCTGGTGACGAAGAACAGGAAGGTGGGCATCATCGCCACCCTGGCCTCTATCCGCTCCGGGGCGTACGAGGCCGTCCTGCGGCGGCTGGACCAGTCCGTGGAGGTCATCGGCAAGCCCTGTCCGCTGTTCGTGCCGCTGGTGGAAAACGGCCGCATCCAGCGGGGGGACGTGGTCATCGAGACGGTGGCCCGGGAGTATCTGGAGCCGCTGAAGGCCACCGGCATCGACACCCTGATCCTGGGCTGCACCCATTATCCGCTGCTGACGGACATCGTGGCGGACATCATGGGCCCGGACGTGACCCTGGTCTCCGCCGGGGAGGAGTCCGCCTTTGAATTGAAGCGGATGCTGAAAGCCGCGGACCAGCGGGCGGACGAAGCCCATCAGGGCGGCGCGGAGTTCTACGTCAGCGACCAGCCGGAGGATTTTGAGCGCATCGCGTCGGTATTTTTACGGGAGGACCTGCGCCACGCGGCACGGAGGATCGACATTGACCAGTATTGAAATGGAACGGGAAAAGCTGCCGGTCCTGCTGTCCATCCGGGGCGAGCAGTATTTCGACGGCATCGACCCCGACGCCACGGAGCTGATGACGGAGGGCACCATGACCCTGACGGAGGACGGCATGGCGCTCAGCTATCAGGAGACGGAGCTGACGGGCATGGAGGGGACCACCACCACCTTCGAGGTGAAGGGCCCCCGGGTCACCCTGATCCGCAGCGGCGCGGTGAATTCCCAGATGATCTTTGAGGAGGGGCGGCAGCACACGTCGCTGTATGAGACGCCCTTCGGAGAGCTGACGGTGGACATTCAGACCAGCGCGCTGAAGCACAACCTGACCGAGCGGGGCGGGGTGATGGAGATCAGATACTCCATCGCCGTGGAGCACACCGTGACGGGGCGGAACCGCTTCAAGATCCGGGTAAAACGGAAGCGGTAAACGGCCCGGGCGGACGCGGCGTCCGCCTGTGGGCCATCCCAATAGCATACACTTTAACAGAAGAGGTTATGACGATATGATCAACATGATCCAAAACGCGAAAGACCAGGCGGCGTCTCTGGCGATGGCCGCCTACCGGGCCGCTGTGGCGGACGGCGCTTTGCCGGAGGCCGTGGTGAAGACCGCACCGGTGGAGATCCCCAAGGACACCGCCAACGGCGACTTTACCACCACCTTCGCCCTGGCCTGCTCCAAGGTCCTGCGCCGGCCGCCCCGGAACATCGCCCAGGCCCTGCTGGACCACATGGAGCTGGAGGGCACCTATTTCGCCTCCGCCGAGATCGCCGGCCCCGGCTTTTTGAACTTCCGCCTGAACGACAGCTGGTACCAGGGCGTCTGCGCCGCCGTGGAGAGCGAGGGCGCGGCCTACGGCACCAACGACGGTCTGGCGGGGAAGAAGTACATGGTGGAGTTCGTCTCCGCCAACCCCACCGGCCCCATGCACATGGGCAACGCCCGGGGCGGCGTGCTGGGCGACACTCTGGCCTCCGTGCTGACCGCCTGCGGCGCCGACGTGACGAGGGAGTTCTACGTCAACGACGCCGGCCACCAGATCGACAAGTTCGCCCACTCCATCGAGGCCCGGTATCTGCAGCTCATCCAGGGCGAGGAGAACGTGCCCTTCCCGGAGGACGGCTACCAGGGCGGCGATATCCGCGACCTGGCCCGGGCGTACTATGACCAGAACGGGGACAGGCTGCTGAACGTCCCGGAGGCGGAGCGCCAGGAGACCCTGGCCCGGTTCGGCCTCAGCGTCAACCTGCCCAAGATGAAGACGGACCTCCAGCGGTATAAGATCGAGTACGACAACTGGTTTTACGAGTCCACCCTCCATGAGAGCGGATACGTCGCCGAGACCGTGGCCCTGCTGACCGAAAAGGGCTGGACCTATGAGAAGGACGGCGCGCTGTGGCTGAAGACCGCCGAGATCATGCGCCAGAACCTCCTGAAGGCGGGCAAACAGGAGAAGGACATCGAGAAGCTGGACCTGAAGGACGACGTGCTCCGCCGGGCCAACGGCTTCTACACCTACTTCGCCGCCGACATCGCCTACCACCGCAACAAGTTCGCGGTGCGGGGCTTCGACAGGGTCATCAACGTCTGGGGCGCCGACCACCACGGCCACGTGGCCCGCCTGAAGGGAGCCCTGGACGCCCTGGGCCTGAACGGCACCGAAAAGCTGGACATCGTCCTGATGCAGCTGGTGAAGCTGCTGCGGGACGGCGAGGTGGTCCGGATGTCCAAGCGCACCGGCAAGGCCATCAGCCTCTCCGACCTGCTGGACGAGGTCAGCGTGGACGCCGCCCGGTGGTACTTCAACGCCAAGCCGGACACCCAAATGGAATTCGACCTGGGGCTGGCGGTCCGGGAGGACAGCGAAAACCCCATCTACTACGTGGAGTACGCCCACGCCCGCATCTGCTCGTTGCTGCGGACCCTGGGGGAGGAGGGCGTGGCCGTCCCCAAGCAGTCCGATGTGGACATGGCGCTGCTGGGCGGCGAGACGGAGCGGGCCCTCGTCAAGCAGCTGGCCCAGTTCTGCGAGGAGATCAAGCTGGCGGCTCGGGACTACGACCCCAGCCACATCAACCGCTATCTCCAGGAGCTGGCGGCCTGCTTCCACCGCTTCTACAACGCCTGCCGCATCAAGGGCGAGGAGCCCGCGGTCCAGGCCGCCCGGCTGAAGCTGGCGGACGACACCCGGGTGGTGCTGCGGAACGGCCTTGCCCTGATCGGCGTGGACGCGCCGGAAAAGATGTGATACAAGCGCTGTGAGCAGATGGGCCGCGCCGGGAGGCGCGGCCCATCTCTTGACAAAGCCGGAAATTCGGCGTATCCTGATCAAAACCCATAAAACAAGAAGGAAAAAGGGAAACGGAGGACAGACGCAATGGAGCGGCTGGAAAAAACCGAATATCATACCCCGAAAAACACGGCGCCGCGGGCCGCGTTTTCCGCCACCATCCCGGTGCTGACGGGCTACATCCCCCTGGGGATGGCCTACGGCTTTTTGATGGCGTCCGTGGGCTACGGCCCGCTGTGGGCCCTGGGGATGAGCGCGCTGGTCTTTGCCGGCAGCCTGGAATACATGGCCGTCACGCTGCTGACGGCGGCCTTCGCGCCCGCGCAGGCGTTTCTGGTCGCCGTCATGATCAACGCCCGGCACATCTTTTATGGCATTTCCCTACTGGATAAGTACCGAGGCATAGGCGGGGTCCGGCCCTTTCTGATCTTCGCCCTGACGGACGAGACCTTCTCCCTGGTCTCCACGATGGAGCCGCCGGAGGGCGTTGGGCGGGGGGACTTCTATTTCTGGGTCTCCCTGCTGGACTACATCTACTGGCTGGCCGGCTCCTTCCTGGGGGCGGCGGTGGGCTCCGTGCTGACCGTCAACACCCGGGGCATGGACTTTGTGCTGACGGCGCTGTTTGTGGTGCTGTTTATGGAGCAGTGGAAGAAAAAGGAGCGCCGCGCCGCCGGGATCGCCGGCCTCGTGTGCATGGCGGCGGGCATCGCGGCGTTCGGCCCGGAAAATCCGTTGCTCCCCGCCATGGCGCTGATTCTGGCGGTGCTGCTGGGAGGGAGGAGATGGCTGTGCGTCTGAACGCCTTTCAAACCGCCGTGACCATCCTGGCTCTGGCGGCGGGCACCCAGCTGACCCGCTGGCTGCCCTTCTGGCTGTTTCCGGAGAACAGGGAGCCGCCCGCCCTGGTGACGTACCTGGGCCATGTGCTGCCTCCGGCCTGTATGGGGCTGCTGGTGGCGTACTGCCTGAAGGACGTGGACTGGCTCTCCGGCGCCCACGGCCTGCCGGAGCTGCTGTCCATCGCGGCGGTGGCCGTCCTCCACAGGTGGAAGAACAACGTGCTGCTGTCCATCGCCGGGGGCACGGCGCTGTATATGGCGCTGGTGCGGACGGTGTTTGTCTGAGAGACCGGGCCCGGGCGGCAAGCCGCCCGGGCCCTTGTCATCAATTCGTTACCATTTGTTCCAAAATTGACGGGAATCGGCGGCAAAAACCGGGTATTCTGAAGCTATCAAGGGACAGGAGGACACTGGGATGAAGCGCGCGATATATTGGCTCCTGCTGGCGGCGCTGGTTCTGGCGGGCTGTCAGGCGGCGGAGCCGCCTCCCGTGGAAGACCCGCCCGCCGCTGAAACAGAGGAAGCGGTCCCCGACCCGGCCCTGGGGGAGGCCGCCCAGGCGGTGTACGCGGAGATCGCCGGGGACAAGACCTTCACCGTGACGGTGGAGGAGCCGGACGGCACGCTGACATCGCTGGACATCACCCCGGAAAACGCCTGGAACGTGGAAAACCGCGGCATATGGCTGGCCGGTAGCTTTGCATGGACCGCGGCGGACGGGACCGACTGGGATGATCAGCTGGCGGCGGAGAACCGGGGGTATCTGCTGAGCCTCGTCTCCCGGGACGGTGGGACGGCCCTGCGCTGCTGCTCCGGCGGGGACGTGGTGTCCTGGACCCGGGGTGGGGCGGATACATACGCCCGGGCGGTGAATCCCCTGGAGGGGAAGGAGCCGTATGAGGGAAAGCTGTACGATTTTTTGGGGATGATCGCCCGGGACGCCATGGGAGCGCTGGCTTGGTCCGGCACCGTGGACGGCGCGCTCTCTCCAGAGGAGGCCGCAGAGCGTCTGGCGGAGCAGATCGCAGAGAACTACCGCGCCGCGCCGGACTGGGTGGACTGGAAGCCCACGGACTTCCGGACAGACGGCGTCCATGTATTTGACGTGTACCGGGGCGAGGGGGAGAATTTCTGCTGCGGCATGGGCTTCCAGGTGCTGGCGGAGGACCTGACGAGCGAACAGGCCAGCTACTGGGAGGCCGGCTCCGGCCTGGGTGAGCCGGACGGGGACGGCTATTGCGGCTGGGGCAGGGAAGTCCTTGTTCGGAAGAACGAGGCCGGAGACTGGTACTGCGCCGACTGGGGTACCGGCGGCTATTCGGTGATCCTGCCCAAGAGGGCGGAGGGCGCGGAAGAGCTGGCGGCAATGGTGGAGGACTTCTACCTGACGGAGGGAGTCACCCACGAGTGGATACTGCCCTATGACATCCTGAGCCGGCCTGCGGAGGAACTGGCAGAGCTGCCCGCGCTGCTGGCGGGGCGGACGGAGCAGGAACTTGAGGATCTCGGCGCGGCCCTGACGGGCTGCTACCGGCAGTGGGACGAATCCGATGAGGAGGATGGAACGCTGGGGGCGTTCTACCCGGAGGAATGGGTCTCTCAAGAGGACCTGCGGGCCGCCCTCGGGTCCTATGCCGCGTATTTGGACGCATAAACCTGGAAAACTCCGCATAAACTGGGACCGCGGCCATGGGCCGCGGTTCTTTTTGCCAGGAGGGAAATGCCATGCGGAAACGGCTGTTTTTCTGGGAGCTGTGGGGCTTTTTGTTCACCGGGGCGGCGGGCGCGCTGCTGCACTTCGTCTACGAGTGGAGCGGCGGCAGCGTCCTGACGGCGGCGTTCTCCGCCGTCAACGAATCCACCTGGGAGCACATGAAGCTGCTGTTCTTCCCCATGTTTCTGCTCTCCGTGGTCCAGGTGTGCGCCCTGGGGAAGACCTATCCGAATCTGCTGGCGGCGCGGGCCGTCAGCACCCTGGCGGGGCTGGCGCTGATCCCCGTTCTGTTCTATACGTACACCGGCGTTCTGGGCTTCCACGTCATGTGGGCGGATGTCGCCGTGTTCTTTCTGGCGGACCTGGGGGCCTTTGCCCTGGATTTCCGTCTGCTCCGGCGGGGGCGCTTCTCCCAGCCCTGGCAGCAGGTGCTGGGTCTTGTGGCGCTGTGGGCGCTGGCGTTCTGGTTCGTCTGGTGCACGTTCCGCCCCTGCGCCCTGGCCCTCTGGCGGGACCCGGTGACGGGGCGCTTCGGCATACCGGCATAAAAGGCGGGGCTTCCCCGCCTTTTCCGCTGTTCACAGGTATTTTACATCCGCGCCGCCTTGACCGCGCCGCCCGGTCGGGGGTATAATACCCTTATTATGAGATCGTGACCCAAAGGAGGCCCGCTTATGGAGACAAACACCCGGAAGCCCGTGGCGCCGTTTTACGCGGTGGCGGTGCTGTGGCTGGTCTACGCCCTGCTGTTCCCCCTGTACGCGCGCGTTCACTACATCCTGCTGGCCGCGGTGTCGGCGGCGGTGTTCCTTCTGGTGAACGCCGTCTGCAAAAACGCGGGCGCCGTGGGCGGCACGGAGCAGGCCGCCCCCAAGGCCGCTGAGAAGCCGAAGGAGGAGACCACCGGCGACGCCGAGGTGGACAAGATGCTGAAAAACGGCGCCCTTGCCATCGCGGAGATGAAGCGGCTGGACGACAACATCGCCGACGAGAGCATCTCCGCCGACATCGTGCGGCTGGAGCAGGTGTCCCGGAAGATCTTCGACGAGGTGAAGCGGGACCCCAAGAAGCTGCCCCAGATCCAGCGCTTCATGGACTACTACCTGCCCACCACCCTGAAGCTGCTGAACGCCTATGACCGGGCCAGCGCCACGGGCATCTCCGGCGAGAACGTGGACGCCACCAAGGCCAGGGTGGAGGGCATGATGCGCACCATCGTGGCGGCCTTTGAAAAGCAGCTGGACGCCCTGTACGGCGCCGAGGCGCTGGACATCTCCACCGACATCACCGTGCTGGAGACCATGATGGCCCGGGAGGGCCTGGCGGGAGAACAGCTGAAAGCGGAGACGGTCCCCAAGGACGATACGGATATCCGGCTGGAGCTGTGAGGAGTCTGCCATGAAAAGGAAGAAGGATCTCACGTTGAATCTCCTCTGCATGATCTGCTATGGGCTCTGCGCCGCCACATGGCTGTATAAGGCTTTCACGGGAGGACGCGGATTCGACGGCATCATTGGCTTTGTGTGGCTGGCCGGCGCGGTCATCTGGACCGTCCGCACCGTGCGGGCGCTGCGGGCCGGGACCGGGGAACAGGAGGATGCTCCATGAGACGGGAGGGAAAACGGCCCGTCAGGAGCTTCACCCTGTTTACCGCCGTTCTGTGGACCCTGATAACGGCGGCGTGGATCGCGGAGACCGTCCACAGGCACGGCCTGTACGGCAGGGGATATATGGAGCGGGGCAACGTATATGCGGCCGGCGCGCTGGCCCTGGTCAACGCGGCCCTTGCGCTCTGCTGGTGGTACAACCGGCTTCGGTACGATAAAGAGGACGGATCGTCTGACGATCCGAAAAACGATGAATGACAAACGGAGGAGAAAGCCATGACTGACAACAATATGCCCGAGCTGACCCTGACCCCGGACACCGCCGCGGCGGAGGCAGTCCCCCAGCTGACCCTGGACCCGGTGGCTCCCGGCACGCCGGCCACCCCCGTCCCCGAGGCCCCCAAGCCGGAGGTCACCCCCGTCCAGATGGACGAGAACCTGCTCTCCGACGCGGAGAAGAAGGCCGTGGAGGACTTCTCCAGGAAGATCGACATCATGGATTCCAACATGATCCTGCAGTACGGCGCCGCCGCCCAGAAGAACGTGGCCGCCTTTTCCGAAAACGCCCTCTCCTCCGTCCGCACAAAGGACCTGGGCGAAGTGGGCAAATCCCTCTCCGAGCTGGTGGTGGAGCTGAAGGGCTTCGGCGAGGAAGAGGAGAAAAAGGGCCTCTTTGGCATCTTCAAGAAGACCGGCAACAAGCTGGAGACCATGAAGGCCCAGTACGCCAAGGTGGAGACCAACGTGGACAAGATCGCCCGGGAGCTGGAGCAGCACCAGGTGACGCTGCTGAAGGACGTGGCGATGTTCGACCAGATGTATGAGCTGAACCTGAAGTACTACAAGGAGCTGACCATGTACATCCTGGCGGGCAAGAAGAAGCTGGCCGACGTCCGGGCCAACGAGCTGCCCGCCCTGAAGGCCAAGGCGGAGCGGTCCGGCGCCCAGGAGGACGCCCAGGCGTACAACGACAAGGTCCAGATGTGCGAGCGGTTTGAGAAGAAGCTCCACGACCTGGAGCTGACCCGGATGATCTCCATCCAGATGGGCCCCCAGACCCGCCTGCTGCAAAACAACGACACGCTGATGGTGGAGAAGATCCAGTCCTCCCTGGTGAACACCATCCCCCTTTGGAAGAGCCAGATGGTGCTGGCCCTGGGCCTGGAGCATGGCCGTCAGGCCACCGCCGCCCAGAGCGCCGTGACGGAGATGACCAACGAGCTGCTGAAGAAGAACGCGGACATGCTGAAAATGGGCACCGTCCAGACCGCCAAGGAGGCGGAGCGCAGCATCGTGGACATTGAGACTTTGCAGCACACCAATCAGCAGCTGATCTCCACCCTGGACGAGGTGCTGAACATCCAGCGGGAGGGAGCCCAGAAGCGCCGGGAGGCGGAAGCCGAGCTGGGCCGCATCGAGGGCGAGCTGAAGCAGAAATTGATGGAGCTGCATAATTAAAGAGGGGACTTCGTCCCCCCTTTACGCTCCGGCAGACCTGTGGTCTGCCTCCACTATTCCCCCTCACCAGTCTGCGGACTGGTGTGCGCGCCCCAAG
>OIYT01001570.1_pt1 | contig 15799 bp, 19 predicted proteins | sample 1588201 | NCBI WGS metagenome assembly OIYT01 (sample SAMN03283260) | human gut metagenome | biome: human-associated habitat; material: feces | host: Homo sapiens | place: USA | collected 2013
AAGGCAAAGCTAAAGGGCTTGCCGCCTGCAATTCACAGACAGCAAGCCCTTTCGGCTGCTTGAACAATTTTTACTTCGAAATATTGTCTAACTTTTTGGGGTCACTTCACAATATCCAATGGTGGGGTTTTCGTATATGTTCCTGCGGAAACAGCTAGTGCTGAGATTTGTCCGAAAGATATTCTATGCCCAGATTGTGGAACGCATAACATGCCTTGCGCTCGATATCGTGCACAGCAATAAAGCGAGAGTATATTTCAGAATCCGGAGCGACCGGCGCAGCAATGCCCGTGAAATTTCCGATGTATACAGTGTTTTGGGACAGCTCCGAAAAATCCTGCTTGGAATCAATTTTGAGGATAGCGGTATATACAGGTTTCTTATCCCAGAAATTCAAGCCATATGTGCCGACTACAAGAAAGCCGCATTTATTGATTTCGTCAATCGTTTTGGGAAGCGTGCCGTCTAACCAGAGCAGTTCGCATATTATCGGGTATACGTGGCGGTCAAACTTCCGTATATCGGAGACATGGAGCAATAGTGTGCAGTCGTCAAGATAAGCCGCTTTTGCCTCGGCGCTCCTCATTTTGTATGCATATACATCCCCGATTTGCCAATCGAAAAACTTTGTCTCTCGCCGTTTCCGTGCTGCGCGGGGGATATCCCTATATGTGTCGGAAAAGAGTTTCGCGCATAAAGCATCCGCATCGTACTTGCTGAGTGAAAACGATTCTGCCAAATACTCCAGCCCAGCCTTAGCTTTTTCGGCGGCATCGCCGGTAACTTCTTTGTATTTGCTCTGTGCTTTGCCGATCGCCACCCAGAAGAAAGCATTTTGATCCGGATCATAGAGTTCGTCAGCGTGAGCTTCTGCGAGTCTGGCCAAAGTGTCATCCCGCGTCATTTTCTCGCGCAGCTCGTAATATTCGGCTTCAATATCTGTAACAGCATCGAAGTACGCCAGCCGTACGGACATATGATCCCTCCTATTGTGATTGAATCCGGTACTTTAAGAGTAACAAATACGCGGTATCATGTCAATCATATTAGTATCCTGTCATTCCACCGTCACACCCAGCATAGGGCGCTGAGAGTCACGGCGCCGAATATCATCCATGCGCGGCAGGAACGGCGGCCGGTTATGAGACTATACAGCGCCGCAGCGCAGCCCGCCAGCAGCACCAGCGCCAGCCATGTACTTTGCAGACGCAGCGGGGTGAAGCCGAAGCAGTCGATGTACAGCGCGAGCTTTGACAACGCGATCACCGCGAACAGTATGCTCTCTGCCAGCAGTGTGACGCACAGAGCAAGACTCACTTTACGCTCGCTCACCGGCGGCTTGCTCATCCGCGTCACCAGCCACAGCAGCACGAAGTTCAGCGCCATGACACGGCACAGCTCAAAGAAGCCCTGCCGCGCGTATTCGGCAACGGTGAAGTCCACTGGCAGTGTCCGTGTGAATGCTCCGAACATGTACCCGCCCTGAAGGACGAAAAACACTGCGTACACCGCGATAAACGCCGCGAGGCAGACGTTCCAGACCGCCGCCGGTACGATGCGCAGTGCGCCGAGCGCCGATTCGACCTGCCCGCGCCGCTCCGTGAGCCGTTCGGCGCTCAGGCGTGTTCCGCCGGATATCAGGCCGAAAATAAATGCGCCGACAGGGAGACTTAGCAGGAAGTTGATCCAGAAGTGCACAAAATTGACGTTATTGCCGAAAAAGTCGGTTACAGTCTCGACCAGCGCGCCGAAACCGTCGTCCGCGCTGCTGAGCAGGTTCAGCGCGCTGACCAGCAGCACCACCGCCAGCAGCACAGCCAATATGCTGCCCAGCAGCGCCGTGGTGTTGAGCTTCTTCCACTCGCGGCGCGGGCGGGAGACAAAGAACCACCACGTCCGTATTCTGAGGAAAAAGTTCCCGAACGGCAGCAGAAAGAAGCCGTTCAGCGCGTCATACGGCAGAAAATGTCCGCTCTCTCCGCCGAGCAGCACTCCGGCGCGGCTCAGTGTCCACCACACGGCGAAGATGTGCGCGAAGACGAAGGTCAGGAAATCGCCCCAGACATCGCAGGGCGCGAACACGCAGGCGCACACCGACGAGACCATGCAGCCGAGCCACACCCAGCTCTCCCACGCCCGCGGCCGCCCCGCGCACAAGTATTCGACCAGCGCGATATACCCCGCCGCGAATATGAGCGGCCACGCTCCGGTGAAATTAAAGCCGAAAGCGGCATAAATATACGAAACAAAATAGCTTGCCAGCGCCGCGATAAGCTCTTTTCTTGCCGCGCTGAAGGCGGGCTTATTCAAGTTTTCGTCCATATTCGCCTCCGAGCGCTCAGCCCTCGACGCTCAGCCAGTCGCTAAAGCCCGTGTCGAGCTCATCAAACTGCGCCTCACTCCGATAGCCCTCGACTGAGCCGTCATGCAGCGACACGCGGTAATAAAGAGTCATGTCCCGCAGCTCCGCACCGCTCAGCGCGGAGAGCTCACCCTCAAGCTCAAGCCCGAGCTCATAGGGCAGCGCCTTGACGCCGATATACGCCCCGTTGTCGCTGACGCAGTAGGCATAGACGTAGTCCTCGACCAGTATGCAGCTCACGCGCTCACTTTCGCGCCGCGATAGCACACATTCTCCGCTGCCGATGCGCTCTATCTCGCAGCCGCCGGGCAGCGGCGTTACGCCCTTTGCCTTGGCGGAGCAGCCGCAGAGCGCGAGCATCAGCGCGAAAACCAGCAGCAGCGAAAAGCTTATTTTAATATTTTTATTCATGTTTCCCTCCTTGGTCGTCAATGAACTCCAAAATATCCCCAGGCTGGCATTGCAGCTCGTGGCACAGCGCCATCAGCGTTGAGAAGCGGATGGCCTTGGCCTTGTTGTTCTTGAGAATGGACAGATTGGCTGGGGTGATGCCGACGCGCTCGGCAAGCTCTCCCGCGGATATCTTGCGCCGTGCCATCATCACGTCCAGATTTACGATTATTTCCATGGCGGCACCTCAGATTGTGTAGTCCAGCTCATCCTTCATGCGGATGGCCTGCTCGAACACGTTTTTGACGATGCGCACGATGAGCGCCATGAAGCCGGCCGCGATCGCAATGGCGGCGAAGGGGATGTAGAACAGCGTGCTGACAAGGCATATCGCACCGGCGGCCACGCAGCACCAGCTGACGATGCGCAGGCAGCGGATATTTTCGGGGATGAACACCTCACTCCTGCGGATGTTGTTCAGCAGAGTCCACATCTGCCAGAGCAGCACCCAGCCGAAGATGCTGCAAAGGTACAGCGTCACGATCATGCCCGCGCCGGACTGCCACGCCATGCCGCGCAGGTGGATATACCAGGTGACCAGCCAGTAGGCACCGAAATCGAGCGCCGCGAGCAGCAGCGCGAATATCGCAACGCATATGCGCGAGAGAAGTATGCTTTTGTTTGTGCTCCAGTTCATGGTAAACACTCCTTTTCTGCCCATAGCTTAGCATAATGAATATCGTTTGTCAACTAAAATTTATCGAAAAACAATAAACAATGGCGCTGAAAAACCGAGAACTCGGCAAAAGCCCTCGGCGAAGCGGTCAAAAACAGTCAAGCAGAGCATCGACTGCAGCGCGCCGCTTTGGTGTGAGGCGGCGGTACTTTTGCAGGAGCAGGCGCTCGCTCTCAGTGAGTTCACCATCGTCCTCCGCATGGCCGATGAGAGTGTCGACCGACACTGCGAAGTAGTCAGCGATACGGACAAGCGTTTCAATATCAGGTTCGATGTTGTGGTTCTCATATTTGTTGACGGACTGCTGGCTGACGCCGATAGCCTCGGCAAGCTGCCGCTGCGTAGTCCCAGTCTTCTCGCGCAGCTTTTTCAGGTTCTCAAGCATTTTCAACACCTCCACATATACAGAGTAACAACTTACAGGCGTTTTATAAAACTCCTAAAATTAGTTGTTTGCAACAACTTCAAGGTGTTATACAATGTTTGCCAGAGATAATCTAAAATAGTGGGGGGAAGAAAAATGTACGACGACATTGGGAGAAAGATACAAACTCTGTCAAAAGTTCTTGGCATTCTGAGCGCCATAGGCTGGTTTATTATTGCAATCATGAATGACTGGGGCGTGCTCTTAGGCATTGTGCTGGCTGTGGTTATCTTTTTGTATTCATGGTTTGGCTATGGATTCGGGCAGCTTGTGGATGATATTCATCTAATAGCGGAAGAGAAACGCAGCGAAAAACAGGCGATGTCTGAGACATTACGGTCGTCTGTACAGAAGCAGACAGCGCCGTTTTCGGGTAATGTTGTAGTGTTTCTGATTTCTGTCGGCAGCAATCCGGCGTCTGTGAGCTGTTCCGTGGCAGCTCTTCTGGGGATCAGCCGCACGGCGGCGGACTTTATGATCACAGACCTGCCGTGCGAAATAAAATGACCCAATTATAGGCAAGTGGAAATGTAATGAAGCCTATGACGAGAATTTTGATTGGCTTGGAAGGGTATATTATGGCCTTGATATCGACGCGAGCGGATGGGGAATAATAAAGCAAAGCGGAGATGTAATCGGCGAAGGCAGAGTCATCTATCGAAATTTTACAGATGGTAAGTACGATGGATATTCAATGGGAGAAATGATGGTTTTGTACGATTCATTGAAGGATCAGGTTATAATAAGTGTAAGTGATTATGTCCTGATTTTTGAAAGAATCAGCTAAGCGGCAGACTTTAAACGAGCTATATCCGGACGGGTACTGTGAATGTGCCCGTCCGGATAAAATTATACTTGCATTTTTACAGAATCATGGTATAATAAAAAGGCTTTTGGAGGGCTAGCTCAGCTGGTTAGAGCGTCCGCCTCACACGCGGAAGGTCAACGGTTCGAGTCCGCTGCTCTCCACCATCATGGTCAGCCAATTTTGATGACACTGCGTCAAACGCAGTGTCATCAAGGCTTTCCGGGCTTTTTCAGCTCGGAAATTTTTTTATTTTTCCATTGATGACAAACGCCGTTTTTACGCAGCGTTGCGGACTTGAACCGCGACAGAGCCATTTTATGCGCAACTTGAGGTGTGGTAAGCACACTTGTCGTATGAAAGCACTGCGATTCTCAAAAAATAAATATCACAAGAATTCAAGCGTCGGATTGTTGGTTTTGTAGAATTAACGATCCGGCGCTTTTGCCATATCTGGAGGTGAAACATGAGCAAGTAGTTTGGGTAGACAACAGAATATTAAATCGGTAAGGCCGGGACTATTGAGAAATCAAAAGTTCCGGCCTTTTTTGCGTTCAAGGGGGTATCAAATTGAAGAACTACGAAATCAAACAGGCATTCAAGAACCTGCCGGATGCTGGGCTGCCAGATAACGATACGGTGATGTGCCGCGAATACGAGCAGTGCGAAGGGTGCAATTATCCAGCGCACGGTTTTATCTGCTGGCACGGCGACGGAAAATGTCTGAGAACTGAAATGAGGGAGGCGAAAATATGATAATACATGCTGTACTCGGCAATCCAAACCACCCGGAATACGGCGTTGCAACCATTCCGTTTCCTATCCCACATGACCAGTACGCACACTGCATGGAGCTGCTGGAGGCACTGGAAATTGGCGATGCGGTCAAAGCTGACTGCCAAGTGCAAGAGATCAATAGCTTTTATTCTGTGCTTAAGCACACGGAAAAGCTCACCGTCAATGTGGAGGAGTTAAACTATCTTGCCAAGCGGCTGGACGGTTTCGATATGGGAGAAGCTACTCAGTTTCAGGCAATGGCGCACAAACTGGAGCTTTCTGAGCTGAAGGAGCTTATCAACCTGACCTTCTGTTGTCAGGAGGCCACAGTCATCACAGATTTTTCTGACCTTGCCGCTGTTGGCCGTGACCACTATATGAACCTGCACGGCGGCTGTGCAACTGTTACCGAGTTGGAAGTACTGGACGGCGAGGGAACTGCACGGCAGCTCATTGCGAGCGGCAGCGGCACGGTCACACCATATGGCGTGGTCTACGACAATGGCATGCGGTTAGAGCAGGTCTATGACGGGCAGTTCTTTCCTTGCTACTACTATGAGCCGCATGCCACTATGGTCGCGGTGACTCCCAAATCCGAGCCGGAGAATACCGAGCACATCACATGGCTATATCTCCCGATGGCGCAGGAGGAAATTGACCGTGTTCTCCAGAGGTCGGGAATCGCGGATTCTGCGGATGCTCGGCTTCGGTTGGAACACAGTCGACTGCCAGATGAAGTGAACGCGCTGCTGGATATGGAGCATGAAAGCCTTGCGGATCTCAACGCGCTGGCGCAGGCAACAAATAATTTCTCCACGGATGATATCAAGAAGCTGGGCGCTGCGGTAACTCTGGCAAAGCCTCAGAATGCAGAACAGGTCAAGAATCTTGCGGAGAATCTCGACCTGTTTGACTTTGCTCCAGACGCACATTCCCCAGCAGAATATGGAAAATATATGATCCAGCAGTCCGGTCATTACGAGTTCGACGAGAATTTAGATGAGTTCTATGACTACGAAGGCTATGCCCAGCAGCGCATAAACGACGAGGACGGTATGTTTACCGACCGGGGCTATATCGCCTACAAGGGCTACTTCAGCATGGAGAAAATCATGGATGGCAGTCAGGGTGATTGTATGGAGATGGGAGGTATGGTATGATCATTCAGGCGGAGCTGAGACGAAGACAATCCGAATACGAAGGCGAAGCCTGCGTCGTTGACAAGGTCATCGAGTTGCCCTCCCAACGATTTAAGCAGTTCAGCCGCGCGTTGCTGGCGGATTATGACTTCATCGCAGAGAACAAAAATGCCGTCCAGTACGAAGCAGATTCCCGCCACTGTATGCTAATTCTCGATGCGGATGGACCAGACGGCTTTCTTGTAGACCCACAGGGGTATAACTACGCTCGGTACAGCGCCTTTGTTCCGAACGTCCGCAGTCTGTTGACACCTGATGTGGAGATTGACCGGAGCTACCTTTCATTAGCAGAGCCTTGGCGGGACGAGAGCCGGGATGAAATGCTACGCATGACATTGCGCGTCGATGGAAAGCCAGACTACACCCTTGTCCTCCCCGCTGACGAGATATACCTCGATGCTGTGAAGGCTTACCTCGATATCGATGTCTTCGCGGATGCGATGATTGAGGATGTTCGATTCAAGGTACCCTACATTGGCGAGCTGCTCTGTGACACAGATTGCCCCGCTGTTGAGGATTACAACGACTTCGCGGAAGCATTGGAGGGTATCTGGCAGGAAGATGGTATGCTCCTGACCTATGCCGCTGCGCTGGAGGCTGAGAAGCCGGAGACTTTGCAGGGAGCCTATGAGCTCCTGCATAATCTGGATAACTATCAACGTATCGTAGATATCTACGATTATGGTCAGCGGCGTTTGCAGGAAACGCTGGGATTGGACGATGATGCCATTTACGAGCTGGACGGCTACATGGACTTTGAAAAGTATGGCGCTGACTGCATGGAAAATGACCATGTGATAGAAACAGGGTTTGGTCGACTGCGGCGCTCAGACCCGCCCTTCCTAGAGCAGACGCAGGGGCAGCAAATGTTTCAGTAGACTTTGAGGCAGATGTGTAGTAAGTTTGCCGTTACAAAAAAGGAGGAAGAATAAGAATTGGCTGTAGATGCAAGAACAGAAGAATTTCAGCACCTTGAGCTGTTTGACAAGTTCGCATTATTCACCAACGCACGAATCGACCGCGCTACTGTGCCGAAGGGCTGGTATTGCTATGACTTCCGAGGCACGGGTGATGATCCCGGTGAGCTGCGCTTTATCGAAAAAAGTGTTGTAGTCAACCATTCAGGCTCAATCTTGATGCCGGAGAAGCTGGAGCTGCCTGCGTCCGGTCAGCTGGATGCATGGGATGAGTTCGGTTTTCTCGATGAGTGTGACATGACACTTCGAGAGTTTTGCGAGGTGCATGATCTACCATATCCCGCAGAGGAAGAAGAATTTCATATACGCCCAGCCCGCCCAGATGAGGCGGGCTTGTTTTATGACCAACACCCCTTGGAGGACGAACGGCTTGTTGGCCGAGTCACCTTTGCGGGCGACGATGAGCAAGAGTTTATCGATGCGGAAGCGTATATTCAGTGCATCCGGGAAGAACTCCCGTATCACGCAACTTCTGGCTTCAGGTTTGAAACACTCACAGACGATCCTGCCGTCCGCAAGCAAGTGGATGACATCTTCTACGACTTTTTCGGTGAGGAGAATCCCCATCAGGTAGAGGATTATCAGAATGAACCCAAACCGGACATGGCTTTTGGAGGAGTGTGAATATGGACAGAAAAATGGTGAGTTTTATCAAAGAACAGTATCCGTCCGGAACCCGCATCCAGCTCAACTCAATGGAGGATCCCTATGCGCCTATTACTCCCGGTACGGAGGGCGTGGTGGACTTCGTGGATGACATCGGTACCATCCACATGAAGTGGGATAACGGCAGGTCGCTTGGAATCGTCCCCGGTGAGGACAGCTTCTCGGTGCTGCCGCCCAAGCTGACCACGTTCAAGCTATATATGCCCCTGACTGCGGAACTCTACGAAATAAGCAAGTACGGGGATTTGGAGTCTGAGGGCACCGAATTGGATGGCCGTGCATTGCGGAGCTATCAGGATCAGATCATGGCAGAGCTGGTCAAAAGTCGTATGCCGGAGGAAACCGAGCGTGGCCTCATGTATTGGTATGGTAAAGCTGACAGCATAAATACCAAGGTTCACTCCGCAGTCTTTACCGTTGAGGAGCGCGACCGGCAGCTCTGGGGCGTCGCCGAATGCCGCGTTGCCGGTGAATTGAGTGCGGCAGAGCTGGATACCCTAAAAAAGTATATCACCGGTCAAGCTGCGGACGGCTGGGGTGAGCACTTTGAACAGTGTGAAATTCTTGTGGATGGCGGAAGTGAGCTGTATGTCCATCTCTGGAACTCCGACGATTGGAGTATCCAAACGGAGCAGGAATGCTTTACGCCAAAGCTGGCAGAGGGACTGCCGGAGCTGTGTTTCTCTACCCTTCCCGGCACCGGTGCTCTCATTTGTATCAAACGAGGCGAGAGCGGCTACTACCCCAGTGATTGGAACACAGATGACCCCGCGCAGAACCGTGAACTGGCGGACTACAACAACGAACGCCTTGGCGTTACACCCGCACAGGAGAACGCCATGAAAGTAGGTTCCATGTTTGGCTGGAGCGTCCCCGGTGCAGACCCATCTGCATATCAGCAGCCCGAACAGCAGCAAGGAGGGATGACCTTTGGCTAAAAAAATATTCGGCGTCTATCTTGCAAAGCTTGATGCGCCCGACAGTGAAGCCCACGCCAGACTGGAACTGCCGGCTTCCCCGTGGGAGCTGCACGATGCGTTGGATAAGGTGCAGCTTCAGGAAAACGAGGAGCTGTATCTGGAGGTCGACGATTATTACGACTTCGAGTATCTCGCCCCGCATTTGGATGGAGCAGACATCAGCCTGAATGAGTTGAACGATCTTGCCAGACAATTGGCGGCGCTGGATGAGGTACAAGGAATTGCCTTTGAGGGACTGTTCTCAATGGAGGTGCAGAAGAAAATAAGCACCAATGGCGGCATCATAACGCCGCAGGATCTGCGGGATCTGGCGGTCAGCGCAAAGACCGACTATTATCATATAGTGGATGCCGCAGATGATGCTGCGCTTGGCCGGTTTTACGCAGAGAACGATTTTATTCCCGAATTGGACGGAGTGCCTGACAGCGTGTTTAAAATGCTGGACTTTACCGGTATCGGAAGAATGATGCATCAGGGGGAAAACGGTGTTTTCGTCGGAGGCTGTTATGTGCTGAGGGATGGCAAGATGACTGCTGCACCACCCTGCTCCAGAGATTTTCCTAAAAAGCCCGACTATCTCTTCCGGGTTACCCTTGGTCTGCATCCCGACCTTGACGCTGACCAAACTGTCACGCTTACATTGCCTGCGTCTGCTGAAGAATTGAAAAAGGCGCAGAAGCAGCTCGACGCAGACGGCTGGGAAGGTGTTGTGGTTCTCGCCTATGATGGCATCATTCCACAGGCGGCAGAGTTTGCTGACCTGCCAGCGGAATTGGAGACATTCAACCATTTCGCAGAGGTCGTGGAGAATATGCCCTCCCGCGAGAAGCAGCTCCCAAAGTTCAAAGCAGTACTCAGAATCTGTCAGTGCAGCAGCGTTGATCAGGCAATCACGCTTGCGGAGCGACTGGAGCATTTTTATTTTGACGCTAGGATAAAGAACTATGCCGACCTCGTGTACGACGAGTTTGAAAACGTCATCGGCGACAGACAGGCGGAGGAACTGCGCCAGTGTCTGGATATTGAGAAGTACGGCAGAATACTCCAGCAGGGGTACAACGCCGAGTTCACCGAATACGGTATGGTAACACGCGACGACTTTCAGCCTATGGATGCCCCGTGGCAGGATGAGTCGGAGGTGATGGACATGCAGATAACGTGAATCAATTAAACAACAACACATAATCACAGCAGGGCCGTTTCCCGAAAAGAAGTGGCTCTGCTTTTTCATGCCCATTTCCGGGAAGCGATGCCCGGAAAGGAAAAGCAATGAGAAAAGAACAGCTCTGCGTCTACCTATATAAAAATTGCAGAGGCAAGAAAAAGTGCGCTAACGCAAAAATAATCCGCTCCGACTTGCACATGAGCGAAAACGAACTGCGCAAGCACGTCAACCGTCTTCGCCGCGAGTGCATCCCCATCGGCAGCAGCTCAAATGGCTACTACTTTGCCGAGACTGCCGCCGAGGTATACAACACGATCAAAAACCTCCGGCGTGTACGCGACGGCATCGACGCCGCCATAACGGGACTTGAATGCTCGATGATCAGCTTCCGGGGCGGTGACGGCGTCTGAAAAGCTTTATCCCGTGGGTCGGAGGCAAGGGTAAGCTCTTGTGGATCATAGAGCGCCTTGCCCCGGCTAACTATTCGCGCTTCATAGACGTGTTCGGCGGCAGCGGTACGGTGCTCATGAACCGTCCCATAAAGCGCGGCTGCATGGAGGTGTACAACGACTACAACTCTAACCTCACGAACTTGTTCTTCTGCGTGAAGGAGCGCCCGCTGGCACTTATAACCGAGCTTGGCTTCCTGCCGCTCAACAGTAGGGACGACTACGACGCAATATACCGACAGCTAAAGTGTGAGGAGTTCGATGATGAGTACCTCGCAATAGAATTGGAGCTTGCGGACAAATACTTCTCTCCGCTCCATGCCAAGGCCATAAAGGCGCTGCTCCTCAAACGCGCCCAGCGTGGGAACGTCAGGCGCGCGGCAAACTACTACAAGCTTATCCGATACAGCTTCAGCGGCGCGGGCAAGTCATTCGGCGGAAAGCCCTGCAATATACGGAACTTCTTCGCGGACATATGGCGATGCTCCCGCAGACTTGAGAACATGGTCATAGAAAACAAGGACTTTGAAAGTCTGCTGGCACAGTATGACCGTCCGGATGCGTTCTTCTACTGTGACCCGCCGTACTACAGTGCCGAATGTTACGAAGTAGAGTTCCCCAAAAGAGACCATCTCAGGCTGTGCAGTGCCATCAAGCGCTGCCGTGGCTTTGCGATGGTCTCTTACAATTTCTGCGCCGAGATTCTGGACATCTACAAGGACTTCTATATATTCCGCACCAAGCGTCCGAACTCAATGTCACAGACTGCGGGCAGCGAGTATGAAGAAGTCATCATCACGAACTTTGATCCTCTGCTCTGCACTTCGCAGCTCTCGATATTCACAAGAAGCTCAGACATGGGAGTCGAGCTTGTACACGAGCCGGAATTGCCTTGTGGTTTGACAGAGGACGGAAAGATTATTTTCAATAAAGATACGGAGGAAAGCCGATGAAATTTAAACTTTTGAAAAATGAGCACGGAGCCGTTATTACCCATGTTGCGCTTGCACTGAGCGGCATAGAGCGTGAAGATGCCGCACAGCTTATAGTGTCTCCGCAGATGGCGCTCATCCTTAAAGACAAAATGAGTGTCAAGGAAATCATGACGGCAGTATCCAGCATGGTGATGACCGCAAGTGAACTTGCACACAGGCTCGTTGAAATGTGTGAGCCGCAGTGTGAGGACTGCGACTATGACTGCATCTCAGAGCTGCTTAACAGTGCAGTAGATTCCGCCTGTATGGACATTGCAAAGCAGTACAGCTCCGGCAGCGAGCAGACTATGGATAATGCCTATGAAGCCGCAACGTCCGTAATCAATGGTTTCGTCATTGGCCACGGCTGTTTGAAAGAGCTGCTCAAGCAGTATATTGAGGAGGATACCGATGGCAAATAACGTTCCGCTTTATACCGAAGCCCGCGAGTATGCCAGGGCGCATGATGAGATTCCGCTCTGGCGCGAGAGCTTAAACGAGAATATACGCTGCAAACATGCCATCGAGGACGCTATCCGGCAGAGCTTCGACGGCATGTACCTCAAACCGGATTGCGCCAAAATCCTTATACAAGAGTTTGGCTTTGACCGTGTAGAGTACGTTCTCGCCAACACTTTGCATCAACTCAGCTATGACGGCAGGTTCAGCCCGTCAAATAAAGAATGGGGTGAAAACATTGAGATACCTGACGACCACCGCAATTGCGAATTCTGTGTCGGCTCTCATCCGGCAGTTCTGGACGGCTTCATCAACGAATACAGAAAAGCGGCAGAAGAGCAGAGACAAGACTTCAAGCTCGACCTGTAACGCAGATAAGGAATCGTGCTCCGAGCTGGAACGGCGCATAGACCGCGAGTTCTCTGAGTATGAGGACGCCATGCTTGAGCACAGCACGGCTTACGTCTTTGCCAAGTGCGGCGAGATAAACGCCATGTGTACCTGCTATAATCTGCTCACCATAAAGCTTGTTCAGGCAGAAGATATACCCTGCATCGAGTACCTCGCCCGCTTCCGCCAGCCGCTCAAGGTTGTCTGTGATGAGTGGATAAAACTTGACCGCAAGCATGAGGAGGCATTCAATTCGATGCTTCAAGCTCTCATGGAATCCGGCTCGGCAGAGAGCCGCAGCGATTTTGACCCGGACTGGGTCGTCAAACACTGCTCTCAGGCTATGCACTGAGGGCTATTTTTATTTCAGGAGGAAAACCAATGCGCAGAAAAAAGATATATTCAGTACTCATCATGACGGCGGTGTTTGTCTCGCTGCTGTCCGTCCCCGCCTACGCCAGCGGGGATGTCGCCGGTGCGGTCGAGAGCACGTGGTCGACTGCTTCCCAGCAGATAAAAACCGTTGTGGACAATGTCATCTTCCCCGCCATAGACCTCATTCTCGCCGTATTTTTCTTTGCCAAACTGGGAACGGCGTATTTCGATTTCCGGAAGACCGGACAGTTTGAATGGACTGCACCGGCTATACTCTTTGCCTGTCTCGTATTTACTCTTACCGCGCCCAATTACATCTGGGGCATCGTCGGGCTGTAATGCAGGGAGAACCGAAAGGCGGTGATGATCAATATTTATATGGGATTTTGTCTCGTCGAAGATACTGGATGAGATACTCGACTGGCTCTACTGCCAGATCGTAGGCTTCCTAGGAAACTTCTTCGCCGAGATGGGCAGCATGGGCGCGGAGCTGTTCGAGATGAGTTGGGTGCAGGGTATCGTGCAGTTCTTCAACTACCTCGCATGGACGCTGTATGTCATCGGCCTCATCGTCGCCTGTTTCGAGTGCGGCATAAACTACGCCGGAGGCAAAGGCGACATCCGCGCCGTTGCGCTCAATGCCATAAAGGGCTTCATGGCGGCGAGCCTGTTCTCCGTTGTTCCGGTCAGACTTTACCAGCTCGCTATCTCCTTGCAGGCTGAGTTCACCTCCGGCATGACCGGCTACGGGACATCCATCGGTGAAGTCGCGGCGAACATCATTCAGGAGTATGAAGAGATCGAAACTGTCGCCGACCTTGTTTTGAAACCCATCTCTGGCTTTGAGGCAGTAACAAGCCCCATCATGGTGATCGTCTGCATCATCATGATGGCGTATGCCGTAATAAAAGTGTTCTTCGCAAACCTCAAACGCGGCGGCATTCTCTTGATACAGATCGCAGTCGGGAGCCTGTACATGTTCAGCATACCGCGCGGAGGTATAGATGCGTTCGTCCAGTGGATGAAGCAGGTCATCGGTGTATGTCTCACAGCATTTTTACAGGCGACGATACTCATTGCGGGACTGCTCGTGTTCAAGGAGCACGCACTGCTCGGCATTGGGCTTATGCTCTCGTCGAGTGAGATAACGCGCATCGCCGGAGCCTTCGGTCTCGACACGAGCACGAGAGCAAACATAATGAGCGCAGTATATACGGCACAAACTGCTGTCCATACCGGCAAGGCCATAGTTCAGGCGGTGAGCAAGTGATGCTCACGCTCGGAAGTTTGTTCGACGGCATAGGCGGCTTTCCTCTCGCCGCCGTGAATAACGGCATAGTGCCATTATGGGCGAGTGAGATAGAACCGTTTCCCATTGCCGTAACGTCTACGCACTTTCCCCAGATGCTCCACTTGGGGGATATAACTAAGCTGAACGGAGCGGAGCTGCCGCCGGTAGATATAATAGCCGGGGGCAGCCCCTGCCAAGACTTGTCCGTCGCCGGCGCAAGAGCAGGCTTGGCAGGAGCACGCTCCGGACTCTTCATGGAACAAATACGGATCACGAAGGAGATGAGAAATGCAGATATATTACGAGGACGATCAGGCGTGTCTGTTCGACCCAGAATCTTATGCTGGGAGAACGTGCCTGGAGCCTTCTCCTCAGGTGAGCCGCACGGCGAGGACTTCAGGATCGTCCTTGAGGAGATTATTAAAATATGTGTACCCGACATATATGTTCCTCGACCTCACGCCGGGAAATTTCAATCTGCTGGGTGGATACGAGTGGGAGATACGCTCTCCGTGGGCTGGCGAGTTACCTCTTCTCAACACTGGGGTGTCCCCCAAAGAAGAGCACGAATCTTCCTTGTCGCAGATTTTGGAGGACTCACCGCACCCAAGATATTATTTAAGCCCGAAAGCCTGCCTGGGTATACTGCGCCGGTCGAAGGTTCGTGGAAAACCGCTGCCGAAAAGATTGGAAGCTGCTTTGCTGGCGCAGGCGGGCTTGAGTGACGGTGAGGATATAGACACAGATATCCATGCTTACCATATAAACCAGAGGAACGAAGGGATAGACCTGCACGGCGTCGCGGGGGCGTTGATGGCTACGCAGAACATGCAGATGCAGACCTTCGTTGCGGGATTCAGTCCGGGCGCGGGCAGCTCGGCCGGGAGCGTTGGCTATACTGAAGACGTTGCGCCGACGCTCAAAAGTGCCGACGGCGGAAATACAACTCCGGCAGTCTTGCGGCTGTACGAGAACCACGGGATAGACAGCCGGTACAAGGGGCCGTTCGATGTCTCGCCTACGCTCTCTGCCAGAGCCGGTACAGGCGGAAACAACCTGCCGCTCGTTGACGATACGCCGCTGTGCATTGCTGGAAACGTGATCGACCGCCAGCCGCAAAACGGCGGCAACGGTAGCGGCGTCAGTGAGGACTTGTCGTATACGATCACCGCGACGGATAGGCACGCGGTCTTTGCGCGTCAGCGCGTGGATGTTTTTCAGGAGGATGATGTGGCAAGCAGCCAAAGCGCCAGACAGTACAAGGACGCGACCGACCTTGTGTATGACAGCTCAAAGCCGTTCGCTTACCTCATCCGCAGACTCACACCGCTGGAGTGCGAACGCCTGCAGGGCTTTCCCGACGGCTGGACAGACATCCCC
>OIYT01001571.1_pt1 | contig 15790 bp, 17 predicted proteins | sample 1588201 | NCBI WGS metagenome assembly OIYT01 (sample SAMN03283260) | human gut metagenome | biome: human-associated habitat; material: feces | host: Homo sapiens | place: USA | collected 2013
ATGCTGTTGGTACAAAGGCATTAAATATAAATAGCACTTTGTATGTTGGAGTAGGCGGAGCTGGTTGCACAAATGGATACAGTAGTTATGGTTGTGGAGGCTATAATGGCGGAGGAAATGGAAGCGGTGACTATAGTGATGACGAATCCTCTGGCGGCGGCGGAGGTGCAACGCATATTGCTTTAACTAACAGATGAATCTTACCTAACTATAATTCTTACAGAGGAGAAGTTTTGATTGTCGCAGGAGGTGGAGGCGGAGCAGTACGACACCATGGACAACCTGACGGCGCTGCTGGCGGATGACCGCTATGCCATCGCCCGCATGTCCGTGTTCTGCGACAGCTACCTTGTCCGGGCCTATCCCGACGCGGCGCTGCGTGTAGAGAGCGGCAGCTTCTGGTATGACGCCGCCAGCATGGCGTGGCTGGATCCCAGCCATCCCCAGACGCTGGTGTATATCACCTCTCTGTGTCAGGAGTACGCCCAGCTGGGCTTTGACGAGATCGCGCTGGACTACTTCAGCTATCCCACCACAGGGCGGCTGGAGTCCATCGGCGGCTTGGAGGACACGGATCGGGTGCAGGTGCTGACGGACTTCATCAAGAGTCTGCGGGCCAACCTGCCGGACGGCGTAAAGGTCAGTATCGTGCTGCGCAGCCAGCCGTCGGCGGAATTTGGCTTGTCGCCGGAAATGCTGGTTCAGAACTTTGACCGTATTTATGTGGAGCAGGGGGTAGACGATGCCGCCCTGCGGTCGGCGCTGCCCCAGCGGTTCGACTATGACACGCGGCTGGTTCCCATCGTGACGGAACCGCCGGAAAGCGGCAGTTATTTGATGAAATAAGCAAAAAAAGAAACGGCGTGAGCCGTTTCTTTTTTTGCTTATTCATATCAATCACTATCCAGCTTGAGGACGGCCATGAAAGCTTCCGTGGGCACCTGTACAGTACCGAGATTCCGCATTTTCTTCTTGCCTTCTTTTTGCTTCTCCAGCAGCTTCTTCTTGCGGGTGATATCGCCGCCGTAGCACTTGGCCAGTACGTCCTTGCGCATGGCCTTCACCGTCTCGCGGGCGATGATGCGGCCACCGATGGCCGCCTGAATGGGCACCTCGAACAGCTGGCGGGGGATGTTCTCCTTCAGCTTCTCGCACAGCTTCCTGGCCCGGGGGTAGGCCTTGTCCTTGTGGGCGATGAAGCTCAGGGCGTCCACCTTGTCGCCGTTCAACAGCAGGTCCACCTTCACAAGCTCGCTGGGGCGGTAGTCGGACAGCTCGTAGTCCAGGGAGGCATAGCCCTTGGTGTTGGCCTTCAGGGTGTCGAAGAAGTCATAAATGATCTCGTTCAGGGGCATCTGGTAGTGCATCTCCACCAGGTTGGTGTCCAGATACTGCATGTCCTTGAACTCGCCCCGGCGGGTCTGGCACAGAGGCATGATGTTGCCCACGTACTCGTTGGGGGTGATGATGGAGACCTTGACGTAGGGCTCCTCCGCGCGCTCGATGGTGGCGGGGTCCGGGTAGTTGTGGGGATTGTCCACCCGCACCAGGCTGCCGTCGGTCTTGTAGACGTTGTAGATGACCGAGGGCAGAGTAGTTACCAGTTCCAGGTCGAACTCCCGCTCCAGCCGCTCCTGGATGACCTCCATGTGGAGCATGCCCAAAAAGCCGCACCGAAAGCCAAAGCCCAGAGCCACGGAGGACTCCGGCTCGAAGCTGAGGGACGCGTCGTTCAGCCGCAGCTTCTCCAGGGCGTCCCGCAGGTCCGGGTACTTGGAGCCGTCCTCGGTGTAAATGCCGCAGTAGACCATGGGCTGCACGGGACGGTAGCCCGGCAGGGCCTCCGCCGTGGGGGTGGCGGCGTCCGTGACGGTGTCGCCCACCCGGGTGTCCTGGACGTTCTTAATGGAAGCGGTGAAGTAGCCCACCTCTCCGGCCTCCAGGCCGTCGCAGGGCTCAAGGCCCAGGGGCAGCAGGTGGCCGCACTCCACCACCTGGTAGGTGGCGCCGGTGGCCATCAGCTTCACCTGCTGGCCGGTGCGGATGCCGCCCTCCATCAGCCGCATGTACACGATGACGCCCCGGTAGCTGTCGTACTGGCTGTCGAAGATCAGGGCTTTCAGGGGCGCGTTCACGTCGCCGGCGGGGGCGGGCACGTTCTGGACGATGTCCTCCAGCACGGCGTCGATGTTGATGCCCATCTTGGCGGAGATCTCCGGCGCGTCCATAGCGGGCAGGCCGATGATGTCCTCCACCTCGTGCTTGGCCTTCCGCACATCGGCGGCGGGCAGGTCGATCTTGTTGAACACCGGCAGGATCTCCAGGTCGTGCTCCATGGCGAGGTAGGTGTTGGCCAGGGTCTGGGCCTCCACGCCCTGGGTGGCGTCCACCACCAGCACCGCGCCCTCGCAGGCCGCCAGGGACCGGGACACCTCGTAGTTGAAGTCCACATGGCCCGGGGTGTCGATGAGGTTCAGCTCATAGACCTGTCCGTCCTGGGCCCTGTAGTTCAGCCGGACGGCCCGGGCCTTGATGGTGATGCCCCGCTCCCGCTCCAGGTCCATGTTGTCCAGCAGCTGGCTTTCCATCTGCCGCTGGCTGACCGCCTCGCACTTCTCCAGCAGCCGGTCCGCCAGCGTGGACTTGCCGTGGTCGATGTGGGCGATGATCGAAAAGTTTCGGATGTTGCTTTGTTTCGTCATATTTGGAATAACCTCCATAGGCAAGTCCACGCGGGGCCCCGCACAGTGGGGCGGCGCGAAGCGCCGCTATTTCAAATCAAAAACCGGGGTCCCCGAAAACTGCCTGCAGTTTTTGGGGAAAGGAGGAACAGCGCAGTGAGTGAGCTTTTGCCGACAGGCAGAAGCGAGAGATACGGAGCTTGTGACGACGCGGTCGATGTGGGCAATGATGGAAAAGTTCCGGATATTCGCTTACTTTGCCGTAAAGTTAAAACTTCCGTTCGGGGTTTGAAGCTTCAATTGCCGCTGTGGGTCTTGTTCCAGGCCCACCAGAAGGGGTCGGTCCAGTAGGGCTCATAGTCATAGTGTACCACAAAGTCCCGCCAGTTGGCGAGGGTCTCCCGCCAATTTTCCGCCGTCACCAGGCACGCCCCCGCCCGAATCTTCTCCAGCACCACGCCGGCGGCGGCGCTGGAGTGGTGGATATAGTCGCAGTAGTTGTCCAGGTTCGTCACGATGTCCGCGTCCATCAAAAAGTTGTGAAAGCGCACATTGTCATACCGCAGCAGCGTCTCACAGGCCCGCTCCAGCGCGGCGAACACCGCGTCCGTCTCCCCCAGCCGCCCCATCTTGTCCCAGAAGAGCAGGCTGTAGGGCGGCAGGAAGATGTCGAACTCCGTGTCCGGATGGGCCGTGACCCAGCCCTCGATGACCGCCAGGTTCGCGTCCGCATGTTCTAAGTAGGCGTCGGCGGGCAGGGCGTCCTCCACCGGGTCGGGGCGCTCGTAGTTGTCCATGACCGTCATGTGGTTCCACCAGACCGTGTCGTCCCAGGTGAAGGCGTCGTCCACGGCGGTCACATCCCCCCGCCGCGCCGCCAGCAGGGCGTAGGCGCCGTAGTACAGCGTGTCCCGGTTCAGCAGGTACTGGACATCGTCCAGGGGGTCGGCGTTGTACAGGTACTCCGGCAGCGCGCCGGTCAGGCCGCTCTCGTCCCGAATCAGGATGTTGGCGTCCAGGCCGAAGATCACCCGCTTTGGCGGATGAGCCCGGAAGGCGGCGGAGAGGATGGTGTCAAACTCGCTCATGTAGCCGTCGGGCACCGTCAGCTTCACGGCGCTGCCGCCGAACACCGCCTCCACCTGGCTGGGCCGGTAGTTGGCCACCATGGAGGTGCCCAGCAGCACCGTGTCCGCCCGGGCGTGGCGGAGCAGTCCGGCATTTTGATACCGCTCGTTGAAGAAGACGGCCTCCTCCGGCACCCGGTAGTACAGGCAGGGGTCCACCGCCCAGACAAAGGCGCCGCAGCCCAGCAGAAGCAGACTCAGCCCCGCCAGCAGGCCGCAGGCCCAGCGCCGATATTGGTTTTTCAAGCGGGCCTCCTCTCCGCCCTTTTGGGCGTGACGCCAAAATTCATAGACGGCATTGCCCCTTCCAGCGGTCGCTGAAAGTCTTCAGCTCCCGTTTCCGCGCCTCCGGAAGGCTGTCGAACGCGGCGCTGCGTATCGCGCCCTCCAGGGCGTACAGGTGCACCAGGCAGACCTGGGGGTATCTCTCCTTCAGCTTTAAAAACGCCCCCTCGGCGCCCGCCTCGATCAGCTTTTCAGGCGAATCAATGCCAACGGCCGTCAGCTTCCTTGCCATTTCCCCGCCGATATTCACCATGGATGTCAATTTTTTCATCGTTCTCCCGTAAAAAATTCCGAACCGTTGCCCACAGGAGGGCAATATCAGAAGTTGGAGTAGATAAATGTAGTGATACCGCTGAAGGACAGGACGCAGCAGGCCATCAGCGACGCCAGCGCCAGTCCCCGCCAGAGGGTCGGCCGGAAAGCGTCCATCCGGCGGACGGTGTTCCCCGGCAGCAGCGACGCCAGCGCGCCGGCGCCCAGCAGCACCGCCAGCGCCAGCCAGGGGAGCTTTTCCGCCAGAGCGGGGGCCACGATCAGAAGCGCCTCCCGCTCGGAGGTCAGAAAGCCCGTCAGCAGCCAGTCCCCCGGCAGCCCCCAGCCGCCGGAGACGGCGGCCGTCAGCAGCTGCCTGGCGGCGGACAGATCGGGCGCCCGGAAAAACACCCAGGCGATGTTGACAAACAGAAATGTCAGCGCCCAGCGGAGCGCCCCGGGCAGCCGCTCCCGCCCCGGACAGGCCCGCTCAGCGATCTGCGCCAGGGCATGGAGAACGCCCCATACCAGGAAGGTCCAGCCCGCGCCGTGCCACAGGCCGCTGACGAGGAACACGATCAGGATGTTCCCATACGTCCGGGCGGCGCCCTTTTTGCTGCCGCCCAGGGGAATGTACAGGCACTCCCGCAAAAAAGTGGTCAGGGTGATGTGCCACCGCTTCCAGAACTCCCCCACGGAGCGCGCGCGGTAGGGCGAATCGAAGTTCACCGGCAGCCGCAGCCCCAGCAGCCGCGCGGCGCCGGAGGCGATGTCGCAGTAGCCGGAGAAGTCCAGGTACAGCTGGAGGGTATAGGCCAGCATCACCAGCCACGCGGCGGGGGCGGACAGCGACGCCGGGTCGGCCCAGCCGTTGCCCACCACCGTGCCCAGCGGGTCCGCCAGCAGGACCTTTTTCACCATGCCGCAGCAGATGGCGTACAGCCCCGCCGACACGTCCTCCCAGTCCGGGTGGAGGAAGCGCCCGCTTCCAAGCTGCGGAAAAAACGCCCCGGGCCGCAGGATGGGGCCGGAGGTGACGGTGGGGAAAAAGAAAGCGTACAGCACCAGATCGTCCCCCTGGGCCGGCACATACTGCCGGGTATAGCCCTCCTTCAACAGCCACAGCTGCTGGAAGGTGAAGAAGCTGAGCCCCAGGGGCGCCCAGTCCATGGACGCCCTGCCGCCGGTGAGGAAGCCCGTGTATTTGAAGACCGTCAGCACCGCGATGTGCCAGCAGCAGGCCAGCGCCAGCGCCCGGCGGCGGTCACGCTCCTTCTCCCCGCACAGTCGCTGGAGGGCCACGGCGGTCGCCGCCATGCCCACGGCCAGCACCAAAAAGCCGCCCCAGCCGGCCCCCGCGATGTAAAACGCCAGACAGGCCAGCATCAAAAGCAGCCGCCCCAGCCACGGGGCCCGAGCGCCCGCCGTCAGGCAAACGGCTACCGTCCCGGCCAGGAAAGCCAGAAACGAAAGGGATTGAAAGCTCATCTCACTTCTGGGCCAGACCGTGGAGCCGGGCGTCGGCGGTGCTCAGCACCTGGGTCAGGCTCTGGCAGCGGCCGGGGTAGGCGGTGTTGACGGCCTCCGCCGACAAATCGGGGAACTCCGCCTTTTGGGCCGCCTGGGTCCGCAGGGCCTGGGCGTAGCGGTTCTCGGACAGCTTCATGTCCGCCCCGGCCATGCCCATGGCGCAGGCGGCGGGGTCCAGGGCGAAGTAAGCCTCGTTGGCCCCGGCGGCCTTGTACAGGTGGCGGTACAGCTGATAGACCGCGCTGCCCAGGTAAGCCGCCGCCGCGTTGATGGCGGCCTTGTCCCCCAGCTTGCCCAGCAGCCCGAACAGCACGCCCACCGCGCCGGAGAGCAGCTTGCTCTGGAGGGTCGCCATGACGCTGCCCTGGAGGATGTTGCCCGGCTCGGCGGCGTTCAGGACCTCCTCCGAGGTCAGCATGCTGCCCTCCCGGGACAACGTGCGGCCCAGGATGAAGTCGGCGGAGACGTTATAGTAATCGCAGGCCCTGACCACGAAGGAAAGGCCCGGCTCCCGGACGCCGTTTTCATAGTGGGAGAGCAGCGCCTGGGAGATGCCCAGGTCCCCGGCGGCGGTGCGCTGGGACACACCCCGCTCCCGCCGCAGCAGGGACAGGGTGCGGGAAAATTCAGAAGTGGAAGCCATCATTCTCTCTCCTTTGGGTTCTTTTCTAAATACGCAGGGTATAGTTTAGCAGAGAAGTTACCAAATGTAAAGGTCCATCGGGCAATTTCCGGACTTCCCGCGGCAAAAAGCAGCGGCCCTCCGCGCCGCGGGGCCGCTGCCGATATCCGCTGATCCGCCCGTCCGAAACCCGCATCAGAACAGCCCCACCTGGTTGGGCAGAACGTCGCCGCCGATGCTGCGCAGCTGCTGGGTGTTCTCCTCCCACAGCTGGTCCGTGATGGCCATTTTGCGGATGATGTTCTTCACCGTCTCGTCCAGGGCCGTGCCCTCGCTGTAGTCCGCCGGGAAGATGAAATCCACCCGCCCCTTGGCCAGCAGGTCCTCCACGCCCAGACGGTTGCTCTCCTGATACACCGCGATGGCCTGCCCGCCGTAGGCCCGCATCATCTTCATGCAGGGCACGTCGGAGAGGCCGTCGCCCATGTAGACCATGTTGGTGAAGGGCACCCGCTTGCTGTCGTCGGGCATGGAGTCGTTCAGCGTCTTGTCGTCGGACACGTCCAGCACACCCTTGTTGATGCGGTAGACGAACTGGGTCTTGGCGGTGAAGTTGACCGCCAGCTTGGGCCAGACGGGCCGGCCCACGGCGTCATAGTAAAACTCGCTGGCGTAGATCTCCTTGAATTCGCCGCTGATGGACGAGCCCTCGATGATCTCCCGCAGGCCGGAGGAGATGATGTAGTGCTCCACCTGGACGCCCTGGCTTTCGCCGAAGGCGTTGATGCGGCGGAACCAGCCCCGCACACCGGGGAACAGCACGATGCTGCGTCCCTTCTCCACCAGATCCTCCCGGGTGAAGGGCAGGTTTTTCCGCTCCGCCTCCCGGATCATGGTGTACATGTAGGCCAGGATGCCGTCGATGCGGTTGGCCCGGCCAAAGCCGTTGGCCACCGCCCAGAACTCCGCCGGAGTCATGCCAAGGCTTGGGATGAAAGCGTAGTCCTGCATGTCGGTGGTGCAAAGGGTCTTGTCAAAGTCGTACAAAAACGCCACAATGGGCCGCTGTTTGGCCATAAGCCCGCTCCTTTCAGGAAAAAACGGCCAGCTTCACGAAACGCGTTTCGTCAAGCTGAGCCGCTTTTCAGGTCCGTTAACTCTCGCCGCCGTAGTTGCGGCCGAACTTCAGATCGTCCAGATTGATGCGGCGGGTGGCCTCCAGCGGGTCCTCTCTTGCAAAGGGGTCGCCCTCCGGATAGTCCTCCACGGGAGCGGGGGCCTCCTCCGGGGCGGGGGGCTGCTCCCCGGCGGCGGGCTGAGTGGCGAAGGCCGCCATCACCTTCTCCTCGATCTCCTCCACAGGGGCCTCCTCCGCCGGGGCGGGGGCCTCCTGCTCCACAGGGAGCTTGGGCAGCTGCTCCAGGAACTGCAGCTCTTTGGCGCAGAGCTCCCGGCTGGCGGCGATGAACCGGGCCAGCTCCTGCTGTCCCTGCTTCAGGCGGTCCTCCTCCGTGGCCAGTTCCTGCTGGTAGCGGGCGATCTTCTCCTGAGCGCCGCTCTCGGCCTGGGCCAGGATCTCGTCCCGCTTGCCCTCCGCCTCCCGGACGATGGAATCCGCCATCCGCTGGGCGGTCAGCAGAGTGGCCCGCATGGAGTCCTCCGTGGCACGGTACTCCTCCACCTTCTCCACCAAAACCTTCAGCTTGGCCTTCAAGGCCGCGTTCTCTTTGTAAAGCGCCGTGTAATCGTCGGTCAGTTCGTCCAGGAACTCATCGACCATGGCCATATTGTAGCCGCCCATGACCGCCTTGGTAAAGGCGTGGGTGGAAACCTCCTGCGGTGTCAGCATATCCCGTCTGTCCCCCTATCAGAAATAAAGCCCGTTGTTTTCCAGCTCGTCGATCAGGTCGCCCTCGATGTCCACGTGGTAGGGCGTGATGATGTAGGTGTTGGCGGCGACCTTTTTGATCTTGCCCTCTCCCGCGTAGGCCACGCCGGACAAAAAGTCGATGAGGCGGCGGGCGACATCCTTATTGGTGGACTCCAGGTTCAGAACCACGGTCCGCTTGTCCTTTAACTGGTCGGCGATCTCGGAGGCGTTTTCAAACCGTTCCGGCTTTACCAGCACCACCTTCAGCTGGGTGGTGGCATGGATGTTCACCACCTTGTTCCGGCGGTCGTCGGCTTTGCCGCGGCGCTCCTCGAAGGCGTCCTTGCGGGGCGTCTCCTCAAAATCCTCAAATTCCTCGTCCTCATCCTCGTAGGGATGGGCCAGCTTTTTCAGCTCGTCGATGATGCTCATGGCAAAACCTCCTGTTGGAGTTTCTCAGGTGTAGTGGCGGGCGCCGAAGATGGCGGTGCCCACCCGGACCATGGTGGCGCCGGCGCGGATGGCATCCGCATAGTCGCCGCTCATGCCCATGGAGAGATATTCTAATTCATTATGGAACAATTTCGCATTGATGTCAACATAAAGTGCCCGAACTTTCTGAAAATACCGCATATTGGTATCCCGGTCCGCGTCCGCCGGGGGGATGGTCATCAGTCCCCGCGCCCGGACATGGGGCCGCGCCATAGCCGCCTCCGCCGCCGCGAAGATGTCCGCCGGGGCGAAGCCGCTCTTGGCCTCCTCCTCCCCGATGTTGACCTCCAGCAAAATGTCCTGCACCAGCTCCCGCTGGGCGGCCACCTTTTCGATCTCGTCCAGCAGCTCGATGGAGCCCACGGACTGGATCAGGGCCACCTTGCCCACCACCTGCCTGACCTTGTTCCGCTGCAAATGGCCGATGAAGTGCAGCGGCGCGCCGTCATAGGCGTTCTCGCTGAGTTTCCGGGTCATCTCCTGGACCCGGTTCTCCCCCAGCACGTCGATGCCGGCGGCGATGGCCTCCCGGCAGGCGGCGGCGTCGTTCATCTTGCTGGCGCCCACCAGGATGATCTCGCCGGGGTCCCGGCCCGCCTCCCGGGCCGCCGCCGCGATATTGGTCCGCACCTGGGCGATATTTTCCGCGATAGACATAAGCGTTCCAACTTCCCTTCTGTATAATTCGTGTGTGTTTCCTCCGTCCGCCGGCGTCTCAGCCGACGCCGACGACCTTCCCGTCGTACAGGTCTCTGGCGGAGACGACGACCTCATCCCCGGGCCGGAGGCGGATGGTCTCCTTGTCCGTCGGGTTGTTGGCCCGCACCAGGACGAAGCTGTCCCCGGTGTACACCACCTCCACCGGCTTGAACCGGGCCTCCTGGCCCACGACGCAGTAGACGCCGGTGGTCTGGGTCGTGGTCCTGGCGCCGTCCTCGTTCTCCACGCTTGTGGTGACGATGCGCACCGCCTCCTTGGGCACCCGGATGCCCTCGATGGTGCGGGAGATCACCTGGGCGCTCTGCTGGCGCAGCAGCGTCAGCTGGGACAGATACGTGGTGCCCCGGAACACCGCCACGCAGCGGCCGTTCTCCTCCGGCCCCACGGAGACGAGGGACACCGCCAGGTCCCGCTCCACGCTTTTGGTGAAGCGCAGCGTCAGGCTGCCGCCCGCCTCCTCCAGTTCCTCCGCGTCTTCCGCGGACATGGCGGCGGCGTAATACCACGCGTCTCCCAGGATCAGCTTGCCCACGTCGGACCGCACCGTTGTGTCCGTCCGCACCCCGGCGAGCTGGGAGGGCGTCATCCCCTCCAGGCTTTTCGGCGTCAGCACGGTCTCATAGCCGTCCACCACGGCGGAGTACAGCCCCGCCGCCGGCGCGGTGACGCGCCGGATGGCCCCCGCCGCCTGGGCCCGGGCGTTTTTGAGCCGCGCCCTCAACTCCTCGATCTGGCCGGACAGGTCCTCCGTCTCCGAATAGGTGTAGTCCCGCTTCAGCACCAGGCTCCGCAGCTTTTCACCGGAATCCTCCGCCTTCACCAGGCGGTCCGCCGCAAGGCTGCCGCGGTAGTCCAGGATGCTCTGCATGATCTGGGTGTCCAGCTTCAGCGACACCTCCGAGCTCAGGGCCGCCTCCTGGGCGTACTCCAGCTGCTCGATGCGGGTGGTCAGGGTGTCGATCTCCGTCTGGCTGTCCAGCGACGCCTGGTCCGCGTAGACCGTGGCCACCGTGCCACCGACGCTGACCCGCTCCCCCTCGCTCCGCTGGAGCCGCAACAGGCCGCTGGCGTCGTCCGGCAGCACCTGTTCCGTGCGGACCACGTAGCCGGAGAGGCTGAGCCCCTCCTCCACCTGATAGCTGTAGGCCAAGGTGGTGGACAGGGGGTCGCTGAAATACAGATACCCCTGGACGCCGAAATAGGCCAGCACCCCCAGCGTGATCAACAGCATCAGTAATTTTGTTCCGAGAGCGTTGCTTTTCATATCGAAATCCTCTTATGTAACTGGCGCTCCCGAAAAGAGTGGGCGCGCTCCGGTCAGGAAAGCTCCTCCGTCAGGTCCACCGGCCGGATGGGGGCGATGGTGGAGATCGCGTGCTTGTAGATGATCTGCTGCCTGCCCTCGCTGTCCAGGACCACCACAAAGGCGTCGAAGCCGGTGATGGTCCCCCGCATCTGGAAGCCGTTCATCAAAAACATGGTGACGGGCAGCTTGTCCCGTCTGGCCCGGAGGAGAAAAATGTCCTGTAAATTCGCTTTGCTCTGCATGTCGTCCGCTCCTTATTTCTTTGTACGGACGATCTTCCATTTTTCGTCCGCCTGAGGCTAGGATACGCCCCCGGCGGTCAGGATTTCCGTCGAAACCTGTAGGGCCCGCGCAAAATCCCGTTCTTTTTCCCAGGTGATCCAGTGGATGTCCGGATTCCTCCGCAGCCACGTCAGCTGGCGCTTGGCGTACTGCCGGGAGCGGAGCTTCACCTCTTCGATGGCCTCCGCCTCTGTGGCGGCGCCCTCCAGCACCCCCAGGAACTCCTTGTAGCCGATGGCCTGGAGGGCCGTGGCCTCCCGGGGCAGGCCGCTTTGCAGCAGCGCGCGCACCTCGTCCAGCAGCCCCGCTTCCACCATCCTGTCCACCCGGCGGTCGATCAGCGCCCGCATGTCCGCCCGGTCCGCGAACCGCAGGCCGAGCCACACGGCGTCATACCGGGGCGGGACGCGCTTCGTCTCCTCGTTGTGGGCGGTGATGGTCTTTCCGGTCTCCAGATACACCTCCAGCGCCCGGAGGATGCGCTTCTCATCCGCCGGGTGCAGCCGCTCCGCCGCGTCCGGGTCCACCCGGCGCAGCTCCGCCAGCAGGGGCTCAATGCCCTCCCGTTCCAGTCGCTGTTGAAGCTCACGGCGGACTTCTCCGCCGGCATGGCCTCCCGCAAAGCCATGGCCCCTCACCACCGCGTCCAGCCACAGCCCGGTGCCGCCCACCAGAATGGGCAGCTTTCCCCGGGCCAGGATATCGTCGATGATGGGGATGGCCGTTTCGGCATACCGGGCGGCGGACCACTGCTCCGCCGGGTCGGCCACGGCGATCATGTGGTGGGGCACGCCGTCCATCTCCGCCGCTGTCGGCGCGGCGGTGCCCACGGTCATGCCCCTATAGATCTGCATGGAGTCGGCGGAGACCACTTCCCCGTCAAACTTCTTTGCCAGCAGCACGCCCAGGGTGGTCTTCCCGCAGGCCGTGGGGCCGACGACGCAGACGATCTTCCGCGGCATGGTCTCGCCTCCCTTTCCCGCAAATTACGGCTCGTCTTTCCAGACGTATTCCGTGTACACTTTGTAGACGTCCGGCGGCTCTTCCTCAAAAGACGAGAGTTCATACCGTTCGATCTCCTCCAGCGTCACCGTGTCGTCGTTGGCCAGTATATAATAGGTCGCGCTGGAAAATCTCGCGCCGCTGCGCGCCGCCACATCCGGAAAGCAAAGCAGATATCGATAGGTATGCTGACTGCCCGCAACGGCATAGGTCTCCCCATCAAAGGCCAGATCCATGATACAGGCGCTGTCCTCCCCCACGCCCACATAGCTTTTTACCAGCCGGACCTGGGCGGGTTCACCGGCCTGGGCCGCCTGATAGAAATCCGCCCAGACATCCGCGCCGGAGAGCACATGGAGATTTTCGATCACCACGCTGCCCTCCCTGGCCTCCTGTTCCGCCAAAGTCCGCGCCTTTTCCTGCCACCGGAACCAGATGTCCCCCAGGCAGGCCACGATCAGCAGGACCGCGATACCCAGCAAGATCCGGTTTTCCCGCTTCATCCCGCGCCCCTTTCAGAAGGTCTCCGCCAGCTTCCCCGCCAGGGCGCAGGCCGCCGCCAGCAGCTCCGGCGCTTTGGCCAGGTCGATGTCCAGCCCCCCGGCGAACACATAGTCGAACCGCCCGATGCCGAACATGGCGGCGAGCTGCCGCCAGTACAGCACGCCGGCGCTGTCCTCCCGCTCGAAGTCGCCGCCGGAGGTCAGGTACACCAGCCGCTCCGCCTTACAGTCGCCGTGGCAGCCGTCCGCCTCGTAGTGGTAGGTCAGGCCGTTGGCGGAAATGTATTCGATATAGGTCCGCAGCGCCGCCGGGAAGCTCAGGTCCCAGAAGGGCGCGGCCACCACGACGCGGTCCGCCGCACGGAACTGCCGGGCCAGGTCGAACACCGGCGCGTCCCAGGCCCCCACGGAGGCCAGGGCGTCCCGTTCGTCCAGCATATCCGGCGCGAAGGGGCTCAGCGCCAGCAGCGTCTCCGGCGGCACGGTCTCGATCTCCGCGTCCGGGCGCGCCTCCCGGAAGGTCTTCAAAAACGCGTCCGCCAGGGCCCGGGTCCGGGACCTCTTCCCCCGCTGGCTGACGCAGCAATCCACAAATAACAGCTTCATCTCTTACTCCTCATCGTATACCGCGGTGACGACCGGCTTTCCCTCCCGGTCCAGCAGGGGCGTCAAACCGCCGCCGTAGCCATCCTTGTGAAACAGGTAATTCACCCCGGTCTCCCGGTCTACCCAGATCTCGCTGATCGTCACCATCCCCTGGGTATAGGTCCTGATAAACCGCTCGTCCTTTTTCGCCATGTCTGATCCTCCTTGAATCGCCGTCAGGCCCGCCTGAACATCTTCTCCAGCTCGTACTTCGTCAGCTTCACCGCCACGGGCCGGCCGTGGGGGCAGAAGCGGACCTCGCCGCTCTGGACCTTCTCCACCAGCACCCGCAGCTCCGACACGTCGCTGGTCCAGCCGCCCTTGATGGCTGCCTTGCAGGCCATGGTGTGGAGCAGGTTCTCCCGCTTCTCCGCCGGGTCCCGGCCGGTTTTCAGGTTTTCCGCGAACTCCTCCAGGGTGGCCACGGCGTCCGCCGCGTCGATGTCCGCCGGGACCTCCCGCACCAGGATGGCCCCGTCGCCGAAGTCCTCGCAGGCGAAGCCGAACTGCTCCAAAAGCTCCAGGTTCTCCAGCAGCAGCGCCCCGGCCTCCCGGTCCAGCTCCGCCGCGATGGGCTGTAGCAGCGTCTGCCGCATGGGCGGCTCCTGGGCCGCCTTCATGCGGTCGAAATTGACCCGCTCGTGGGCGGCGTGCTTGTCGATGAGCCAGACGCAGCCGTCCTCGCTCTCGCAGACGATGTAGGTGTGCAGCACCTCCCCGGCGATGCGCCAGGGGGCTTCCTTCGCCGGCTCGATGGTCTGCTGCGCCGGCAGGTCCAGCGCCTGCCGCTCCGCCGGGATGGCGGGCACAAAGGGCCGCCGGGACGATTCCGGCTTCACGGGGGCCTCCCCGGAGTTCTCCTTTTCCGGCGCCGCCTTTTCCGTGGGCCTTACCGCCACGGAGGCGGGCGGGCGGCCGAGGGCGGAGCCCACAGGCTTCGCCGGGGGCTGGAACGTCCGGTAGGCGGGCTTTTCCGGGGCGCTGTCCGCCACCCTGGCCCCGGTCTTCCACTCCGTGTTCCAGGCGGGGCGGGCTGGGGGCGCCGGTCTCTCCGGCGTCTTTTCCCGGGGCGTTTCCTCCCGCTCCCGGTAGGTCCTGGCGTCCATGGTCTGGAAGAAATCCCTGCGGGGATTTACCGTCCGCTCCGCGCTCTTCGGCGCCGCGATGGGCGCGCCTCTGGCGTCCAGGCAGTCCAGCACGGTGTGGTACACCGCGTCGAACACCTCCCGCTCCCGGGCGAATTTCACCTGGGTCTTCGCTGGGTGGACGTTGACGTCCACCGCCGTCACCGGCAGCGTCACGGACAGCACGCAGCCGGGAAACCTGCCCTTCATGATCTGGTTGCGGTAGCCCTCCTCCAGCGCCGCCGTCAGCAGCTGGGACTTGATGAACCGCCCGTTGACGAAGAACACCTGCATGGACCGGGAGCCCCGGCCCAGTAGAGGCGCCGTCACAAAACCGGAGACGGCCACGTCGCCGCCCCGCCCCTCCACGCTCACCAGGGTCCTGGCAAAGTCCCGGCCCAGGGCGGCGTAGACGGCGGAGTCCAGCTTCCCGTCGCCGGGGGTGTGAAGGGCCTCCACGCCGTCCTTGATGAACTTGAAGGAGATATCCGGATGGGACAGGGCCAGATGCTGCATCAGCCCCGCCACGGCGGCGGTCTCGGCGCTGTCCTTTTTCATGAATTTCAGCCTGGCCGGGGTGTTGTAGAACAGGTCCTCCGCCCGGATGGTGGTGCCCTCCGGCGCGCCGGCCTCCTCCACCCGCCCGGGCACGCCGCCCTCCAGGCGCAGGGAGGCGCCGCTGGCCGCGCCCCGCTGACGGGTCAGGATATCCACCCGGCTGACGGCGGAGATGGCCGCCAGAGCCTCGCCCCGGAAGCCCAGGGTGCCGATCTTCCCCAGGTCCTCCGGCGTGCGGAGCTTGGATGTGGCGTGGCGCAAAAAGGCGGTGGGCAGCTCCTCCGGGGCGATGCCGCAGCCGTCGTCGGTCACGCGGATGACGCCCATGCCGCCCCGCTGGATCTCCACCACCACGGCGGTGGCCCCGGCGTCCACGGCGTTTTCCACCAGCTCCTTCACCACGCTGGCGGGCCGCTCCACAACCTCGCCGGCGGCGATCAGGTCCGCCACATGGGTCTCCAGTTGTTGAATGTGAGGCATAACAGCACGCTCCATTTACCGTTCTCTAATCGTCACAGCAGCAGCGCCGCCACGACAGGGATGGTGACGATGGACGCCACCGTGGACTCAAAGGTGATTTGAGCCATGCACCGGGTGTCGCCGCCGTACTCCATGCAGAGCATGGAGCCGTTGACAGCCGCGGGCATGGCCATCTGGGTGACGGCGACGCCCAGCGCCATGTAACCGATATCCATCCGCCGCAAAATCAGCCACAGCGCCACAGGCATCACCAGCAGACGCAGGGCCGTCAGGGCCCACAGCCTGGGAGAGGCGAACACCTGCCCGGCGGG
>OIYT01001575.1_pt1 | contig 15770 bp, 11 predicted proteins | sample 1588201 | NCBI WGS metagenome assembly OIYT01 (sample SAMN03283260) | human gut metagenome | biome: human-associated habitat; material: feces | host: Homo sapiens | place: USA | collected 2013
GGAAACGGCTATGACGAGAACGACAACCTCATCACCATGTTCGACGAACTGAAACAAGAAACAACTACCACAACAGAAACAACGACAACGACAACTACGACAACAACAACTACCACTACCACAACAACAACTGAAACAACAGAAACCACCGAAGAAACCACCACTACCGCAACCACGCCGACCTCCGCAGGCCCGACTCTGACAACCACAGAGGAGACCACGACTGAGGCAACGACCACGGAAACGACTACGGAAGAAACCACCACTACCGCAACCACGCCGACCTCCGCAGGCCCGACTGTGACCACCACAGAGGAGACCACGACTGAGGCAACGACCACGGAAACGACTACCGAAGCAACCACGACTACTGCAACAACAACACCGACCTCCGCAGGCCCGACTGTGACCACCACAGAGGAGACCACGACTGAGGCGACGACCACCGAAACAACTACCGCAGCAACGACTACCACAACCGCAGAAATCACAACCACGGAAACCACCACAGCTGCAACGACAGTTACCACGGTTTCCACCACGGTAACCACCACCGCACAGACCACGCCCACCTCGGCTGGCCCGACGATGACCACGACTACCGTGACCACCACAACCAGCAGCACAACGACTACCGCACAGACGACCCCGACTTCTGCCGGCCCGACGACACCGACGACCAGCGGAACGACTACTGAAGCAACAACCACCACAACAACGACAACGACAACCACCACGGCTTTGGCAACTGTCATCACCACCGGGGAGACCACAACCGAAGAGGGTACCACCACAGAAGTTGTGACAACCACGGAGGAGACAACCACCGAAGAGAGCACCACGGAGGAAACGACCACCGAGGAGACGACCACGGAGGAAGTCACCACGGAAGAGACAACAACCACCGAGGAAACTACGACCACGCCGATTGTGGAAGAGGGCGTTGTGATCCGCAAGTGCGACACCGCAGGGGTTGAGATCGCCGGCGCATCGCTGGAGGTTTCTGATCTGGACGGCAACGTCATCGATTCCTGGGTATCCGAAGAGGGCGCATCCCATGTCATCCTGAATGTGGAGGTCGGCGTACCGTACTGCCTGACCGAGACGCTGGCACCGGTGGATTATCTCATCGCTGCACCGATCTACTTCCAGCTGGAAGAGAACGGCACCGTTTCGATTCTCACCTATGAGCTGGACGGCGAGGGCAATCTGGTTCGGGACGAGGACGGCGCACCGGTTCTGATCGCAACAACAGCCGGCACAGACCGTGTGGTAACCATGGTCGATGAGTACATCGGCGTTGTGACCACGCCGGAAGTGACCACTGCACCGGTTGAGACGACCACTGAGGTTGCGACCGAGACGACACCGCACAATACCGATTCAAATCACGGTGAACAGACACCGGCGGTTTCCACCACCACAGGTGCAGGAGAAACCACGACCACAGCAGCTGCTGGCGGTACAACCACCACCGGCAACCGCAGCAATTCCAGCAACACCTCTTATTCCAATCGCAGCAGCGGAAGCGGCAGCTATCGTGCACAGAACATCAGCAGCACACCGAAAACCAAGGATGCGTTTGCAGTTGTTCTGGTTCCCACCGCACTGGCAGCGTTTGCAGTTGCAGTCGCAACCAGACGGAAGAACGGACGGAAAAAGAAGTAAGACCTGAGCGCTGTGCCTGAGCGGGACAGCTGAGGGAAAATAAAGAAGCTCCGCCACGAGCCGAAGAGATTCGGGAAGTGGCGGAGCTTTTTTGCTGCGCAGAAAAAGATTGTGGTTGTGCGGAAAACCAAGCGTATACGTGCAGAAACAGAACATATTTCATCAAACGGTATGGTATAATTTTTGTCCCTGCACGATGCCTTTTGTTTTTAGGCTCCCCTGAAAGGGGAGCTGGCAGTGCGCAGCACTGACTGAGGGGTTCTAACACCGCAATTTTCTTTGCCTTGATTTTGTAACGAAATTGACCCCTCCGAGCGGCTTCGCCGCCCACCTCCCCTTTCAGGGGAGGCAAATTTCTGTCATCTTCGCCTTGACTGATAACCGCTGTCATCGCTTGGGGATTATCCCACGACCTGCTTTGCCACTGCCACGGTTTCCATGGCATCCTTGGCGTAGAAGTCGGCGCCGATCTTCTCGGCGTAATCCGCTGTCAGCACAGCACCGCCCACAACGACCTTGCAGTCGGGACACGCCGCCTTGACCAGCTGGATGGTCTCCTCCATTGCGCCCAGCGTGGTGGTCATCAGGGCGGAGAGTCCCACCAGCTTCACGTTGTGCTCCTTTGCCGTATCTGCCACCAGCTGGCACGGCACATCCTTACCCAGATCCAGCACGGTATAGCCGTAGTTTTCCAGCAGCACACGGACGATGTTCTTGCCGATGTCGTGGATGTCGCCCTTGACGGTGGCGAGCACCACTTCCCCACGGCTCACCGGCGCAGCGTCCCGCTGGATGAGGGTGGTCTTGATGACCTCAAACGCCGCCTGCGCCACGCCTGCCGTCTGAATCAGCTGGGGCAGGAAGATCTTCCCCTGCTCGAAGAGCTTGCCGGCACTGTCCAGCGCCGGAATCAGCATGTCGTTCACCACCACCATGGGGTCTGTGGTCTCCAGCAGCTGCGCCGTGATCTTGGCGCCCTCGCTCTTGAGTCCGTGGGACATGGCATAGGGCAGATCCAGCGTCTCCGGCTTTTTCTCTGCCGGCGATGCCTTTGCCGACGGCGTGGGGGCAGCGGAAGCAGCGGGCGTGGGCATATTGGCGTATGCCTCCACAAAGGCAGCGCAGTTCTCATCGAAGCCACGCAGCAGCCGGAACGCCCGCACTGCCTCCGCCATGGAGGCGATGTTGGGGTTGATGATGGGCAGATCCAGCCCGTTTTCCAGCGCCATGGTGAGGAACGTCCGTGTCACCGCCTCACGGTTGGGCAGACCAAAGGAGATGTTGGACACGCCCAGCACAGTCTTGAGCCCCAGCTCCGTCTTGACCCGATGGACGGCTTCCAGTGTCTCCTTTGCGCCGTCCTGCTCCGCCGAGGCGGTCAGCGTCAGGCAGTCGATGTACACGTCCTGCCGTGGGATGCCCAGCGCCATGGCACGCTCCAGAATCCGCTTGGCAATGGCGAAGCGGTCGGCTGCCTTTTTGGGGATGCCGTTTTCGTCCAGCGTCAGTCCCACCACTGCCGCACCGTATTTCTTGACCAGCGGCAGGATGTTCTGAAGAGATGCCTCCTCGCCGTTGACGGAGTTGACAATGGGCTTGCCGTTGTACACCCGCAGCGCTGCCTCCATGACTGCCGGAATGGTGGAGTCCAGCTGAAGCGGGGTTCCGCCGATGGACTGGAGCGCCTTGACAGTGCGGATCATCATGCCCTTCTCGTCAATGCCCGGCATGCCCACGTTCACGTCCAGCAGATCTGCGCCGGCATCCACCTGCTGCACTGCCTGATCGAGGATGTAGTCCATGTCGTTTGCCTGAAGCGCCGCCTTGAAGCGCTTTTTGCCTGTGGGGTTGATGCGCTCGCCGATGATGCGGGGCTGGTCGATCAGCACCACCTCCGAGGCGGAGCAGACTGCCGCCGGAATCCGGATGTTCTCCCGCTTTGCGATCTCCGTCTGTTCCAGCAGGTCATAGGCTGCCCTGATGTGCGCCGGTGTAGTACCGCAGCATCCGCCGTAGACCGTCACGCCAAGCTGCGCAAATTTCGCCACGGCACTGGCAAATTCCGCCGGATCCACCAGATATTCGCCGGTGACCGGATCGGGCAGTCCGGCGTTGGGCTTTACCACCAGCGGCAGCGTCGTCCACTTCGCCATCTCCTCCACAATGGGATACAGCTCATCCGGCCCGAGGGAACAGTTCACGCCAACGGCATCTGCCCCCAGTCCCTCCAGCGTCATGGCAGCGGATGCCACGGTACAGCCCGTGAACGTCCGGAGGTTCGGCTCGAAGGTCATGGTGCAGATCACCGGCTTGTCGGAGTTCTCCTTTGCCGCCAGCAGCGCCGCCTTGGTTTCGTACAGGTCGGTCATGGTTTCGATGACGATGAGGTCGGCATCCTGTCCGGCGAGGATCTCCTCCCGAAAGATGTCGTATGCCTCCTCGAACGTCAGCGTGCCCAGCGGTTCCAGCAGCTGTCCGATGGGGCCGATGTCCAGCGCCACCTTGGTCTGTGTGCCCTCGCACGCCTTGCGGGCGCAGGCAATGCCGGCGGCGATCAGCTCCTGTACGGAATAGCCGGACTTCGCCATTTTGTGGCGGTTTGCGCCAAAGGTGTTGGCATAGATCACGTCCGACCCAACGGCGACGAACTGTTTCTGCACGCCGATGATGCGCTCCGGCTCGGTGATGTTGTACACCTCCGGCAGTGCGCCCACGGGCATACCGCCCTTTTGCAGCATGGAGCCCATACCGCCGTCCAGACGAATGAAGTTACGATGGGGAAATAGGGAAGAAAGCATAAGGGGGTGTCCTTTCAATTTAGATGTGGTTCAATTTCCTGCCGAAGCTGCGGCAAGTCCGACGAAATGGTATCCCAGACAATTCGCATATCTACGCCGGAATAACCGTGTACAATGCGATTTCGCATTCCGTAAAGCTGTTTCCACGGAATCGTACTGATTTCCGCTTTGGCTTCCTCGCTCAGCGAAATCTTTGCAAGCTCTCCAATCTGCATCAAATTAAGAGCTTGTGTTCATAGGAAATATATGCGGATTTTCGAGCAAATTTTTTTGCAGACAAGGCAAAAATTTGCAGGCATACTTTCGTATGGCAAGAATTTTTAACGCAGTATGCAACAAAATTTGCCGAAAAGACGTAGATAGACGCCTATGAACACGAGCTCTAAACACGCAGGCTTCCACACGCATGGAATTTTCCTGAAACGTCTCAAGTGTATCACACGCTTCACAATAGGTCAGCACTGCGGTCAAATGCTGGTAGATTTTTTGCAGCACTTGCTTATCTTTCTCGTTCATAAATTACAACACCGCTTTTCAAGATTTCTCGGTCAATTTCAGAATCCGGCGTGATTTGCGAAACATCCAGCAAATCCACTTCTTTTTCCAGAGAAGTGACAACATCCTCCAGCAAGCCGAAAAAAGCCAGTCCTTTCAGCCCGCTGTCCACCAAAATATCAATGTCACTTTTCGTTTCCGCAGTTCCCTTGGCATAAGAGCCAAACAGAATCGCCTTTTTCACCGGATACTGCAAAAAAACGGGAAACAGGATCTGTTGAATCTGCTCCGGCGTGTAAATCGTATCGGTCATTTCAGCCACTCCTCTCGATCACTCAGGGCTTGTTCCGTATCTTTTTCTGTGCGGAAAAAGATGCGAAACAGGCTCTTAAAGCGTATGATAATACACAAAGATATCCTGATATTCGCCGGTTTTCAGCAGGAATCCGCCGGGGATGGCACCAACCCGCCGGAAGCCCAGCTTCTCATACAGGCGAATGGCACGGTCGTTGCCCTTGACCACAGCGTTGAAGATCAGCAGCCGGTAGCCAAGCTCCTTTGCCCTGTGCAGGCAGTCCTGCACCAGACTCTCGCCGATCTTCTTTCCACGCATGCGGGAGGAAACGGCATAGCTGGCGTTGGCGTGGTGGCCGCATCTGCCCACGTTGTTGGGGTGGAGGATATACAGTCCGGCAACCTCGCCGTCCACCTTTGCCACGCCCACAAAGTCCTGCTCTCCGAAAAACTCTGCGCCGGTCTTATGATCCAGTGTTTCCATCTGGGGAAACGCCATACCGTCCTCCACCACTTCGTTCCAAACGGCGATCATGCCGTCCAGATCTGCTTCTGTATAGGGTACGACTTCGTATGCCATGAATAAGACTCCTTTATTTTATAGGCAGCCTGCCTGACGGCTTTGCACAGCCTGTGAGATTCAGCAGTGTGCGCCGCCCTTGCGGAACGCACAGGTCTCCCGCATCCGGCAGGTGGCACAGCCCCGTGCGCCCTTTTTCAGCGGATGCGCCGACAGCCCGATGAGGGCGGTCACCGATTTTCTGGGAATGAGAATGTGCTCCGGCGTGACGGTCAGCCCCAGATGCTTCTGCGCATCCAGCAGCTGGAGCAGCCGGGGCTGGAGGGACAGGGGCAGGTCGCCGTAGCCGGGGCTGTAGCGCCATGTGAAATACACGTCCGGCAGGCGCTCCCGAAAGTGCTCCTCCGCCCGGTTGCACACCTGCTCAATGGCAGCGCTGGCGAGGGCATCCATGGCAAGGGAGCTGGTCATATCCGACACGCCCGCCCGATGGATCAGCTGGTCGGCAGCGCCGGAGAGGGTGGCAGCCATGAGCAGCACCCGGTCGCAGCCCTCCAGCAGTTTTGCAATGTCCTCCCCCGTCAGCGCCAGCCCGCCGGCGGAAAGTGTGCCGTCCTCCCGGCACAGGGGCAGCACCCGAAACACCACGCCGGGGTGCACCGTTTTGCGCAGCTGCGCCTCGCAGCGCTCCATGACGGCACGGAGGGTGTCGTCCGGCACTTCGGGACAGCCCATGTACCGCAGCGCCTCCCGCTGGTCGATGGGGTTCAGGGAAATGCTCAGCATTTCGTCGCCGCCTTGATGATGCCGCCCACCGCTTCGCTGATCTTCCGTGCCACGTAGGGGTTGTTCATGGTGTACAGGTGGATGCCGTCCACGCCGTCGGTGACCAGATCCACGATCTGGTCAATGGCGTAGGCAATGCCGGCATCCCGCAGTGCGTCGGGATTGTCCTCGAACCGCTGCACTATCTTGGTGAACTTGCGGGGCAGGCTGGCACCGCACATGGTGACCATGCGCTCGATTTGCTTCCGGTTGGTGACGGGCATGATGCCTGCCTCAATGGGCACGTTCACGCCGGCACGGGCTGCCCGGTAGCGGAAATCGTAGAACGAGTCGTTGTCGAAAAACAGCTGGGTGATGAGGTGGCTTGCGCCGGCATCCACCTTTTCTTTCAGGTGCCGGATGTCCGTGTCCATGTTGGGAGCTTCGGGGTGGCACTCCGGATAACATGCGCCGGCGATGTCAAAGCTGCCGGTCTTGCTGCGGATGTAGCGGATGAGGTCGGCTGCGTGGTCGAAATCCGTGGTGGGAGTCAGCCCCTCCACCCGGTCGCCACGGAGCGCCAGAATGTTCTCGATGCCGTTCTCCTGAAACTGTTCCAGAATCTGGTCGATTTGCGCCTTGGTGTAGTGGATGCAGGGCAGATGTGCCATGGGCAGCACGCCGTAACGCTCTTTCAGACGGCGTGCAATGGCAAGGGTGTTCTCCCCGTTGCCGCTTCCGCCGGCGCCGAAGGTCACGCTGATGAAGTCCGGATGGAGATCCTGCAATGCCTCCAGCGTGTCGTAAACAGTCTCAATGGGAGAGGTCTTTTTCGGGGGAAAAATTTCAAACGAAAAAACCGTTTTTTCTGCAAACAGTGATGCGATTTTCATAATGCTTGTTCCTTTCTGCGGCAGGCTGTGCCGATGATACTCCTTCTATTATACCACAGCTTTCCGCATTGGGGTAGACGGGAAAATCGTATCGCTTGGTATCGGTTTTTTCTATAGCTGATTCGGGTTAATCGGCAGCCTGCCGGAACCACTCCCATTCCTCCGGCGTATATCGGGCTTGGAGCGCTGCACTGTGTGTCGCTTCATACGCTTGCAGCAGTTGCTGCGCCTGTTTCAGGAAATCTTCACCACGTTTGCGGTGGCTTCCATTTTCGGAGAAAAATCCCATATCCTCATAACAAAGGGGATAGACCTGTTCCAGGGAGATTTTCTCCGGCGGCAACTGTAGCTGTTCCAGCAGCAGTTCTCTGCGGATTTCCGGCAGAGTGGTGCCGTCTGAGGCAGCTTTTGCCGATTGCCGCACCGGTTGCTCCGGCAGCCAGACATAGCCGTTTTTCTGCCGTATCGGGAACTTGTCGCACGCCAATGTGGGATACAGGCGAGCATACCGCCGCAGCTTTTCCTTGGAATCCACTAGCAAAAGCTTGCCGTATTGTTCCGTCAGTTTTGCAAAGTCCGGTTCTGTCAGCGGCTGCGGCTGGTCGCCCAGCGCAATTGCCGTTGTCCGCAGGAACTGCTCCACCTGCGCAAAAAAGGCATCCTGCTCCGACTGGGGCAGTGCTGCCAATGCATCCTCCGCCAGCGGCAGCACCGTAAACACCAGCCGTGTTCCCAGCAGCCAGCACCAGTCTGTGTCCCGTTCCGGAGCACATTGCCGCAGTTGGTCGGCTATGGTTTGCAGCAGCTGTGGGGTGACCTTGCCGGATTCCCACTTCCACGGCAGGAAATCCTTTCCCAGCGGCTCGGCGTATTCCGGCTGGCACAGCTGCACCTCGCCGGAAAAGGAAATCCCCTTTTGCCGGCAAAAACAGAAGTATGCCGCCAGTACCTGCTGCCGCTCGTTTTCGTCAGTTCCAAACAAACGGCACACTTTTCGCTCTGCCGTGAGGGCAATGCCGCCCAGCAGCCGGTTGCATCTCCACAGCAGCCAGCTTTCTGTGCTGCCGTCATCTGCGGAAAAGCCGCCGGAAACCGGCTGCAACAGGTACGAAACAAACCGACTTCCAAAATACAGCATCCCAAACCGGGTTCCCAGGAAAGTGCAAAGTTTTGCATGGGAGAGATCGTGCTTCTTTCGCCGGTCATATTCTTCCCGCCGGAATTGCCCCAGCGCCTCGGTCAGACCGGCAGCGTCGGAGAGCGTTTCCAAATGGTTGACAGAGGGAATTTCGCCGCCCACCCAGCGAAAATCGTGCCGGAGAAACTGCGTTTCCAACATTCTGTTGTACGCATAATCGAAAAAAGCGAAGCAGCGGCTTCCCAGAGTCTGTTCCGTGTCCCGCCGCCGCTGTCTGCCGGCTTTGGAAAAGTAATAGGCTGCCATTTCCGGCAGCAGTGCCGCATACTCGCCATGATAGCGGGTGAAAACATGCCGAATCGTCCTGCCGTCTGTTTGCAGTGTAATTGTCGTTTTTCTTTTTGGCAGGAGCACAGTCATGGTGTAATCATCGAATCCGTCATCACACCGCTTGATGCAGTCAGAGAGGTATCCTGTGACGAACATCTGCGTCCCCGTGATTTCCTCCGTGAGAATTGCAGACGGGATCTTCTCCAGCAGCAGGCTGTATTGTTTCAGACAGTGCCGCAAAAAATTTATGTCGCAGTACTGCCAGCGATAGGAATATGCCATGTCAGATGCTCCAGTCGATCTCCGGCAGCCCGTGTTCCCGCAGGAAGGCGTTTGCCTTGGAGAAGTGCTTGCAGCCAAAGAACCCGTGGTAGGCGGACAGGGGGCTGGGGTGCGCAGCGGTCAGCACCAGATGCTGGGGGTGCTGGATCAGGGCTTTCTTTGCCTTGGCGTTGTTGCCCCAGAGCAGGAACACCACCGGTTCCTCCCGCTGGTCCAGCAGCCGGATGACATCGTCTGTGAACTGCTCCCAGCCCTTGCCCTTGTGGGAGTTTGCCTGTCCGGCACGCACCGTCAGCACCGTGTTCAGCAGCAGCACGCCGTGCTTTGCCCAGTTGGTCAGCTCGCCGTGCTTGCCGGTGTTGTCGATGCCCACATCGTCCCTGATCTCCTTGAAGATGTTCACCAGCGACGGCGGCGGCGCCACGCCCTTTCGCACGGAAAAGCTCAGCCCGTGCGCCTGATTGGGATTGTGGTAGGGGTCCTGTCCCAGAATCACCGCCCGCACCTTGGCGTAGGGGGTGTATTTCAGGGCGTTGAAGATGTCATACATGCCGGGATAGATCGTATAATTCCGGTATTCCTCCACGAGGAATTTCCGCAGGTTCTGATAATAGGTCTTGGCGAACTCGCCGTCTAAGATGGTGTCCCAGTCGTTTCCGAAATGTACCATTTGCAAAGCTCCTTCTCTTTGTGTTGCACAGGATATGATACCATTATATCATAAGGACAGCGGGATTGCAACGCCGGCGGGGAAAGTTTTCCCCGGAAATTTGGAGACCTCGCCGAATTTAAATCTTTCAAATCGGCAATGTTGTACAAGTTTTGCCGCGGCTATTGACTAATTGCGAATTTTGGCATATAATAATAAGTAATTGTCAGTCGTGCATGCTGCCGCAGAGGCTCGTCCCCTGCACCGCCGCCATGCACACGCAAGCACACATATTTTGCGGCGCTGGGACAGACAGCCGCCGCACCACAGGAGGCTAAATCGTGAGAAAAGTGAAAAAACCCGTTTTCTTCATCGTATTTGCCGTCATCGCCCTGTTCACCCTCACCACCCTCTTTGGCGTGCACTCCCAGTACGGCGACATCGTGACCACCTATGTTCACGGGGTCAACGATATCCGTCTGGGCATCGACATCCAAGGCGGTGTGGACGTTACCTTTGAACCGGCAGACGACGTAGATGCAACGAAGGAACAAATGGACGCTGCGCTGGAGACCATCAAGCTCCGTCTGGCAAACCAGAACATCAGCGACAGCGAAACGTATCTGGACTACAAGAGCAACCGCATTATCGTCCGCTTCCCCTGGCAGGCAGGCGAAACGAACTTCGATCCGGAAGCTGCGGTCAAGGAGCTGGGCGAAACCGCCGAGCTGACATTCCGCAAGGGCACCGACACCGCCTATGACGACAACGGCGACACCGTTCCCGCCGGCGAGATTGTTCTGACGGGTGCCGATGTGGAGAGCGCCGGAACCGGTGCCACACAGGACGACTCCACCAAGGAATACACCTATGTGGTCACCCTGAACCTGAACGACAGCGGCAAGGAAAAGTTCTATGAGGCAACCTCGGAACTGTACCAGTCCAACGGTCAGATCTCCATCTGGATGGACAACACCATGATCTCTGCGCCCTCTGTCAGCGCCGTGATCTCAGATGGCAAGGCCACCATTACCGGCAACTTCACCTACGAGAGCGCCAAGGAGCTGGCAGACAAGATCAACGCCGGCGCACTGCCGTTCTCGCTGGAAACCACAAGCTTCAAGACCATCTCCCCGACCATGGGCGAGGGTGCGCTGAACGCCATGATCATCGCTGGCATCATCACGCTGGCATGCATCGTCATCTACATGATCGTTCTGTACCGCCTGCTGGGTGTGGTTGCTTCCATCACCCTGATCGGACAGGTTGCCGGCATGCTGGCAGCAGTTTCGGGTTGGTTCGGCTTCATGTCCAGCAGCACGCTGACGATCCCCGGCATTGCGGGTATCATCCTCTCCGTGGGCATGGGTGTTGACGCCAATATCATCACCGGCGAGCGTATCCGTGAGGAGCTGCGCAAGGGCAAGACGCTGGACACTGCACTGCAGTCCGGTTATCACCGTGCGTTCAGCGCCATCTTCGACGGCAACCTCACCGGTATCATTGTTGCCATCGTCCTCATGGGCGCATTCGGCGTTCCCAGCAGCATCTGGGCAAAACTGTTCAACAAGATCTTCTTCTTCTTCGGCGCAACCACCGAGGGCGTTATCTACTCCTTCGGCTTCACGCTGATGACCGGTCTGATCATGAACTTTATCATGGGCGTACTGGCTGCAAGACTCCTGACCATGTCGCTGTCTTGCTTCAAGTGCTTCCAGAACAAAAAGCTTTACGGAGGTGATATCCATGTCAAAGCAGACTAATCCGGCAAAAGAGGGAAAGAAATACGACGTGGACGTCAAGGTCCGCAACTTCTGCGGCAAGGCGAAGATCTTTTTCATCATCTCTCTCGCACTGATCGTCATCTCGCTGCTCTCCACCTTCACCGGCGTGGACATTGCGCTGGAATTCAAGGGCGGTACCATCATCACCTACAGCTATATGGGCGACATGGACGAGTCCAAGCTGGAAAAGGAGCTGACTGCTCTGGTCGGCTCTGCGGTCAACGCACAGGAGGGCGAGAGCCTGGAGGGCAATGCCCACACCCTGTCCCTCTCCTTCAGCTCCAACGAGGGTCTGACCGTAGAACGGCAGGCAGAGGTTACCAACAAGATCCAGGAGCTGTATCCGGACAGCCAGCTGGAACTGCTGGACTCCAACGACGTTGACGCACGTTCCGGCGGCGAGTTCTTCGCCAAGTGCCTCGTTGCAGCAGCATTTGCAGCACTGATCCTGATCGTTTACATCGCCTTCCGGTTCAAGCAGATCAGCGGCTGGTCCGCCGGCGTGTGCGCCGTACTGGGACTGCTCTCCACACTGGTGGTCACCTACGGCAGCGTTGTGCTCATCGGCTTCGAGATTGACTCCAACTTCATGGCAGTCATCCTGACACTGCTGGGCTATGCCATCAACGATACGATCATCATCTACGACCGTATCCGTGAGAACCAGACGCTGCTCCCCGGCATGCAGATCGAGGATCTGGTCAACATCAGCTCCTCCCAGTCCCTGCGCCGAAGCATCCGGACCTCCATCACCACATTCAGCTCCATGCTGATCGTGACCATCGTTTCTCTGGTTATGGGTCTGGATTCCATCCTGAGCTTCTCAGTTCCCATGATGGTGGGCATCGCAATGGGTACTTACAACTCCATCTGCTTCGTTCCCAGCCTGTGGGTATGGTGGCAGAAAAAGCGTGGCATCTCCGTTCTTGCTCCGGTAAAGACCAAGAAAAAAGCCAGCGCATAAGTTCCGGTAAATTTACCATCCTAACAGCGTCTGTCCCTTCGGGGACGGGCGCTGTTTCCTTTTGGACACGAAAATCAATTTTCAAAAATATGCCGAATTGTGCAAAATTATGAGGTTTGACAAATGAGGCTCCCCTGAAAGGGGAGCTGGCAGTGCGTAGCACTGACTGAGGGGTCTCCACTTATACCGAAAACATCCTGAAAGGATTTCATGAAAGGACCTCTCCACCGCCTATCGGCGGTCCCCCTCCCCTTTCAGGGGAGGCTCAATCGGTTCGGATGCATTGGCATTCATTTGACGTTCCTCGGGAAATGTGCTACAATAAACACAGAAACCTGATGCGGTTCGGGAGCGTTGGTGTGTGTACAGAAACCTCTGACAAAACCAGCGGACACGGCACGCCGTGTCCCTACACGCCTGCCTAATGAGTCCAACGACCTCGTTTCGCTCTGTTCCTGTGCTTCCCGAATCCATCAGAAATCACTGGGGGTATTCTGCATTGAACCAATTTCGAACCGGACTCCGGCTGCTCCGGCAGCACTTCCTTACGCTCATCGTCTTTGAGCTGCTCTGGAAACTTCTCACCGTTCTCATCATTGCGCCGACGCTGGGCGGTCTGGTACAGGCTGCCATTCGTGCGGCGCACCTGCGCTATCTCACCAACTCCAATCTGCTCCAATTCCTGCGCTCCCCGTGGACGCTGCTGCTTCTGGCGGTGCTCCTCGTGCTGGCAGCGCTGTACACTCTATTTGAAATCGCTGCCGTCTGCGCCTGCTTTGCGCAGCCCGCCCGTCAGCCCATGCGCAAAACGCTCCGCCACATGGTACGTGCCGGCATCCGCTCTCTGCTCCGGTTCTTCACCCACGGCAGCCCCCTGCTGCTGTTCCACCTGCTGGTGCTCATTCCCCTCATGCAGTTCTCCGCTGCCTCCGGTATCTTCACCGTCATGGGCATTCCGGACTTCATCTCCTACTATCTCACCAAGAAAGAGTTCCTGCTTCCCATCTATCTGACGGCGATCGTGCTGTGCTGTCTGCTGTCTGTCCGGTGGGTCTTCTCCTCCGTGCTCTTTGTGCGCTCCCGCTGCAAATTCCGCAGCGCCCGCAAGTGCAGCGCCTCGCTGGTAAAAGGGCGCTTCTGGCGCACGTTTCTCTCGGTGCTGGCGTGGAACCTATGCTATTTCGGTGTCCTGCTGGCCCTGCTGGCGGTCATCCTCCTGCTGGCACTGCTGGCGATGCACATCATCCACGGCAGCAGCTTCATTCCCTCCCGTGCGCTGCAGGTGCTGAAGCTGCTGGTGCAGCTGGTGCTGTGGACGTTCTCGTTCTTCTCCACGCCCATCTGCATGGCGCACCTCATGGCGCTGCTGCAAAAGCGGCGGGCGCAGTGTCCGGACGTGGCGTTTCCGGAGCCGGAGCCTGCCGCCCGAAAGGCTGCCACGCCGTTCCGCCGGCGCACGCTCCTCATTTCCGCCGTCTGCTGTGCCACGGCTGCGCTGGTGCTGAACTTCTCCTTTGTCTACAGTCTGGTGGCAGACCGCTCCACCCTCCAGCTCACCCTGTTCCAGAAACCGTCTGTGACGGCGCACAGAGGACTTTCCGCCCATGCGCCGGAAAATACCCTCTACGCTTTCTCGGATGCCATAGATGCCGGCGCAAACCTCATTGAGCTGGACGTGCAGCAGACCAAAGACGGCGTGCTGGTGGTCATGCACGACTCCAACCTCCGGCGCACCACCGGCGACAAACGCAGCATCTGGGAGGTGGACTACGACGAGATCGCCGATCTGGATGCCGGCAGCTGGTTCGATCCGGCATACGCCAACGCACGCATCTCCACACTGGAAGACGTGCTGCGCTTCGTAAACGGCAGAGTACAGCTCAACATCGAGATCAAGCCCACCAAACACAACACCGACGATCTGGAACAGAATGTCGCCGACCTCATCGCACAGTACGGCTATGAGGACAAGTGCTGGGTGACCTCGTTCTCCTATACCTCTCTGAAAAAGGTCAAGCAGGCGAACCCCGACATCCGCACCGGCTACATCATGAGCGTGGCATACGGCAGATTCTACACCCTGAAATACGCAGACGCATTCAGCCTGAACAAGGTTTTCATCACACGGCAGGTGGTCAACTCCGCTCATCAGGCGGGCAAGCAGGTCTTTGCGTGGACGGTCAACAGCACCTCGGAGGTGCGCAGTCTTTGCAACCTCCACGTGGACAGCATCATCACCGACGACCCCGTCATGGCGCAGCAGGTCATCGCACGGAACAACTCCAGCGAAACTCTGCGCACCATTCTGGACTATCTGGTCAACTAGGAGGAACTTCCCATGCAGCTCTTCTACACCCCCGTCACCGGCAGCGACAAACAGGCAGAACACCGCACGGCGCACGCCCTGCTTCGGGCGGTACTCCGGCAGGCATACGGGCTGGAGGATGTCGTACTGGCGCAGGACGGACACGGCAAGCCCTTTCTCCCCCGGCATCCGGAGATCGCCTTTAACCTGAGCCACTGCGCCGGACTGGCGGTGTGCGGCGTGGCTGGCGAACCTCTGGGCGTGGATGCCGAACAGATCCGTCCCCTGCGGGAGCGTGTGCTGCGCCGTGTCTTTGCGCCGGAGGAGATCGCTGCCGTTGGGGAGAGCGCCACGCCGGACGAGATGTTCTTTCGGTTCTGGACGCTCAAGGAGAGCTTTGTCAAGGCCATCGGCATCGGCATCTCCTACCCCATGCAGGAGGTGCGGTTTCAGCTCACCCCCGCAGGCATCCGTTCCAGCCAGCCGGACTGGCAGTTCGGGCAGTATCTCCTCCAGGGACAGTGGGTGATCTCCTGCTGTGTGCCAAAGGGAGAGGCGCTGCCGGATGCACCGGCTGCGGTTCTGCTATAAAAAAAGCCCCTCGTCTGTGCGGACGGGGGGCTTTGCGGTTTATGTATGGCTGCAACAAGTTGCGCTCAGCTGGAGCAGCCTTTTCGGGGACAGTTTTTCAGAATCTTTTCGTTTCCGCACGATACTTTTTGTTGTCTGCTTTTGTAGTGACACGGCGTGCCGTGTCCGCCAGTTTCAGCAAAGGGAAGTCCGTTGGAAACGTTCCACCGGAACGTTTTCAAAATCATGATACAGCAAACGGGACACAGGGCGGAGCGGTCTTGTTCGCTCCGCCCTCGAAAAGCTGTCGCTTTT